>JAABUZ0100001258.1_pt1 | contig 49807 bp, 42 predicted proteins | sample 5562091 | NCBI WGS metagenome assembly JAABUZ01 (sample SAMN12813069, study PRJNA571459) | rock metagenome | isolation source: Antarctica rocks | place: Antarctica: Victoria Land, Linnaeus Terrace sud | collected 2015-12-21 | reverse complement strand
ATTAGGGGGACGAGGATCTCCCACTCGCCATCCGTCAAATCGGTCGGATACGCCGTCGAACTTCCCATACGAGTTAGATGAACGAGCCTGCCCCAGGGACCCTTCTCAGACACCCTCTAAATAACGTTCTCATAACTTGGTGAGCAGTTCGGTCTTCTTCAAAAGAAACTCGTCTGCTGAAAGTATGCCTTTATCACGAAGCTCCGCGAGGCGCTCGATTTTGTAGAAGATATCCGCCGAGGGTTCACTTTCCGGGTTGGGACTGGAAGCCGCCTGTGGCGGTGCTTCCGGTGAAGACTTGTCCGTGCCGTGCCCGGAAACGACGGAAAGATCGGTTAGGCGAACGGACCCCTGTTGACTCGTAAAGGTCAGGGAACCCGTGTTGCTTTGTTGTTGTGAAACGCCCGTAATATTGTGGCTTCCGGTATCGTAAATCGTTACTCGTTTATCGTCGAGAATGGCCAGACGCCGGGTGACTGGAAAGTAAGCATAGCGCATGTTGTTTTGTGAGCCGCTGGTTGACGAAACGCCCAAGTCTGTTCCCCACCAAGGGTCCAAGGCATTCTGTACGGCGGCGAACGATTGACTATGGCTCTGCGTTGGTTGTTTTTGCAGCAGATCAGCCAGTTCGGAACAAAGCCCATCCACTCGGGCCTTCAGCGCGTGATTGAACATGTCGCCGATCATGATCATGCCGCCTTTTGTCCACTGTCCTGTGCCGCCGAGTTCGGGATGGCTGAACTGGGCCATGGTTCCGCCGCCTGCCAGCAGAGATTGCAGCAAAGTCCGCGCCGCATCCTGGCTAAAGCCGTACTGTGCCGCTAGCCTTTCTAGAGTGGCTGAGTTGTCGCTAAGGAACTGGCGTGCGCTGATTTGTTCTTGGTTGTTCATGATGGTAGTGTTGCAAAGCATCCGAAAATGAGGCGTATAATCAGGAACATCTTGGCCGGAACTCTCAATGCGGCGATCCTTTTGACACTCCTGATCCCGTGCGCGCTCTTCCCTTGCGCCGCGCGAGCGCAGGGAAGTCAATTCCCAAACGTATCGCGAGCTGATTCCTTCCTCCCTGCTCCTGACGCGGCGCAAACGCCCATGATAGTAAGCCTTCTCCGGCAAAGTCATGAACAAGACTCGCAATTGCCGTTCTCGGCGCGCGTGAATTTGCTCAGGCAGCAGGCTCAGATGGCATCGGAATTAGACGCTGAACTGGGCCGGGAGTGGGCAAATGAACTCTTTGCGCTTTCGGCTCAGGCAAAGCCTGACCAACGCTCGGTCCTGCGGAATTCCGCTCTGGGCATACTGGTCCGCTTGGACCCAAACCGCGCTCTGGAACTGCTGCACGGCATGGCTACGCCGGAATCGCAGCCGACCTGGAATGTTCGGTCGGCGAAGATGGGGTTGGCTCGCCGGGTGTTCATGACGTTAGTTGAGCGGAACGGGACTGGCGCTCTGCCTCTCCTGGAGCAAGAAGCAGAGCGCATGGGAACTGAGGGGCAATATCCGTACTCGGCTCTGGGATATGCCGCCATGCAGTCTGTCAACAAGGATTGGGGGAACAACAAACAGCATGCAGTGGACGTACTGCGATCAGTTTTCGAGCCGATGTTTGCGTCATACAGCCAGGGCACTCACGGGTACCGCGATGATTTCGAGTTTGGTCAGATGCTGAAAGTGCTGGCCGGTGGTCTGCCGCTCGAAGTGATTCAGCCCGCTTTGCATGCTTTGGTAAAGAATCTGCTGGCGGTGGACACGAGTCAATATCATTTTCGGGCCGACCTGTACACGAGCGATGGAAAAAAGACTTCGACGGAGAACACTGTTGAGGCAGGCATGATCTTTTTCGGGTCATTGATTAACCGCGATCCTGAACTGGTTCAGCAGTTAGAGACAGCCAGACCGGAGCTGCGGATCATCTTGGAATATACCGCGAATGGCCGGGAACGCTCCGTGAGTTTTGGACCCTTCGGAGCGCGGCCTGGAAATCAGCTCCCCCCGGACCAAACTGCCCAGGCGCGCATGGATGCTGTCGGCATCTCGCATAGCAATGCCGATGCCGCTATCGAGAAACTGGAGCAGTTGCCCGATGACGACAAACGCGCGAACGCCATGCTGGAGGTGGCGCGCAGTATCGCCGGTGATCATGCGGAACAGGCAGCCAAACTGATTGAAGAAGCGCAAGCGGGAAACAGAACGGTTGACGAACGGTGGCGGTTGAACGTCATTTCCGCGCAAGCCTCGGTCGCGGCGGCGCAAGACAAGCCCGACGAGTTGCGCGATCTGCTACGGCGTGGATTCAAGCTGGCCGTTGATCCTGCTTTTGGGCTCCAGAGCAGTGACGCATCCCCGCGCCTGATTGCGGGATTAGCGCCGCTGGTGCAGATCGGCGCGCAGAATGATCCGGATGTAACGATCACTTTTCTCCAAAGCCTTTCACCGTCTTCTGAGAAAGCGCAGCTTCTGATGGCGGCTGCCGAGGCGCTGAAACTGCGGGCACGGCTGCCGTTCCGTTCCGGGGCGCGGCAGAGGCCGTAAATTGAGCCGGAGATTGTCAATGCGCCGCTCCCTGCCGGGAATCGTGCTCGGCGCTGTCAGTATTGCGGCATTGCTTCTTTCGGCGACAACAGGGGCGCGGCAGGATGATTGGGCAACGCCTTTGCGCGCCGAGGCGAACACTCTCGGAAAGCCGTCGTGGAGGCCGATGCTGAAGCACCTTGCTGATATGCACGTCGGCGGCACGCACCGGGCGCTGGAACCGTTTGAGTTCCCTTGGGAGGACACGGGCACTGGTTATGGCTTGGGACCGGCGTTCGGGCACTGGGATCTTGTTCACGAAGTTCTCGATGTGCTGCCGACTGTGCCGGAACATGCGCGGCAGGAGCTCTTGAATGACGTACGGCTGCAACTCCCAAACGGCTTTCTGCCCGGTTTGTACTGGATGACCCCGGCTGCCTTGGCGGGCCAGAAACAGAAGTTTGACCGGAACAACAGCCATCCTCCCGTGTGGGTAATGGCCGCCGATGACTATATGTCTCAAACGGGAGACCACGCGTTGGCTCGCGAGTTCTTCGAACATGCCGTGCGGCAGATCCGATGGTTCGAAGCGGCCCGGCGGGCGAAACCGGATGGCTTTCTGTACGACGATATTCTGACGAACAAATGGGAAAGCGGCGTGGACGAAGGTGTGCGGTTCGACAACCGGAACAGCGCGCGCTCAACGGCTTGTGTTGACGCGACTTCTCACGTTTACCAGTTGTGCGACTACGCGGCGCGTTGGGCTGGGATGATCGGCGAAGATCCCGCGCCCTGGACACAACGCGCTGATGGATTGCGTCATTTCATCCGCGCCCGGCTTTGGATGGAACAGGATGGATTCTTCTTTGATTCCTGGGCCGTGGAACAGCCGGAGTTGAAACGTCAAGCCTTTGAGGGTATCTGGCCCGTGGTCGTCGGCGCGGCCTCGCCTGAGCAGGCCAACCGCGTCATTGATGCTTGGCTGTTGGAGCCGAAGCGTTTCTATGCCAAGCACCCGATCTCGACGGTCGGGGCGAGCGATCCCCAATTCGAACTGCGCATGTGGCGCGGCCCTGCCTGGAACAGCATGACGTATTGGGCGGCTCGCGCCTGCGTGCGTTACGGACGCAACGATGCCGCCCGCAAGCTGCTCGAACCGGCGCTGGACGACACCGCCCGGCAATTCGCCCGAACAGGAACGATTTGGGAGTTTTACCATCCGAACGGCGGTTTTCCGGAAGAACTGGCGCGAAAACCGCAAACCAAACGCAACCAGCCGTTTGCCGAGTATCTCGGCCACAATCCTCTTTTCGCCATGGCTCGCTTATGGCGGCAAGTCTCTGCGGACACGCACAACCCGCGCTGAAGCGGCGTGTTCTTCGAGAAAGCCCGGACATCTCTCTACGGCTTGGCTGTCAGCACTTGCTTTCTCGTTGCGAAGAACTGTTCGACGCGCTCTGAAGCGGCTCGGCTTTGTGCCTGAAAATCGGAAGCCATGGCTCGACTATGGTCCGCGATGACGAAATCACTGGGTTGTGTTTGGTTCACTTCCAGGTGCTGCGTAAATCCGGCCAGCGCTACCTGGTGGCCGTTCAGCGGAATGTTTCCAGTATTGAGCTGCGCTGCGGAAGGCTGGATCGACTGCACGGCGTCCCGTCGCGCGCTGGTTCGCGTCATCGCGCTCGCCAATGAGTTTGCTTGCGGAACACGATTGCCCAATGGCCCGAGCGCCCACTTGTCGGTCAGGTACTTCAACAAGCTCGTATGGTCAAGAACGGTGGGAAAGACGCCTGGGTCCACCCAGGGCGATATCAAGAGCGCGGGAACCCGGACGCCTAGCTGCGTAAAGGCAAACTGCTTCGTGTTGCCGTCCGGAGCGACGGTCGCGGGCGGCGGTACGTGGTCGAAAAAGCCGCCGTGTTCGTCGTATAACAACACAAAGAGGGTAGAGGCCCACAGCTCCTCATTGGCGCGGAGCGCGTTATAAACATTGGCTATCAGCGCTTCCCCCTGCATGACGTCCGTCGGCGGGTGCTGATCGTTCTGGCCGGCTCCGAAATAGCAAGGCTCGATGAATACGTATTGCGGAAAGTCGCTCGCGGGACCCTGGATATCCGCCGTGAAACGATCCATCCGCCGGTATCCTGTCGGGAACCCCAACTGCTGCGTCAGGAGCAAAGACTGGGGAACGTCTCCGTAATAGATTCTCCATGAGATCCCTTTTTCCTGCAGCCTCTGATATACCGTGGGCTGATTATACAGATACAGTCCGGGGTGAAAGACGCCAGCTGGCATATCCACGTGTCCGAGAGAAGTGCCGCTGTGCATAAAAAACCGGTTCGGCCAGGTTGGGCCGGGAACGGAAGAAAACCAATGATCGCAAATCAGGAAATTCCGCGCCAGCGTATGGAGTACCGGAAGATCGCCCAGCTTGAAGTAATCCATGATCTGGTAGCGCTCGTCTTCCGGAGCCTGCGGACTGCGCTGCGCGAAGTCGGTGACGAACCCTTGGCAATCCCCCTTGTCAATCTGACGCAGCACATCATCTAGGTCATGGCCGGGGTCCACGGGCACGGATCGTTTGGCTTCCGGCAACTGCGCGAATAAATGCGTGGCATCCGGGTAATCCGGGTTTGTGAACGGATGTGCATCGGGCGCTTGGGGTCCTTCTAATTGGGGATAAACCGCTTTCAGGCAACCCAGCATTCGATCAAAGGAATTATTCTCCAGCATCAGAACAATGACGTGCTCAATACGATCGGCCATAGAATGTATCTATCAAATGAAACTACCAGATTTCAATGGGCGCCGCTCGGGTCTGGCAAGGCGTTTGTCCTTTCGCCGTGTGCCTGTTAATGGGAAATCCACGGCAATTGCTTTACATCTGTGGTGGTTGCGTAGGCGATGATGTCGCTCCGCTCAGGTTGCCATGCATCTCAGGGTGCGGTTCCTGCTCGTACTGATCGAGCTTCTTCTTCTGATCGTCGCTCAGGATTTCTCGCATTTCTTTGTCGGCCTTATAGAATTGGGGCCTCGCCTTGGCCAGACGCTCTTCGCGTGACAGGCTTTTGTCCTGCACGAGTTTCTCCGTGGCGTCATGCAGTTCTTGAACGATTGGTTTCATTCTGGCCTGCTGAGCGCCGGTGAGATGGAGCTTGTCGGTCAGCACTTTCAATTGCTGTTCGACTGTCGACGCGTCGCTCGGCGCGGCGCGCTGGCCGTGCTTGTCTCTGTCGGTGCCGCCAGATCCGGTAGCGGTTTGTTGCGCGGGTGCGGTCAGTGCAGCCATCAACATCGTCCCCATCGCAAGGTAACGAAAGTGATTCACTATTTTTCTCCTTCATATCGGCGGTTTGCCGTATGATTCGTACTGTAGCCGTTGAAAGTCGCCGAGTCGAGGGCGAATTTTGAGTTATTGAACAAAGAGGCGTCGATGTCCAAAAATGAGCGCTCCAGGCAGTCGGAACACGCTGGGCAAACCCAACAACTGAAGCAGCGTCGCAAGCCCGATGAGCGCATCCGGCGGACGAACGAGCGGCTGGGGAGCGCGCTGGTGGACTTAATCGGGGAGAAACCGATTGATGATGTGACGCTACAGGAAGTGCTGGACCGCGCCTCGGTCGGACGCTCCACCTTTTATCTTCACTTCCGCGACAAAGATGACCTGCTCTTCAGCCAGTTGGAGCAGTTCCTGGAAACCATAAGCACGCTTCTCAGCGTTCGCCGGGAAGACTCGCATCGAGTGGTCCCTGTGACGGAGATGTTTGCGCACATCGGCAACAGCCGGAACAAAATGTATCGCGCGCTGGCCGACTCGGGCCGCCTCCATGACTTTTTCGATCTCGCCCAAGGCTACTTCGGTCGCGGGATTGAGCAGCGTCTCCGGGAATCCGGGCGTCTTCCGAAAGTTCCGCCGCGTGAATTGGCTGCTTGCGCCTTTGCTTTGGCCGGGAGCTTGCTGTCGCTGCTGCGATGGTGGCTGGATCGCGGCGCGAAAGAACCGCCGTCTGACATGGACCAACTGTTCCACCGGATCGTGTGGAATGGGCTCCGGTAGTCGCCGTCATGCAGCCTGCCGCGCAACGGCTTTGCTGTAATAGTTCTGTTCTATGGCAAAGATTCAGGTGAAGACTCCGCTCGTCGAACTCGACGGCGACGAAATGACGCGTGTGATCTGGGCGCAGATTAAAGATCTGCTTATTCTTCCGCACTTGACCGTCGATCTGCGGTATTTCGATCTTTCGGTGGAGCATCGCGACGCGACCGGCGATCAGGTCACCGTCGATTCGGCCCACGCGATCAAACAATACGGGGTCGGGGTGAAATGCGCCACGATTACCCCGGACGAGGCGCGGGTCAAGGAATTCAATCTGAAGCAAATGTGGAAGTCGCCTAACGGCACGATCCGAAACATTCTCGGCGGCACCATCTTTCGGGAACCGATCATCTGCCGCAATGTGCCCCGTTATATACCAGGCTGGGTAAAACCCATCGTCGTTGGTCGTCACGCGTTCGGTGATCAGTACCGCGCCACCGACATTCTCGTGAAGGAGCCGGGCCGCCTTACGCTGACCTTCACGCCCCAAAGCGGCGCGCCTCCGACTCACTATGAGGTGTTTGACTTCAAAAGCGCGGGCGTCGCGCTCGCCATGTACAATCTGGATGAATCCATCCTCGGCTTTGCCCGCTCCTGCTTTACTTACGGGCTTTCGCGCGGCCTTCCCGTTTATCTCTCGACCAAGAATACAATTCTCAAGAAGTACGACGGACGCTTCAAGGATATTTTTCAGTCCGTTTATGAAGAGGAGTTTCAAGAGAAATACCAGGCGGCCCACCTCGCGTACGAGCATCGGCTGATCGATGATTTAGTCGCGTTTGCCGTCAAGTCGGACGGCGGATTCGTGTGGGCGTGCAAGAACTACGATGGCGACGTGCAGTCCGACGTGGTGGCGCAGGGCTTTGGTTCGCTGGGGCTCATGACTTCGGTTCTCGTTACTCCCGACGGCCACACGGTGGAGACTGAGGCGGCTCACGGCACCGTCACCCGGCACTTTCGTGAACACCAAAAGGGCAGGGAAACTTCCACCAACCCCATTGCTTCCATCTTTGCCTGGTCCTCGGCGCTGCGCTATCGCGGCCAGTTCGACAACACGCCGGATGTTGTCGCCTTCGCCGACCGGCTGGAGAAAGCCACGGTAGGCGCGGTAGAGGCCGGCTTCATGACGAAGGATTTGGCGCTGCTGGTCGGCAAGGACCAGCCATGGCTGACCACCAGGAAGTATCTGGAGCAGGTGGCCGAAAGGCTCGCCTCCCCGCCCATCGAGTAGCCTGAACCACCAGCCTCCGGACTTCATCGGAGTTGCGTGGCCCGCGCGTGATGTAAAGTTACGCGCAGGCGTCGCTCAAACTGAGCGTGCCGTGCCACTTTGCGAGCGTGTTCTTCAAGGCTTCCAACCGCAGCGGCTTCGTGAGGTGATCATCCATTCCCGACTTGAGGCAGCACTCGCGATCGCCAACCATGGCGTGCGCGGTGACCGCGATAATGGGCGTACGTTTCTGCCTGCGCCGCAACTCCAACTAGCGAATGCGCTCCGTGGCTTGGTAACCGTCAAGTTCAGGCATCTGACAATCCATCAGCACCAGATCGTACGTGTTCTGCTCGAAAAGGCGAACCGCGACAGCCCCATCGGACGCCATGTCGGGCACGCAGCCCAGCTTCTTCAAAAATTGAAGCACCACCTTCTGATTGATGGTATTGTCTTCCGCTACCAGTACTCGCGGAGCTTCAGGTGTCGTGTCCTTGGCATCGTCCTGCTCGCTGAATTGGTCAGCAGCGCCGCGTTTCTCGGCTAGGGTGAGAGGGAGTCTTGCCCAAAATGTGGACCCTTCTCCGAGCTTGCTCATCAAACCCACGGAGCCTCCCATAACCTCTGCAATACGTTTCGAGAGCGCCAATCCCAACCCAATGCCTCCGTGCTTTCGGGTGCTGGAGGCGTCTACCTGACGGAAAGGCGTGAACAGGTGAGCTTGCGCCTCTTTCGGAATGCCCTTGCCTGTGTCACGAACGGCAATCAGAACATCTATCGCGTCCGCCGACTGCTCGGCGCGCACTTCAACCGATATCCTTCCCTGGTCCGTGAACTTAAGCGCATTGTGCAGATAATTAATTACAATCTGCCGGATGCGATCTCCATCTCCCACCAGCAACTTCGGAACTGAGTCCGGGTAATCGACGGTCAATTCCAACCTCTTCTCCTTGGCGGCTGGAGCCATGAGCGCAACTGCCTGGCTTACCATGCTCCGCAGGTCAAAGGACGCGCGCTTGCAGTCCAGCTTGCCCGCTTCCACTCGGCCCAGATCCAGCAGATCGTTGACAAGCGCCAGCAGCGCGGTGCCTGATTGTTTCACCGTCGTTGCCAGCTCTTGTTGTTCGGGGGTCAGTTGACTGGCCAGCAGAAGTTCCGTCATCCCCAGAACACCGTTCAGCGGCGTCCGCAATTCATGACTTACGTTCGCCACAAAGAGGCTTTTGGCGCGATTGGCTTCTTCCGCGAGTTCCCTCGCTTTTTCCTGTTCCGCGGAAGCCCGGCGCAGTTCTGTCATGTCCCGTGAAACTGCCAGTATGCGCTCCGGCCTGCCTGTCCGGTCGACGATGGGGCTGAAAACGGTATCCCACCAGCGCAACTCGCCGTTCACGCGCGGAAAAAACCCCTGAAATGATCCGACTCCGCCCTTGATCGCTGCCCGAAACGCCGTCTTCGCCGCTTCACGGTCTCTTCCGTTCTTCCATAGGCTGAAATATTCTCTGCCGATGAGTGGCTGTATGTCCGCGATTCCTAATGCCCGCTGGCCGCCTGGACTCATGGAAAGCAGATGTCCCTCCAGGTCAAGAACTTTAATGCAATCGGCGCTGCTATCCAATATGCGGCGCGTCAATTCCTGGCTGGCATGCCGCTCCTCTTCCAGGCGTTTACGCTCCGTGATGTCGTCGAGTGTACCCACCGTGCCGATCGGAACACCAGTCCGATCATGCAGAATGCTCGACCTGGCATACACCCAGCGCACGGTTCCATCGGGAAGCAGGAGCCTGTATTCTTTGTCGTAGGATCGGCCTTCCGCATTCGCCTGTATCCAACCGTCAACCACCGAACGGGCATCCTCCGGGTGAACCCGCGAGATCCATCCTGAGCCCAGGATCTCTTCCTCCGTCAAGGACCAGATTTCTAGATTGCGCGGATTTACATAGCAAACTCTCCCGTTCAGGTCAGCCTGAAAAATTCCTACCGGACTGGATGAACTGATACCCCGAAAAACTTCCTCGCTCGCGCGCAGCTCCTCTTCTGCTTTTCTCCGCTCCGTGATGTCCCAGCAAACGCCGTTGGCTCCCGCCAGTCTATCGTCGCCATCCCGCCGATAGCGCCCTTTCAAAGCCAGCCATCGAACGCTTCCCCTAAAGGGAATAACCCGAAATTCGAGGGTAAAAATGCCGCATCTCTTATCGGCGCTTCTTATGAGTTCGGCTATCGGCTTCCGGTCTTCCGGATGAATGCGTTCCAGCCATTTGAAATAACGAGGTGTGGTATCCCTTCCGATATATCCAAACAGGCGTTGCATGACTGGGGATAATGTGACCTGCCGGCTGGCTGCTTCCCACTCCCAGCTCCCCATGTTGCCCGCCTCTAGCGCCAGTTCTGCCCGGATTTCACTGTTATGGCGCAGTTGCCTTTCCTGCTCCAGTTCCCGTTCGCGTTCCAAGAGCGCCGCAAATGTGTGCGCCAGGCGAAAGCCCTCGTGGCGATGCTCGATTTCCGTGCTGGCTTGCGCCGCCAATCCCCGCAGCAAACTAATAAGCTGCTCTGGAACCGCCGTTCGCGGTTTTGTGTCGACCACGCATAGCGTTCCGACTCGAAAGCCGTCCGGTGTTTTGATGGGAGCGCCGCAGTAAAAACGAATTCCCGGTTCCCCAGTCACCAGTGGATTGTCGCTGAACCGCGGGTCCAGTCTTGCGTCCAGCACCACCAGCGGTTCCTCTTCGAGAATGGCGTGCGCGCAGAAAGCGATATCCCTTTCCGTTTCGCGAACCTCCAAGCCCACGGTACTTTTTAGGAACTGCCGGTCCTTTGCCACCAGAGTTACAGATGAGATCGGAGTGGAAAAGAGCTGCGCTGCTACTCGCGTAATTCGGTCATAGGACTCTTCTGGAGGCGTGTCTAATAGCTGACAGCGGTCCAGCGCCTGCAAGCGTTCCTGCTCATTATGCGCGAGAGGTGCTTTCATGGCTACTGCCCGAAATCACAACACTCCGGCGCGCCGGAAAGACACTCGTCTGCCCATCTTTGCCCAGCCGATTTTCCGCCCAGGCAACATACTGCTTGAACTAGTCCATTCATTCAGTACACTTATCGTCGAACTCAGAACGAATATTTAGCTATTCTGTAAAACGCTGGTCAAATTTAATTACCTTTAAAATCCTTTAACCCGTGTGGGCTCCGCAATGCCGCTAAACGATGACGCTGTAACGCAAGCCCCCTACCATGTCTTCCTGGCATACTAGCTCGTTGGCGACGCATTCAATAACAACCCTCGCCTTGGCCCGGCAAGTTCTGGAGTGTTGCCGGACTTTGGCGGGCTACAGCGAGAATGATATGGGCACGACACGGACCTTTCTTTGTCCCGCGATGCGTGATTGTCACCGCGACCTCGGCTCGTGGATGGAACAACTCGGCATGAGCGTGCGCGTGGATGCCGCCGGAAACCTGCGCGGCGTCTATGGGGGCGCTTGTCCGAATGCTCCCCGGCTCGTCATCGGTTCCCATCTGGACACGGTGCCAAACGCGGGAGCGTATGACGGAGTCTTGGGAGTGGTGCTTGGTGTCGCCCTGGTGGAAGCGCTGGCGGGTCGAAAACCGCCGTTTCCGATTGAGGTGATCGGCTTTTCCGAGGAGGAAGGCGTTCGCTTCGGGTTCCCGTTTCTTGGCAGCCGGGCGTTCACCGGCTTGTTGGAAGCGGACCTGCTGCGGCGAAAGGATAAGGGGGGAATCACGGTGGAGGAGGCGATCCGAAATTTCGGCTTAGATCCCTCGCTGATCGCCGATGCTCGCACGCGAGATCCCGCCGTCGCTTATCTGGAGTTCCATATCGAGCAAGGGCCCGTACTGGAGTCTCTCGATCTGCCCTTGGGAGTTGTTGGAGCCATTGCCGGGCAGAGCCGCGCTGTCATGCTCTTTCGGGGCAGGGCCAATCATGCCGGGACAACCCCCATGCATTTGCGGCATGATGCCTTAGCGGGCGCCGCGGAGTGGATCACGGCTGTTGAGCACGAGGCGCGCTCGAACATGGGGCTTGTCGCCACGGTGGGGAGCATTGACGCGAAGCCCGGAGCAGGAAACGTCATCGCAGGTGAAGCACAGGCAACCCTCGATGTGCGCCACTCTGACGATAAGGCGCGTTTGGAGGCGCTCAAACGCATCCTGGCGCGGGCCGGTGAGATGGGAACACGCCGGGGACTAACTGTCGAGCACGAAATGCGCTTGAACCAGAGGGCCGTTGCGATGGATACACGCTTGGTGGAAGGAGCGGAAAAGGCCATCGGAGCATGTGGAATCAAACCACACCGGATGGTGAGCGGCGCGGGGCATGATGCAATGATTGTGAGCGGGAAAATTCCTTCGGTGATGATCTTCCTGCGCTCTCCCAAGGGAATCAGTCATCATCCGGACGAGACGGTTCAGTTGGAGGATGTGGAACTCGCTCTGCGAGCAGGCTTGCGCTTTATCGATGAACTTGAAACACTTGCATAGTCTCGGCCACAGTCGTGGTGCGCGCGGGCGGGATCACCTCCTGCAGACGCCGGATACGTTCATTCGGGCTCCGCTGCCCGGCATGAAAGAATGCACGGCCGTGATTCATGCCGGGCCTGCGCTCGGGGCCGCTTTCACGCAGTACACAGCGGAGATGGATGCCGGTGGACAGCTAGGGCCAACCGGTGCGCAGCGATTCCTCTATGTATTGGACGGTCAGGTTGTTCTCCGAATGGAACACGGGCAGCATATCTTGCACCCGCGTGGATTTGCGTATCTGCCGCCAGGCTCCGATGCGGCAGTAGAGGCGCAAACGCGGAGCCGTGTTGCCGTTATCGAGAAAGTGTACCGAAGACTTGACAAGGTGATCGCGCCGGAATGGCTGGTGAGCAGCGAAGATGCGATTACTCCGCAGCCGCTCCTGGGTGATGAGGATCTGCAGGTTCGTGTGTTGCTGCCGAACGCGGAGACGCACGATTTCGCGGTGAATACGATGACCTTCCAGCCGGGCGCGTCGCTCAGCCTCGTCGAGATGCATGTGATGGAGCACGGCTTGCTGATATTAGAAGGCGGCGGAATCTACCGGCTCGGCGAGAATTGGTATCCCGTGTCCGCCGGTGACTTCATTTGGATGGCGCCCTATTGTCCGCAGTGGTTCGGAGCCATCGGAAAAACTCCGGCGCGTTATCTCATTTACAAGGATTGGAATCGCCATCCGCTGGCGTGAAATGGACATTCGCATAAATTTCGATCGCATTCTCTCCGAGTTGGACACGCTGGCCGGATTCTCCGATGCCGAAGCGCCCGCCGTCACTCGTGTCGTTTTCACGCCGACCGATTTACAGGCGCGAGCCTGGATCAAAAAGTTGTTTGAAGAAGCCAAGCTCCTCGTGCGGGAAGACGCCGTAGGCAACACCTTTGCCCGTTGGCAAGGCAGTCAACCCAATCTGCCGGCCGTGGGCACCGGATCGCACATCGATGCGATTCCCAACGCCGGAAGGTATGACGGAACGGTCGGAGTTCTGGGCGGCCTCGAAGCGATTCGCGCCTTGCAGGAAGCAAACTTCCAGCCGCGCCGCTCGGTCGAACTCCTGGTGTTTACCTCCGAAGAGCCCACGCGCTTTGGAATAGGATGCCTGGGCAGCCGCCTGCTTTCGGGTAGCCTGACCGCTGAAGCGGCGCGGGCGCTGCGCGACCGTGAAGGGCAATCTCTTGAAAAAGTGAGAGCGGTCGCTGGTTTCCGTGGCTCGTTGGAAGAGGTCCCGTTGAGCGCCGGATATTACAGCGCTTTTGTGGAACTTCACATCGAGCAGGGTCCGATCCTCGAACGTGAAAAGATCATGCTGGGCATAGTGAGCGATATCGCCGCGCCCGCTGGCATGAGAATTTGGGTGGAAGGGGAAGGCGGACATGCCGGGGCTGTCCTGATGGGGCAACGCCGGGATGCGCTGACGGCTGCCGCCGAACTGGTGCTCGCTGTGGAATCAGCCGCCCTGTCCACCGGCGTGATTGACACTGTTGCTACGACGGGCGTTTGCGATGTCTTTCCGGGCGCCGTGAACAGCGTACCGAGCCGGGTCCGGTTGGAAATTGATGTGCGCGATGTGGAGGAGCAGCGGCGGAACGCGGTGCTCGAACTGATTCAGGGAGCGGTTGAGCGTGTCCGGAACAAACGAGGAGTCGCGATCCGGACGGAGCTTCTGAACGCCGACCCCCCGGCCCGTTGCTCTGATGCGGTTGTCCAGGTTTTGACGGATGCCTGCTGCGCGTGGGGATGCAGCGCGATCCCCATGATTAGCAGGGCCTACCATGACTCGCTCTTTATGGCGCGGATTGCCCCCGTATCCATGCTGTTTATCCCCTGCAAGAACGGCGTGAGCCACCGTCCGGACGAGTATGCTGGACCCCAAGACATAACAAACGGCGTGGGAGTTCTGGCGCGCTCGCTGGCGCAGCTTGCTTCGGGAGAGCGGACGATCGGCTGTTAAATTGGCACAAAGCCCAGTTGTCCGACCCATTCTTCAGCCTCCGTGAGCGCCCAAATAAGCAGCAAATCTTCAATAGCAGCGCCGATATCCAAGTGCTGCGATACGATAATCAGGCCCGGACTTCCTTGTTTCTCGCGAAACTGTGTAAAGTGAGCAGGCATGGTCTTTCGATCATGAGAAACGAGTATGCGAGCCGATTCCGCCGCGATTCGGAGCACATCCGGATCAGACATGCCCACAACTCCGCCCTCGGGGGCGCTCAGGAAATCAAGGGACGGTTCTCGTCGACGAAGGCCCAGTACGATCTTGTGATTAAAATCGGCATCCGCTTGAAAGCGCGGCCTCATGCGCTCGGTGTATAGGTTGTTCGACGTGCTTCGGCAAGCTTCGCGTAAAGTGCCGGACAGTTGCGCCGAGACTCCTCACGGAAGATCTCAAACTCGCGTCGATCTTGGCTCAGGTAGTCGTCAACAAGTTCCCGATGGGCCAGGTAGAAAGTCAGGGCGCCGAAAATCTGCTCCAGTGTCAATACCGGAAAAGATTCGGCAATTCCTTCGGGGGACTCTCCCCGCAAAAAGGCATAAACCACCGAGCCCAACGAAACACGGGTGCCTTGGAGGAAGTAGCCGCCGTCGCGCTGCTCGATGTATTCTTTGGCCATGGCTGAATTCGCCTTCAGTATATCGTCAATAAGCGAAAGCCTTCCCTACCTCAAGACATAACAAATGGCGTGGGAATTCTGGCGCGCTCGCTGGCGCGGCTTGCTTGAGGAGGACAGCCGATCAAAACCGTAATGCCGGTATCCATGTTCCCTTAACGTTGCGAGTACGGTACAGCCATGCGGCCTTGGCATGGACCCCCCTATTGGGCCGAATGTCCGGAAACGTCGCCTGCGGAATTGATCTTCACGGTAAAGGAGTAAGATCCCGCAGGCAATTCATAAACATTGTTTTCGGCTGCATGCACCTTTTTGCTGCGTTCCAGCGGCGCACCTTCCAGCGTCAAGGATACGGCTCCGCTCACCGGCAGTTGTAGTTGCCCCTTTGTGTTAGGAGGAAGGGTTACGCTCCAGAGCGCCTTGCTTCCGTTCACAGTCCAGGCGGACTTCACCGGCCCGTAAGCGGACTGGTAGGTGAAATCCAGATTCCCCAGACGCGAGTCAAAGTTGGGATGAAGATAAATCGTGTGGAAACCAGCGTCGGACGCTATCGTATCGACTCCGGCGGAGTAGCGGTAAATCCACTCCGCGACCGCGCCGTACGCGTAGTGATTATAAGAGTTCATGCTGGGATCGTGGAGCATCTGATCGCCGTTCCATCGCTCCCAGGTGGTTGTCGCGCCGTGCTCAATCAGGTAACCCCAGGATGGGTAAGCGTCGTTCAGCAGTAAACGGTAAGCGACATCGCTATGCCCGGTATCCGACAAGACTTCCAGCAGGTAGGGCGTTCCCAAGAAGCCCGTTCCGAGCAGCCAATGGTTCTCTTCAATTTTCCGCACCAGCCTTGCGGCGGCGGCGGCGCGCAGTTCGTCCGGCAGAAGGCGCATATGCAGCGCCAGCACGTAACCGGTTTGCGTCTCCACCGGCGTGTTTCTTGTCTCGGCGTCCTCCTTAATGGGCACAACTGTGGGCGGGGGAATGCTCGGGAATAAGTTGACGGTGCCGACAAATCCATCGTCACGGACATAGGCTTTGTTAAAAGCCGTCTTGATTTTGTCGAACAGCTCGCTATATTTCTGTGCGTCCGTTGTTCTGCCCGATGCCTGGGCCATATCTCGCATCAGAGAAACATCATAGGCCCAGTAAGCCGTCGCGATCAGGTCTTCCGGCGTGGTCTGTGTCGGCGTAAGCCAATCGCCGAACGGGGTGCCGAACTGCTTCCTCCAGAGGTAATCGGGATTTGCCTGCTCAATTGCCGATAGGTACGTCTCCATCGCGGCCCAATTCTGTTCAATAATGCGCTTGTCTCCTCTTTGCACCCAGCCAGTCCAGGGGATAATAATTCCGGCGTCGCTCCAGCCCGCGCCGAAGCCGGGTGACGGTGAACTCGTTCCCGGCGCGAAAATTCCATACATCGGCGTGCCGGTTTGTGTTCCGCGAAGATCCGTTGCATACTTCTGCGTGAAGCTGTTCAGATCCATGTTGTAGGAGGCGGTGCGCCAGAAAACCTGCGCGTCGGCGGTCCAGCCGAGACGCTCATCGCGTTGCGGGCAATCCGTTGGAACGCCGACAAAATTAGACCGCTGCCCCCAAAGGATGTTGCTCCACAGTTGATTGACCATGTGGTTACCTGTGCGCAGCTCCGCTGTGAACGGAGCATCTGTGTGAAACACAACCGCTTTCACCGCGTCGACGCTGGGCTTTGCTGAAACTCCGGAAATCTCGATATACCGGAATCCGTGAAACGTAAATTGGGGCTGAAACTCCTCGGTTCCGTTTCCGGCAAGAATGAAGTGGTCCGTGGCTTTGGCTGTTCGTAAATTTTCTACGTACATGGTCCCGTCGGGATTGAGCACTTCAGCGAACCGCAACTTCACGTCCGTTCCTGTGCTGCCTTGCAGTCGCACGCGCGGCGCCCCTGCCAGATTCTGGCCGAAGTCATAGATATAGACGCCCGCGCTCGGGCTGGTCACGCTCTTCGCGGTCATGGTTCTCTCTTCGCGAATAGGCTGAAAATATTGGGAAACGATTTCAGGTTCCAAAGGAGAAACAAGGCTGACGGTCTGCCAGTTCGCGTCTGAAAAGGAGGCTGTATTCCAGCCGGGTTGCACGCGCCGGGCATCATACGTTTCGCCGTCGTAGATTTCAGCACTCAGGATAGGAGAGACATCGGCCTTCCACGATTGATCCGTAACGATCCAATCAACCGAGCCGTCCGAGTGTTCGATCCGCAATTCCGCTTTGAGCGCGGGCGGCGTGTCGCCGTAATTATAGGGCCGCCGGAACCACATCAGGGGAGTGGTGTACCAGCCGGGCGCAAGATAGGCGGCTATGGCATTCGCGCCGGTTTTCACCTGCGCTGTCACATCATAGGCTTGATAAGCCACGCGTTGCCGGAAATCGGTCCAGCCGGGCGAAAGAATCTGGTCGCCGACAATGCCACCGTTGAGATGGAACTGATACGCGCCGAGAGCAGTCGCATAGAGCCGGGCCGAGACAATCGGCTTTTCCACGCGAAAACCATGGCGCAGGATCATGACGGGTTCCGTGGGCCAGGGATTCCCATTCTGGTTGTCCCTGCCCGATGAGGAGGCGTAGCTTTCGGCCTGCTTCCACGATGAGTCGTCGTATTCCTGGCTCCACCAATCACCCTCCGCGTTGAGAGACGCTTTCCAGTCTTGTGCGTTGCTTGTAAACAACGTGACAACGCCGTCACTGGACTCGACATAGAGACACGCGCTCATGGGTGTCCGCGTAATCGGGGAAGCGGGACCCATGCTCCGCGCGTAGTATCGGGTAATACCGACAGCAAGAAGATTACTGCCCGCCTGTATATCGGCGGTAATATCCTGGCGGCTGTATGTTTGCCACGGCATCTGCCGCCACGCATTCAACGGCTGCGCCTCCAGCGTCTGTTTTCCGTTGACCCAGGCTGCCGCCGTATCTTGCCCGGTGACGTAAAGCACCGCTCGCTTGACAGGCTTGGTGAGAGTGAAATGTAGCCGGAAATCATGCTTGGTATCGCTTAAGCTGTTAGCGCCCACCACGTCGGCGTTTGTAATCCAGGCTGCTCCTGATTCCCGCAGTCGGCGATGCTCCTCTTGCTCGTAGCCGATCCACTTTGCTTCCCAGTTTGTCGCTTTCAGCACGCCTGTCTCCCACCAGCTCACGTCGCTTGCGGGGTAAAGGCGTTGATTCATGTCCCACGCTTTGACGAACCAGTAATACCGCTTGTATGGTTGGAGCGCGCGTCCAGCGTAAACAACGCCAACCGACTGGCTGGACTGGACGCGTCCACTATCCCAAACATCCGCTTTGCCGCTGGCGAGCAGAGCGGCGCTGCTGGCCACTTGAACTTGGTAGGATGTCTGAGCCGCTCCCCAGCGTGTGTCCTGTAAGCGCCACGAGAAGAGGGGCTGCGCGGAATCGATTCCCAAGGGCTCAACCAGGGAGTCGCACAGCAGCCCCGTCGGCTTGAGGGAGGAAGCAGGAGCTGCCCAGGCAGATGCCATGAAAAGAAACAGAGCGAAACAGATCGCCGTCAAATGGAAGGCTCTGGACAACTTGCGGATCAGTGTTTTCGTGAACATGGGGCTGTTAGTCAGTATCTAACGGCCCGTTTAACGCTGGTAAGGTTCAGGACGAATCCATTGAGTAGCGCCTTACGCCGCAACCGATTGGGCGCGGCGGAAAAGCGCGTGCGGTAGCGGCAACATCAGAGCCTATAGGAGACGCAGCTTCTACCAGCTAATCCTTTTTAACCCTGAAACAAAGTCAAAGTGGTGGTCTCGGGTTAAGAGCGGTAAGGAATGCTGCCTGGTGAGTGCCGCAATCCAGAGGTCGTTTGCCGGTATTGGGCGTCCGCTGCGCTTCAGTTCGCTACGAATCTCCTCATAGAGGTCGGCAGTTTGCTCGTCGATGGCCAACACCCGATAGCTCGGAACTGCCTCCGCCAGCCAAGCTTCGTATCGCGCCCGGTCACGCGATTGCCGGATTCCATAGCGGTATTCGCCCAGCACAATTACCGGAACGGCAATCTCTGAGGCCGCACGAAAAATTGGTTCTAACGCGTCATTTCCATCCGCCACGGCCGACAAACCGTTCGTATCCAAAATCAATCGCGGTCCTCCGCTTCCATTTGACCGAATTCCTGCTCAATGATCTGATTGATCCGAACCGTTTCCTGGTGCAGGGACCGCAGCTTCCCAAACGTATTCATCCACGGTTTCTCCTCGTCATCAGCCGTTCGCAGCTTTTCCGCCAATGCTTCCGACACAAGAACACGCAGAGGAATCCCACGTTGTGCCGCAACCGATTGGGCGCGACGGAAAAGCGCGTCAGGAACTTCAATGGTTGTCTTCACCGTTTTATTCTCCCCTATTTATACGCGCCTTTGTTGCTGGTGCTGTCCGTCAAGTTGAGCTACAAATAGTACATTGAGCCATCCCAAAGCGATTCGATCCAGCCGTATTGTGACCCCCGGCGGAGTTCTTCCCGGCGCCGTTGTCGTTGATGCAGGAAAAATTCTTGCTGTGGCAACAATGGCGGAGGACCTCGGAGACATGGAGACCTGCGATGTAGGCGACAGGATGCTCTTGCCCGGATTGGTCGATGTTCATGCTCACCTCAACGAACCCGGACGCACGGAATGGGAAGGTTTTGCGACGGGCACAAAAGCCGCCGCGGCGGGCGGTTACACAACCATCGTTGACATGCCCCTGAACTGCATTCCCAGCACGACAACCGTTGCAGCGCTCGATGATAAGAGGGCGGCGGCAGCGGGAAAAGCCTCTATTGATTACGCTTTCTGGGCGGGTGTCGTGCCGGGAAACGCGGGAAATCTTCGAGCCTTGGCGCGGGCGGGTGTGCGCGGATTCAAATGCTTCCTCATTCATCCCGGCACGGAGGAGTTCGCAATGGTTACGGAGCAGGATCTCCGGGAAGCCATGCCCGCCATTGCCGAAACCGGGTTGCCGCTGCTCGTTCACGCCGAACTTCCGGGTCCCGTGGCGGAAGCGTCCGGGCAATTGGAAGGAAGTAACTGGCGTACTTACGGAACCTATCTACAGTCCCGTCCGGAGAGCGCGGAGGTGGAAGCGATCCGTCTGGTGATCCGGCTTGCCCGCGAAACCGGATGCCGGGTGCATATCGTCCATTTGTCCGCTGCGGCGGCATTCACTGACTTGGACACAGCGCGTCAGGAGGGTTTGCCCATTACAGTCGAGACTTGTCCTCATTACCTTTACTTCGATGCCGAGCGGATTCCCGATGGAGGAACGCAGTTCAAGTGCGCTCCGCCGATCCGTTCCGCGCTTAATGGAGCGCAATTGTGGGAAGGGCTGCGCTCAGGCCGGATCGACATAATTGCGACCGATCACTCGCCATGCCCGCCAGCATTGAAGTGCCTGGAGGAAGGCGACTTCCGAAAGGCGTGGGGCGGCATTAGCTCTCTTTCACTGAGCCTTCCCGCTATCTGGACGGCGGCGCGCGAACGCGGCTTTCACATCACTGACATTGTCCGGTGGATGGCGGAGCAACCGGCGAAACTAGGAGGTTTCGAGCGAAAGAAAGGGCGCATTGCTCCCGGCTATGACGCGGACCTGGTTGTTTTCGATCCCGATGCGGAGTTTGTCGTGACAAAGGATGACCTCCATTTCCGGCATCCGTGCTCTCCTTACCTGGGCGAGCGAATGAAGGGGAGAGTCCAATCCACTCTCTTGCGGGGCGAGATGGTCTATCAGCACGGGGCGTTCAACAGAGACGCTATGGGCGCGGAACTTGCCGATTGTGTAAATTAGGACATGGGTTACCGGGTCGTAGGCGCTCCTGTGCTCCGGAAAGAAGTTCGCGGCAAGCTGACGGGCAGTGCGGTCTATGTGGATGATTTACGCCTGCCCGGCATGCTGCATGGGGCGACAATACGAAGCGCGATCCCGAGAGGTCGCATTCGCGAGATTCTCTTTGCGCCGGGCGTGCCGTGGAACGAGTTCACGATTGTTACGGCAAGCGACATACCGGGTAAAAATATCGTTGCTTTGATCTGCGAGGATCAGCCATACTTAGCGAGCGCGTACATCAATCATTTACACGAGCCGATCCTGCTGATCGCGCACGAAGATGAAAACCTGCTGCGCAAGGCTCGAAAGCTGATTCGGGTGGAATACGATCCCCTGCCGGCGGTCTTCAACATCGATGAATCGCTCAGTGGTGAAACTGTCATTTGGGGCGAAGATAACGTCTTCAAGCGCTACCTGATGAACAAGGGAAACGTCGACAGCGTTTGGCGGGATGCCGACTTCATTGTCGAAGGCGAGTATGCAACGGGCGCGCAGGAGCAGCTTTATATTGAGCCGAACGGAATGCTGGCGGTCGCGGACGCGTCGGAAGGCCTTACAGTGTGGGGTTCGCTGCAATGCCCGTACTATGTGCATAAGGCGCTGACCCATCTCTTCGGGCTGCCTTCCGAAAAGGTCCGGGTGGTTCAGCAGGAAACGGGCGGCGCTTTCGGCGGCAAGGAAGAATATCCGTCAATGATCGCCGGACATGCGGCCTTGCTTGCCTGGAAATCAGGTCGGCCCGTGAAGCTGGTATACGACCGTGAAGAAGATATGGCCGCGACCACCAAGCGGCATCCCTCCCGGACGCGGCACCGGACGGCTGTCACGCATGACGGTCGGCTCCTGGCGATGGACATCAATTTCATGATTGATGGCGGGGCGTACGTCACATTGTCCTCGGTGGTTTTGTCGCGCGGCACCATTCATGCGGCTGGTCCCTATCGATGCGACAACGTACGGATTCGCAGTACCGCCGTAGCGACCAACGCGCCTCCGCATGGCGCATTCCGCGGCTTCGGCGCGCCGCAAAGCTTGTTCGCGCTGGAGCGGCATATGGATAAGATCGCCCGCACGGTCGGACTTGCGCCGGATGAATTTCGCAGGCGCAACTTCCTGCAAACGGGAGACGCTACCGCCACCGGACAGATCATCACGCAGGAACTGAACCTGGAGGCTCTGCAAAACAAAGCTCTCCTCGCCGCTGATTATCATGACAAAACGGCGCGATTCGAAGGGGAAAATCAAAACTCAACGCGCAAAAAAGGAATCGGCTTTGCAACCTTCTTTCACGGGGCTGGTTTTACCGGCTCGGGCGAGCGCTATCTGCAATCGGTCGTCGAGCTTGAACTGAACCGGGATGGCCGCGTCTGCATCCTGGCCTCCATGACGGAAATGGGGCAGGGAACCAACACGGTTCTGACGCAGATTGTGGCGGAAACATTGGGAGCCGACTATGATCTGGTGGATATACGGCGGCCGGATACGGCGGAAGTGCCGAACAGTGGACCCACCGTGGCGTCGCGCACCTGCATGGTTGTCGGCGGACTGCTAGAAAAAGCGGCGCTCGAACTGAAAAGCAAACTGACGGGTGCCGGTTATCTCCCTGAAACTTACACGCCGGGGGAGTTCGCGGAAGCGGCACTCCGCTATACGAAGGCGCTCGGACCTATCAAGGCCCGTGCCAAGTACGAAGAGCCGCCCGGCATTTTTTGGGACGATGAACGCTATCAAGGCGATGCCTATGGCGCTTACTCCTGGGCCACCTACGTAGCATCCGTGACGGTGGACACGCTGACGGGCGAAGTGAGCGTGGACGATTTCGTGGCGGCTCAGGAAGTGGGGCGCGTTCTCCATCCCGTGCTGGCCGCCGGGCAGATTGAAGGCGGCGTAGTCCAGGGCATCGGGTGGGCGCTCTATGAAAAGGTCGTCTGGCGTGAGGGAGCCATGGCGAACAATCAATTAACGAACTACATCATTCCGACCTCCCTGGATGTGCCGCCGATCCGTGTCCTGTTCGAGGAAGTTCCCTACGCGCATGGCGCGATGGGCGCGAAGGGCATAGGTGAGCTGCCGATGGATGGTCCCGCTCCGGCGATTCTCAACGCCATCGAGAACGCGACGGGAATTAGCTTTACCCAAGTGCCGCTGCTGGCCGAGGATATACTCGGAGCGCTGACCCAAACCGGGGACTCATCCGACCGGATGAGAAGAAACGAAGCGGTGCTGGTTTCATGACGCGCACAGTTTCCTTTACAGTGAATGGCGAGCCTCGGACGCTTACCGTAAACCCGCTGAAGCGTTTACTGGATGTGTTGCGAGATGACCTTCAACTCACTGGCACGAAAGAAGGCTGCGGTGAAGGCGAATGCGGGGCCTGCTCTGTCCTGGTCAATGACCAGCTTGTGAATAGCTGCCTCCTTCCGGTGATGCAGGCGTCAGGAGCGCGAATCTGCACGGTGGAAGAACTTGGCAAAGGCGGTGACTTGCATCCGTTGCAGCAGGCATTCGCGGAAGCGGGCGGCGCGCAGTGCGGTATCTGCACCCCCGGAATGCTGATGGCCTCGGTTCATCTGCTTGCGAAAAATCCGCATCCGACGATGGATGAAATCCGCGAAGGGCTTTCCGGAAATCTGTGCCGCTGCACCGGGTACGGCAAAATTTTCGATGCCGTTTACAAAGCGAGCCGAAGCGAAGCTTGAAATCGTACATCCCAGAGTATGACCTCCTCATCGCGCCGGATCTCGACGCGGCGTTACGCTTGCTTGACAACGGCGAGGGCTGGCATCCCATCGCCGGGGGAACAGATCTGATGGTGTTGCTGAACGCAGGAAAGCTCGCGCCGACCCGGCTGGTCAGCATTCGGGACATCGCCGAACTCCAGGCGATTGAAGTAGAGGAAGAAAGCGTAACGCTGGGCGCGGCCGTGACGTTTACCGCCATCCGTCAGCATCCTGTTCTGCGACGGGAGTTCCCGCTGCTCTGTCAGGCTGCTGGTTGGACTGGCGGGATTGCCAACCAGAATCGCGGCACCCTCGGCGGCAACATTGTCAACGCTTCCCCCGCCGCCGATTCGCCCCCGGCCCTGCTCGCCTATGACGTGGCGGTATCTTGTGTTTCATTGCGGGGCGAGAGGACGCTGCCGTATCGTGAGTTCCACACGGGCTATAAGCAGATGCGTCTCGATGGTGACGAACTGCTCTCCAAGATCCGCCTGCCCAGGCGGTTCGCTGGCTGGAAGCAGTACAGCCGGAAAGTAGGGGCGCGGAAAGCGCAGGCGATTTCCAAGGTTTGCTTGAACGCGCTCTGTTCCCTTGATGGGGATGTCATCAGAGACGTGCGTATCAGCGTGGGAAGCGTCGCTCCCGTGCCGCTGCGCTGCATCTCTGCTGAACAGTGGCTCGTCGGGCGCAAGCTGTCGCCCGATACGGTCGCTGGCGCTAAAGCGGTGTTGCGCTCCGAGATTACTCCTATTGATGACATTCGCTCCACGGCGATCTATCGCGCCCAGGTTGCCGAAAATCTCCTGGGCGAGTTTCTGCTCGGGTTGCGATGACGGTACGAGACTTGAATGCTTTGGAAGAAAGTCAGGCGCAAAAGGTTTTGCGCGAATGTTGCGGCTCTGCGCGCTGGACCGGAGAAATGATAGCCCGGCGGCCGTTCAGCGATGCCGAAAGCATGCATGCGGCGGCGCACGATCTCTGGTGGTCGCTCGCCGAATCTGATTGGCTGGAGGCGTTTGCCTGTCACCCGAAAATTGGAGAGACGAAGCCGGTATCGGACTGGTCCTCGCAGGAACAGCAGGGAATGGCCGCCGCGACAATCGATACCGCCGGTGCGATTGCCGCGCTGAATCGCGAGTACCAGCAGCGTTTCGGCCATATCTTCATTGTGTGCGCCACCGGAAAATCCGCCGCCGAGATGCGCGGCCTGTTAGAACAGAGACTGGAGAACGACCCGAAAAACGAGTTGCGCATTGCCGCTGCGGAACAAATGAAAATCACGCATTTGCGATTGGACAAACTCTTACAGGCATGAGCGGAATTTCAACACACATTCTGGATACCTCAGTAGGGCGTCCGGCTGTGGGAATCGCCGTCCGGTTGTTCCGGGGCGATCGGGAACTGGCGGCGGCGGTCACGAACGAAGAGGGACGGGTCCAAACTCTTCTGCCGCCGGGCGCTCCCCTTGCCGTGGGCATCTACAGAATTGTCTTTGCCGTGGCGTCTCGCTGGCCCGATGGTTTTTATCCCGAAGTGAGCGTCACGTTCTCGGTGACGGACCCTGCATCGCACTACCATGTGCCCTTGCTGATCAGTCCTTTTGGATTCACGACCTACAGGGGAAGTTGACCGTGGCGACACTCTCATTTGATACTTACGGCAAAACGGGCGTTCGCCTCGTTTATGTCCGTCGAAGCGGCGAAAAGCATGAACTGCGCGAACTGAACGTCAGCATCCTCTTCGAAGGCGAGTTCAGCGAAACATACACGAGCGGCGACAACAGCCATGTTCTACCGACCGACACCATGAAGAACACCGTGTATATTCTGGCGCGGCAACTGCGCTGGAATGACATCGAAACCTTTGCGGGAGGACTCGCCGACCATTTTCTTTCTCGCGTGCCGCAGTTGAGGCAGGTGAAAATCGGGATTTCTGAAATTCCGTGGGAGCACATCGGCCGCCATGCGACAGCCTTTCTGCAGCAGGGCGCGGAACGGCGCGTCACGGCTTTGACCGTTGACCGATCTAGGCAACTCATTACCTCCGGCCTGAAGAACCTGCAAATTCTCAAAACTGCTCGCTCGGCCTTTGCGGGCTTTATGAAAGACGAGTTCACCACGCTGCCCGAAACGGATGACCGTCTCTTCGGCACTGTTCTAAACGCCGAATGGACCTACGCTCGCGGCGGTATCGACTTCAATGCTCTGCATAAAGAGATTCGGGAAATGCTTTTGAATACCTTCGCGGAACACCGTAGCCTCTCGGTGCAGCACACGCTTTTTGCCATGGCGGAAGCGGTTGTCAACGCATTTGACACTGTGAAAGAACTTCACCTCACCATGCCGAACAAGCATTGCCTTCCCGTGGACCTGACAAAGTTTGGATTGGAAAACACCAACGAGGTTTTCGTTCCCATCGACGAACCTTCCGGCTACATCGAAGCGCGTGTGACTCGCGGTTGAGAAAATCAAAGACTCAGCTTCCGGGATGGTACTCCCGCTCGGTGTGTCCCTTTAATTGTGAACGGTAGAAATAAACCTCTCGCAGGTTGCCCGTGCTGTATCGCTTCGCCTCATCATTGAAGTGAGGAGACGCCGGATGGCCGCTCTCCCCGCCGGCCGTCACGGCCTTTGCCCGCACTTTGTCGCCGAATTCGACTACCGCGACGAAGCTGTTTCCGCTGGTGCCGTACCACTTCTTCGTTCCTGGGTACGGGCGCGCTCCAAAGGAAGCGAGCGACCCCCACATCGAGGACGTGAAGCCGACCGGAATGCTTGGTCCCGCGTCGTTGAACGGCTGGACGATGTCGCCGGTAAGCCGCTGAAATCGGTTGATGTCGCCCCACGGCGTTTTCCAGCTTCCGAAGTCGGCGTCCAATTTGTCGGACGCCGCCGCTAATGACTGTAGGAGATGCTCCGCTGGAACCACCCCGCCGATATACTCCTCCGCCAGCATGCCCGCCTTTTTCGCATCCGCGAGCACGCGCCGCCGAATCTCCTCGGCCCAGAACACCGCAAGCGAAGTGGGGACGGACGTGACAGCCCACCGCCGATCCCACCCGCGCAGCAGTTCGATCTGCCCGGCCAGCTTCGCTTTCAGCGGATTGCCGGCCGGGGTCTCGTCCCAGGCTTTAATCAGAGCGGGAAGCGGCTTCTCAAACCAGGGAAGATAGCTGTCGTATGCCGCGGCGATCAGCGAGTCCAGCGTAAACTCTTTCGCGTTCTGCAAAACCCGGATTGCGTGCAGCCCGCGGGCGGATTCCGTGCCGGTCTCGACATAAGCGGGATAATCCTCCTTCTTCGGACTGCTTGGTCCGGCTGCAGACCACGGCCAGTTGTTGCAGTTATAAAGCCAGCCGCTTTGGGGGTTCAGCAAATGCGGCGTCTCGTCCACGGAAAGAAGCCCGTGCCACTCCGTCGCCGGATTGCTGCCGTCAACCGGCTCCGTCCACTGGAAGCTGGTATCACGCCGGGGAATAAAGTTGCCGTGAAAGTAGGCGATGTCGCCGTCGGCGTCGGCAAAGATCGTGTTATTCGAGGAGTTCGCCTGAAGTTCCATGGTCCGCTGATACGACTGATAATCCCGTGCTTTGGTGCGCGTATAGGACTGCATCAGCGCTTTCACCGGCTCCTGCATCAACCGGATGCTCACCCATTTGCCGTTTGCTTCGCGAATAATAGGCCCGTGATGCGTGCGGTAGACGGTGAACTTCTTTTCGGCCATCCCCTGGCCGTTCCTGTACGGCACTGTGATCTCCGTCGCCGCCAGAGGACGTTCCTCTTTGCCGTACTGGTAGAAGAACCGGTCACCCCTTTTCTCCACCGTTTCCAGATACTCATCGACCGCGTCCACGCCGCTGGAGGTGTGCATCCAACCGGCGCGGTCGTTGAAACCCTGGTAGATAAAGAACTGGCCCCACGTGACGGCACCGTAGGCGTTCAGCCCCTCGTCGCTCGCCATTTGCAGCTCGGACCGGAAGAAGAAAGAAGTGTGCGGATTAATCAGCAGCAGCGCGTGGTGCGCGGCAGTGTTCGAAGGCGCGATGGCGATTCCGTTCGATCCAGACGGCTCCCCCGGCTCCTTCTCGTTCGCGGAAGCCGTCTGGTTCAAGGGACTTTTGCCGTAGAATGCCTGGAGTTCCTTGAGATTCACGCGCTCGATATCGCCGCCGATACTCCCTTCGGTGAAGCTCAACGCCATCCAGGGCTCGAAGCGCTGGATGACCCTCGGTTTCACCTCGGGGTGCCGGGAAAGATAGAAGTTCAGGCCGTCGGCGAACGCGTTCATGAGCGTCTTCAGCCATGCCGGGCTCGCGGCGTATTGCGTCTTCAGCGCGGTAGGGTCGATAAAGAGCTTCATCCGCAAGTCCTGGTATATCTTCGTCTCGCCCTCGGCTTCCGCCAAACGTCCCAGGGCGTTGAGGTAATTCGTCTCGACGCGGGGAAAGTCATCCTCGGCTTGGGCATATATCATGCCGAATACCGCGTCGGCATCTGTTTTCCCGTAGACGTGCGCGATGCCCCAGTCGTCCCGTATAATCGTGACGTTCCGCGCCTCTCTCTCCCGGCGCGCGTCCTCCGAATTTCGAGCCGCCGGAAAAACGCAAGAGGCGGACGCGAGAAGAAGAAAAAGCTGCTGTAGGCAAATCTTGCTTTTTGGTGAGTTACGCTTCTGCATTTCAGTTGATCCCGAGGCCACGCGCCAACCAAGGAACTCTTAGTTGATTTTTGTCGGTTAGTGTATGGTAGCTCAACGTTTTCGCGTCACGGCGCGTGAGGGGCTTTATCTATAATTGCCCCATGAAACCTGGTCACCGGCTCGCGGCTTGTTTGCTCTTTCTTGTTTTTCAGGGCCGTGGCGCGGCGCGGATGCAGTCTGTTCGCGAACCGGCCGCGATATTTGTCCTTAAGCCAGCGCATATCTTTGACGGCGACGCGATGCGGGAAGGTTGGGCCGTGCGGGTCAAAGGTGATCGGATCGAAGCCGCTGGTCCGGCTGGCGGGATTGACGGCAGCGGCGCGACAGTGATTGATCTTCCGGCGATGACGCTGCTGCCCGGACTCGTCGAAGGGCACTCGCACGTCCTGCTCCATGCCTACAGCGAAACGCCGTGGAACGATCAGGTAGAGCATGAGGGACTGGGCTTGCGGGTGGCGCGTGCCACAAACCATCTGCGGGCCACCTTGATGGCGGGCTTTACAACGGTGCGTGATCTGGGAACGGAAGGCGCGGGATACGCCGACGTCGAGCTTAGGCAGGCCGTTAAGGAAGAGATCATTCCGGGTCCGCGCATGCTGGCCGCCACGCGCGCTATCGTCGCCACCGGCAGCTACGGTCCCAAGGGCTTTGTTCCGGAGTGGCGGATACCGCAGGGAGCGGAAGAAGCGGATGGAGTGGACAGCCTCATCCGTACCGTTCGCGATCAGATCGGGCGCGGCGCGGACTGGATCAAGCTGTACGGCGACTACCGTTGGGGGCCGCACCCCGGATCGTATCCTACCTTCTCCCTCGAAGAAATGAAACTTGCTGTTGAAACAGCAAGAAGCGCGGGCGTGCCGGTGGCCGTACATACCAGCACCCCGGAAGGCATGCGGCGCGCGATTCTCGCGGGAGCCGAAACCATCGAACATGGAAATGACGGGACGCCCGAAATCTTCAGATTAATGGTCGAGCATCACGTTGCCCTCTGCCCCACGCTGACGGCGGGCAGCGGTGGACGTCCGGGGAGAGCGGAAGCGGAATCTCCCGCCCTGATCCGCAAGCGGGCCGGCTTCAAAGCCGCGCTGGATGCGGGCGTGACCATCCTGAGCGGGAGTGACGTGGGCACCTTCCCGCATGGCGAAAACGCCCGCGAACTCGAAAGGATGGTCGATTTCGGCATGTCGCCGGTTGGGGCGCTTCGTGCCGCGACTTCCGTGGCCGGTCGTGTGCTGCATATGGAAATCGGGCAGGTAAAGCCGGGCATGCTGGCCGACCTCATTGCGGTTGACGGTGATCCTGTCAAGGATATCTCAGCCCTACGTAAGGTCAAATTCGTGATGAAAGGGGGAGTCGTTTACAAGTCTTTCACCTCTGCAGGGGCCATTAAGCCAGAAGCGTCGCCGGTTCCGGCTTTGCGCTAAACAGGATACGGAAACTCGCGCGATAGGCCGGGTAGACCAACAGCCAAAGGATAGTGACAAGGATGCCTGCTCCGATTCCCTTTGGGTCCATGGCCATGTGATAGAGCAGGATGTTGGTAATGATGGCTGCCAGAACCACAAGCGCAAGCGGCACAAAACGATTCACGAGCAGCAGCAGGCCGGCGATGAGTTGAACAGAAAGATCAACACCATATAGTGGGAAGCCGAGACAGCCGTCATGTACTCGACTGCCAGCGCGGACGAGGGCGGCGGTTGAGGAATGAAGTGGAAAAATCCGTTCAGGCCGAAAACAGTAAACACAAAGCCGAGTAGATAGCGAGCTACGGTAGATGCGCGTTTCATTGAGAGTTTCCTTTCGTAAGTTGAGGGTTAAGGGGAAGGGGGCACACATCCTTCGTGCGCCCAAAAAGCCGAAATAGTCACCCATCGAACTGGCACCGAGGTGCAGGAGCACGTCGAACTTCTCCGACATCCGACGGATAAACAACATCTGTTTACTAACTATACACGACATCTGTTGCTTAAGCAAGTGGTGTGGTGTAAATTGATAGAGTGGCCTCCCAATACAGCAGCTCGGAATTTCAGGGCAGGGAAGCACTCGATCCGCGGGTGCGTCGCTCCCGGCAGATGTTGCATGAAGCATTGGCCTCGCTGTTGCGGAAGAAAGACTTCGAGGCCATCTCGATCCAGGACATCGCCGAAGAGTCCACGCTGAACCGTGCGACCTTCTACTCGCATTACCCGGATAAGTACATGCTGCTGCACTGCATGATCGGTAATCGCTTTCAGGAGTTGATGGCGGGCCGCAACGTCCGGCTGGGAAGCTGTGCCGGTGCGCTCAAACCCCTTGTCCAAGGAACCTGCGAGTTCCTTCTCGAGACGCCGGGTCTAACACGGGGTGGCAAGGCGCAGGTGGAGGGGAATTTGCAGAACGCCATCATCGCGGTGCTTCAGGCAATCCTCCGCGAGGGGTTGAGTCATCGCGCCCTGAATGGAACGGTCTCGGCTGAGTTGCTTGCCTCAACAGTCGCTTGGGCGATCTTTGGCGCCGCCCACGCCTGGGCGCAAGCGCCGGAAAGATGTTCAGCCGAGCACATGGCGGAGGTCATTGATCGGCTGGTCTCGCCGATCTTGCATTTGGCCGTTATGCCGGTTGCGCCCTAAAATTCCGCGCGTCACATTAACAATCCCTCAACTGGGCGCGGTGCCCCAGCCGCCTCCGCCCGGAGTCTCCACGCGAACGACGTCGCCCTGCGCCGCGCTGATGCTGCACTTCGCCGGCAAGGCCCGCGCTCCCTCCTTTGTGACAAGCGTCGTGGACCCCCTTGCCCCGCCTTCTCCGCCTTGTAATCCATACGGCGAAAACTTTCGGCGGTCCGTTAACAGAGTCACCTGCGAGGGCGCGAGCAGCTCAATTTCACGAATCAACCCGTCACCGCCCCGGTATTGGCCCGCGCCGCCTGATCCCGCACGGTAGCTGTAGCGGAGTACTCGCAGGGGATACGCATACTCTAACGCCTCCGCTGGCGTGTTGAGCGAGTTAGTCATATGCGTGTGGACCCCGGAGAGTCCGTCCGCAATCGGTCGTGCGCCCGTGCCGCCCGCGATGGTTTCGTAGTAGGCGAAAGGCGTCGTCCCCCTGCGCGGGTCGATGCCGCCGATGGTGAGGTTGTTCATGGTCCCGGAACTGGCCGCCGGAATGCGCTCGGGAATTGCCTGCGCCAGAGCCCGCATAATGACATCGACAATGCGCTGCGATGTTTCGACATTTCCGCCCGCTACCGCGGCGGGCGGCAGCGCATTAACAATTGTGCCTTCAGGGGCAAAAACCGAAAGGGGCCGCATAATGCCCGAAGTGGCGGGCGCTGCTTCCGGCAGCAGGCAGCGGAACACGTAGTAAACAGCCGAGTAGGTAATTGCGTAAACGGCATTCACGGCGCCCTTAACTTGTTTGTCGGACCCCGTAAAGTCAATCCGCGCGGTCGCGCTTTGCGGATGAAGCGTGATGGCGGCGCGGATGCGAATCGGCGAATCCGAGTATCCGTCGTCATCGAGAAAATCCTCTGCCTCGAAGGTGCCCGCCGGCATGCGGCTTAACTCGATTTTCGTCAGGCGCTCCGAATAGTTCAGCAACTCTTCCGCCAATTGGACCGCGCGGCTCAACCCGAACTTGCGCGCCATCTCCAGAAGGCGCGTTTCGCCGACGCGGCACGCGCCGATCTGGGCAGTCAGATCGCCTTCCCGCTCTTCGGGGGTTCGTACGTTGTAGAGCGCAATGTCAAGCATGTCGCGGACAACCGCCCCGCCTTTGACGATCTTGACGGGAGGAATACGGAGCCCTTCCTGATAAATCTCATCGCACGGACCCATCGACCCCGGATACCGGCCGCCGACATCGGCATGGTGGGCGCGCGCCGCCGCGTAGAACACGGGTCCGGGGCCGTCGGCAAACACGGGCAGCACCATCGTGATATCGGGCAGATGAGTTCCGCCGGCATACGGATCGTTGAGAATCACGATATCGCCGCGCTCAAACGTCACGCGCTGGATGGCGGCCTGCACGGACATGGGCATGGAGCCGAGATGCACCGGCATGTGATCGCCCATGGCAATAGCGTTGCCGCTGGTGTCGAACACCGCGCAGGAGTAATCCCGGCGCTCCTTGATGTTGGGCGAGTACGAGGTGCGGCGCAGGACCGCTCCCATTTCCTCCGCGATGGAATGCACGGTGCTTTTAAAAATGGCGAGTTCAACGGGGTCTACGGACAAGCATGTACCTCAATAACGAGATTCCGGTAGCAATCCACCGTAAGAACGCAGCTTGGCGGAACAACGGTGGTCGCGCTGTATTCAACCACGATGGCGGGGCCGGTGAATCGATCCCCAGCTTCGAAACGGTCCCGATCATAAACTTTACTCGGCAAGGGGGAGCCGTCGAAAATGACAGGGCGTTCGTCAATCCGCGCCTGCTCGCCGTTGCCGTCGCGCATCGGCTGAGGAGGAAAGTCAACGGCTTCTCCCGATGTTGCCAAGCGCAAACGGACGTTCACTACCTCCACGGGACGTGTCTCGTCCGCGTATCCAAAATGCCGCTGGTGCGAGCGGTGAAAACTTTGCGCGAAATCCGCTCCGGCCGGCACGTTCAATTCGTACCCCTGGCCCGCGTAGCGAAGGTCCAGTGACCGTGTGACGAGCGGGGCGCTTTCCCATTGCGCCTCCGTCTTTCCGATGGTTTCCAGTTCACGGAAGAAAGGCTCCAAGTCCGCATGGGCAGGAAGCATTACTGTCTTCGAGTAATCGCGAACCGTGTCGGAGAGCAGGATGCCCAGGGCGGAGAGCGCGCCCGGCAAGGCGGGAACCAGCACGCGCGGCATGCGGAGTTCGCGGGCCAGCGCGCACGCGTGCAAAGGACCGGCGCCGCCGAAGGCGACCAGCGTGAACTCCCGGGGATCATATCCCTTTTCGACCGAGATGACGCGGATGGCTTGCTGCATGGCTGTTTCCGCCAGCAGGACAATGCCTTCGGCGAACTCTTCGATGGAAGCCGTTGTCCCGCGGGCTTTCTCCATATAGCTGCGGGTGCGGTCGTAATCCAGTCGCAATTTTCCGCCCAGAAAGTGCCGGGGGTCGAGGCGGCCGAGAATCACGTTGGCATCGCTGACGGTGGGCCGCTCCCCCCGCCCGTAACAGATGGGGCCGGGATCGGAGCCCGCCGACTCCGGGCCGACATGCAGAATTCCGGCGTCGTCGAAGTGCGCGAGCGAGCCGCCTCCAGCGCCTACCGTATGGATATCGAGCATCGGCACGCTCACCGGCATGCCCGAGACGATGGCTTCATTGGTGGCTCTCGGGCCGCCTTCGTCCGCGTCCATCAACGAAACGTCCGTTGAGGTGCCTCCCATGTCGAAGGCGACAATTTTCGGGAAGCCCGCCCTTTGGGCCAGCAGATAAGCCCCCATCACGCCGCCTGCGGGACCCGAGAGCACGGTGCGAACCGGCTGCTCTGCGGCAAACGGCGCGGGTATGATACCGCCGGACGACTGCATTACTTCAAACCGGGCAGACTGTGAAAGTTCCTTGAGGCTGTTCTCCAGTTTGTTGAGATAGGTGCCGACCTTGGGAGCGAGATAGCCGTTCACTACAACCGTGGACCCGCGCTCGTACTCGCGAAACTCGGGCAGGATCTTGCTTGAAAGCGAAAGGGGCAGCCCCAACGCTGATAAAGCTTCCGCCGTCTTGAGTTCATTGGCCGGGTTCGCGAAGGAGAACAGGAACGAGATGGCAATCGATTCCGCTCCGCTCGCCCTGAGCCGTTCGGTGAGGTCGCGGAGTTCAGCATCCGTGGGTGTACGGAGAACCGTGCCGTCGGACGCGGTGCGCTCGGGAACGCCGAACCGCAGGGTAGCGGGCACAAGCGGCGGGAGCGGTGTCGCGAACCAGTTGTAAAGGTTTTGCCGCGCTTGACGTCCGATGGCGATGACATCTTCGAAACCGGCCGTTGTGACGAACGCGACACGAGCGCCTTTGCGCTCAAGAATCGTGTTGGTCCCCACGGTTGTTCCATGCCGGACTAAGGGAGCGCCGTCGGAACTCAGGGAGCGGACGGCTTCCAGGACCGCCTGACCCGGATCGTCCGCTGTCGAAAAGAGCTTCAGGACTTTCAAGGAACCGTTATGAAGATACACGCAGTCGGTAAAGGTCCCGCCGGTGTCAATAGCGATATGCACGTGGCTGTGTCTCCTGCCCGCAACGGCCATGGGCAGCCGTAAATCCGGACGCCAACATAGTCTTCATACGGAACAGACTGCTGATTCCAGGTGAGCTGCTCTGACTTGGCATAAGTAAAGATCGTGTCATAAACGCCGGTATGCTTTCGGATCACATTAGCATGAGCGCTCGGCTACGGTTGTGTAATCCGTTCACAATCCTTCCACATTTTCTTTCCTCCACGTTTAGCTTCACTTGGGGACCTTTTCGCCGGAGTTGCCCTTCGCTGTGGCTTTTGAAACTGCTACCGTGTGGCCGCGAACACACATTCTTATGTCCACCGCCAACGTGATGCAAATCCTGGAGGAATGCCGGAAGCTATCCCCACCACAAACATTAATGGCTTCGAATTTTCAATTTCTCCGCCAGACGAATCCAACAGCAAACAATCGCGGAGGTAGTCAGTGCGGGTTTGAAAAACTGATGTGGCACGATACATCTTATGTGGAAAAGACCTTGTCAACTCCCCTGGGCTGTGTTGTTTTTGTGTTTCGTCGCCTGGGGAGATCCCACTGCGCCTCAATTGAGACTGCCTGATTCCGTGGTTCCAACGAGCTATGAGGTCGAACTCACTCTTGATCCTGATAAGACCGCCTTCTCCGGCTCCATCGCTATCAAAATCAATGTAAAGCAAGCGGTTGACACCGTGTGGTTGAATGCATCGAGCATCACGGTACAGGACGCCTCCTTCGTATCCGGCGGTAAGAATCAAACCGCTAAGTCCATCGGAGGCGGAGATGAATTCATTGGTCTCCAGTTCGACTCGCCATTGCCCGTTGGTCCAGCCGAAATCAGAATCCGCTACACCGGCACCGTCCGTCAGAAAGACAGTTCCGGCATCTTCAAAATGGTGGACGACGGAAACAGTTACATCTACACTCAATTCGAATCGACGGACGCGCGCGCGGCCTTTCCGTGCTTCGACGAGCCCTCATATAAAGTGCCGTGGCAGCTAACGCTGAACGTGCCGGCAGCCGATACCGCCATCAGCAATACCGCTCCGGTAAAAGAGCAAACGCAAGGCGACCGCAAAGTTTATACCTTTGGCCGGACAAAGCCCTTGCCCAGCTACTTGGTTGCCTTCGGCGTAGGCCCCTTTGATTTTGTCGACGCCGGTAAAGCGGGCAGAAATCACATTCCCGTGCGGATTGTGACTCCGAAAGGACACGCTGATGAAGCCAAATATGCGGCGGAAGTCACCTCGACCATCATCACCCGTCTCGAAGACTATTTCAATATCCCGTTCCCGTACGACAAATCGGATCAAGTCGCTATCCCCGTTACTTTCGGTTTCGGCGCGATGGAAAACGCGGGCATGGTGACCTACGCGCAAAACATCATTCTGGCGAAGCCGGACCGGGACACTGAAACCCGCCGTCGAGGCTATGCCGCAACTGCCGCGCACGAGCTGGCGCATCAATGGTTCGGAGATCTCGTCACCACCGCTTGGTGGAACGACATCTGGCTGAATGAAGCCTTTGCTACCTGGATGCAACAAAAGCTGATTGCCGAATGGAAACCGGAATGGAAAACGCGCGTGGGAGATGTCGATGCAAAACTCTATGCGGAACGGGAAGACAGCTTGATCTCCGCGCGAAAAATCCGGCAGGAGATCGTTTCGAAAGACGACATCAGTAACGCCTTTGACGGTATTACCTACCAGAAAGGCGCTGCCGTGATCGGCATGTTCGAAAACTGGGTCGGCGCTGACCAGTTTCGGAAAGGCGTGAGCAGCTATCTGAAGCAATATGCTTTTCGTAACGCCTCCGCGCCCGAGTTCCTGGACGCCGTCAGTTCAGCGAGCAAAAAGAATATCACGCAGGCATTCTCTACCTTTCTCAATCAGGCCGGTGTGCCGCTGCTATCGGCGGAACTGGACTGCAAAAGCGCCGCTCCTGTTCTACATCTCCAGCAGCAGCGTTTTCTGCCGCTAGGCTCGAAAGGTTCGACCGATCAGGTATGGCAAATTCCCGTTTGCATTCGCTACGGTACGGGTGATTCGGGCCAACGCTCGTGCTCGCTGTTGACGCAGGCAAAAGCGGACTTGCCGTTGCAAGGAGGTTGCCCGGCTTGGGTACAGGCAAACGACAATGCCGTCGGCTACTACCGCGTCGATTATCGTGGGGATCTGCTCTCCGCGTTAACAAAAGGCAACGTCGTTGACCGCTTGAGCGCGCCGGAGCGGGTCGATTTCATGGGCAATGCCGAGTCGTTGACGAACAGCGGAAAACTTCCTGCGGGTGATGCGCTTAAATTAGTGGAGATTTTCCATTCAGATCCCGAGCGTCACGTCGTGCAGAGCGCGCTCGACTTGGCGTTGCATCCTCGTGTCCAACTGGTTCCGGAGAGCCTCCAGGCAAATTATCAGCGTTTTCTGTTGAAGAACTTTCAGGCGCGAGCGCATGAACTGGGCTGGGTGCCGCGGGAAGGAGAGTCGGACGATAAAAGGCTTCTGCGGCCGAACTTGCTGCGCGCTGTCGCTATTTTCGGTGACGAGGAGCTTGCCAAACAGGCTCGTGAACTAACGGATAAGTGGTTTACGGACCGTAATGCGATTGCTCCCAATATGGTTTCCGCCACGTTGAGCGCCGCCGCTTATTACGGTGATAAAGCGCTGTTTGACCGCTTCCTGGCGCAGTTGAAGAAAACCAGTGACCGGCAGGAGCGCGCGCGAATTCTAGAGTCCATGCCGCGATTCCGTGATCCCGCAGCTATCAAAGCTGGTATGGAGGCTGTTCTCTCGGGAGAGGTGCCGTTTATTGAAGGCGCTGGTGGTTTATTGTTCGCGGGGCAGGTATCGGAAAGAACGCGCAAAATGCCGTTTGAATTCATGCAGACGCATTTTGATGAAATTGCCGCGAAGCGCCCAACGGGGGGCGGATTCGATGCGGGAGCTCTTTTCCCCCGTGTTGGACAATTCTTCTGCGACGCTCAATCGAAAGAGCAGTTGCAGACTTTTTTCCAGGGACGCGTCGATAAATTCACGGGAGCGCCGCGAGCGCTTTCGCAAACGCTGGAAACCATTGATGTCTGCATTGCTGAAAAGCAGGCGCAAGAGCCCAGTGTCGAAGCCTTTTTGAAAAATTACTGAATCCCGAGCTCTTCTTTGGCATGTTGCTGGATAAAGGAATCGGGATGATCGTCAAACTTCCGTTTGCACTCGGCTGAGCAGAACGGATATATGCGATTGTCATAATCGGAGAAAAATTTCGGCTTTTCATCAGTGATTTCGGTTTTGCAGACAAGATCCTGATTCACATCCATGAGCGATCCTCTGCTTTCATTACACTACTTCTACGCTGGAAAACATCAAATGAGGAAATCTCTTGGCCTCTTAACAGTTCTGCTGACGTGGTGTGTGTTCACGTGTTCGGCGCAAACGAGTTCGCCATTGCAGATTGCTTACGGCGGTAACGGTATTCAACAGCTTACCTATAACGGGATAACGTTGGAAGATCTCGGGCAGAATTCTTCCGATGCTTTTCATGTCTGGCATATGAAAGTGACCGACCTGAGCGGCAATATTTTAAGGGGCGGACAATTCGATTGGGGTGAATCCAACAACAGCAGATCATGGAACGCCGTAACCCATACCTGGACCTATTTGTTTCGGTGGGGCGCTCTTTCCGTGCAATTTGTTCAATCGGGCGACACGCTGAACATGAACGTGGTTGCCCGGAATTTCGCGGGCTCCGGCGTCATTTTCGACGGAGCGGTCATTTACCCGCTGGTGCTGCGCTTTCCTCAGCTTCCCAGGAATTTCACCGACCCCTCCTGGGAGCATCTGGCCTTTAACATCACGGGACCGAGCGTGACTCTCGCCGACTTCGGCAGCGGCGAAGTGGCCTCTGTGTTTCCGGACGCGGCGGAGCCTCTCTATACAGGATTTGAACCGGCTTCCGCATCGAATGCTTACTTCCCCATCATCAGCGGCACGCCGCTCGACAACATGGCGACCTTCTTTCCGCGTAACGACCGTCCCGTGATGCCGGGCCAAACCGATTCCTACACCGTTTCGCTGCGCTTCGCGCCTTCCGGAACCCCTACGGCGAAGCTGGCCGCCGATGCCTACGCGAACTGGGCTCGCGCTTGGCCCGCGCAGATGAATTGGACGGACCGCCGAATCATCGGCACGGTATTTTTAGCGAGCTCGGCGCAGGGAACGCTCAACCAGCCGCTCGGCTTTTCCAATAATCCGCGGCGCTACTTCAACGACGGCGATGCCAATGACTTCGACATCCGTACTGCCACTGGTTTAACCCAATTCCAGGACCGCATTCTCCAACAGGCAGCGAGCAACGTCGGGAACTTGCAACGGCTGAACGCGCAGGGCGTAATCACTTGGGACGTCGAAGGGCAACAGTACCCGCACGCCACCAGCTACGTGTGTTCGCCCGACCAGATTGCGCAAGTTGCGCCCGAGATGGAGAGTATGATCAGCAACGGCTCGTCTCCCTATATCGGCATGAAGCTCGATGACGCTTACTTCAAGATCGTGCGGGATGCAGGTTTCCGCCCCGGCGTGTGCATTCGTCCGCAGCGCTTCACGTTATACGGCGACGGAACAGCGGCGCAGGTGACGCTGCCGAACGAGCAGGTGAGCGGCGAACTGATTCGCAAGATGAAATACGCGCATGATCGCTGGGGCGTGACGCTGTTCTACCTGGATTCGACCGTGGACGCGAACGGCGGCGCGCTGGACCCCGGTGTTTTTCAGCAGGTAGCGGCGGCTTTGCCGGATTCGCTGATCATACCGGAAGAGAACACGCCCAAGTACTATGCCTATACAGCGCCCTTCAGGAGCTTCATATTTAACACCGACCTGGGAACGCCAATTGATGTTTACAACTACTACCCCAACGCGTTCAGCGTGAATCTGATTAATGACGTGGACCCTGGAAAGCTGGCCCAGTATCGTCCGCAGTTGACCGATGCTGTCCGCCGTGGCGACATCCTGATGGTGCATGCTGATTACTGGCAGGACAACAACCCAATGGTGGTGCAGATTTACGTGGATGCCGCTGTTGCTGCGCTAACCCGCTGCTGCGGAGACCAACCTACTCAAAGGTAAGGCGGCCCTGATTCGCGACAGCCGGAGGCGGCTCTTCCCATTGCCGCCGCTGGTTCCGCAGCATGGCGGCTGCAAACTGCCAGGTTGGTCCGGGCGTGTCTCGCCACGGAGCGGGAACCACGATCGTGCAGTAATCCTGGCGGGTGGGATCGATCTCGATCAGCCCGCACTCGACGGGAATTTCGGCGGTCTTCAGCAAGCCGGGCGGGGTCACGAAAAAGAACTCGTTTGAAAACCGCATCCCGATGCGGCGCTTCAACGGATGTCTTAACTCGCACAGAAAGTCGGCCCTGGAAATTTTAACTTCATAACAAACGCGCCGCATGGCGGTGTGCGGGAGGCAGTTCAGAGCGAAGGCGTCCAGGCGCTGGCTGCTGCTGTTGCGAAAACCGGTTCCGGCCCGCAGTTCACGCAGAAAGAGCCATTCCGATTTGCTGCCGTGCAGGACGCGCTCCAGGATGTTCAGTAAAGCGGCGGCGCTGACGGAAGATCCGGCTTCTTCCGGGCAGTCTTCCGGTGTTCCAAAGGAAGAAGCGGCAGCCATACGGTTTAAGCAAGCAGCAAGGAGGCAAGGCTGGCTATGGCGGTGTGGCCGCCGATGTCCGGCTTTATCGTTAGTTCCAAAGTTGACACGTCGGCAAGTTCAACGCGGTAACTCTCCGCTTCGGAGGTGGAACCATCCGGGCTGAAGTTCCATTGCTGGCGGACAATTTCGCGTGGGCCGCCGTTAAGCGTAAGATAGAGGAGCGCAAATTCCTGCGTTCGAGCTTGCTCTGTTTCAAGAAAGCGCAGTTGAATCCGGCGTAGGGATACCGGATGGTCAAACAGAATTCGAATGATCTGTTCACCCGGCTTCGCGGCCCGCCAGCCTTCGTTTCGGTCCTGACTGAATGCCGACTCGATCGGGAAAGCAGGATCTTCTGAAGTGACCTGCACGCTGGCGATTGTCGGCAGGTCGAGCCACTGGCCCTCGCGGCTGGCAGGCGGAATAGGAGGAGCGTCGATCACACTCTTGCGCATGTACCTATTGTTACGCGAGTAGGTTAAGGGTGAATGCGGATGACCTGCCCTTTGCCTGGAATCACGCCATAGTTGGAAACGTAGATGTCGCCGTCCGGACCGGTGGTAATGCCGGTGGGATAAATAAGTCCCTGGCAGGCTATGGGGGTTTGCTGTCCCGAAGGTGAAATGTATATAACCGCTCCGGCCGGATTGCCGGAAAGAAAGCCGTTGCTTGTCATTTGGAGCGCATACACGCCGCCGTCCGGGGCGGCCGCGAGTCCCATCAGATTGGTAAAGCCCGAAGCGTAAACCTCCGGCGTCTCTCCTTCGCGCACTCGCCAGATGCGCGAAGCGCCGGGAAAGAACGGAAAACCGGTGTAATCGGCGACAAGGAGCCCCCTTCCGTCCGGCGCGGGAATCAGGGCGGTTGGAACGGACTCGACCGTGGTAGGAACAGGGCCGCCGGGAAATGCCGGTTGGTCAAAGGACTGAAACGGGAGTACGGCAATCGCCGAGATAGTGCCGTCCGGCGAGATCTTCAATACGGTGTGTCCGGCGGCGTCGGTCGCATAGACGTTTTCGCCGATGCTAGTAACGCCGAATGGGTTGCTCTCTGCTCTTGGATTGCCTTCCGGATCGAACACGTTATCAGGGCGCTGGAGGAATTCAAATTGGCTGAGGAGCGCTAAAGTCCCGGCAGTCCAGGAAGGCGTTGAGCCTGTGCCGTCGTCGGTGCGGTCCAGCGCAAGGAGACTGCCTACGTTGTTCCGCAGCTCTCCCAAATCGTTGGTAACGCTTTGCGGCCCTGGATTGCCGATGGTGACAAACGGTTTGGCTGCGCGAAACGTGATGCCGTTCGGCCCGGTAGACTGGTCGAGCAGCGGCGTCGCCAATGAGCCGAGGCCGCTCAGTATAATCTCGCGCCGGCCAGCGCGGATACGGGAAACCGTGCCGGAAGTCCCGAAGCACTGGGTCGAGCCGTCCTGGGAACCAACGCAGGGTCCCGTTCCGCCGATGCCGGCTTCGGTGAACCATAAGGAACCTTCGCCGTCGAAGGCAAGGCCGCGCGGGTGGTTAAGGCCGCCGGCTACAACGGGGTAGAGGGAGGGCGATTTATTCGATTGAATAAGAGTGCCGATCACGTGATTGATGCCGCCGTTCGGAAGCGTGGTGATGGTGTCGAACTTCACCGGAGCGCCAAGTTGAGGAGTCCACCAGTCAATGCCTGTGTTGACAACGCCGATGGATTCCACGCTGCCGGTTGGAGCTTTCCAGGCATTGAAGTTGCCGATGGCTGTTGACACAAGCTCAGGCCCAGTGACGCTCAAGGTCAAACGGGTAGTCGCGCCGGAGTTCCAGTCGAGGGTGTGATCGTAGGCGGTCGCGGGGGACCAGTATCCGGGATAGAAAACCTGCGGCTGTTGCGTCACGCGATCGGCGCCGTTCTCCCCGAGGTTGTCGCCGATGATGAGAACCTCTTTGGTCGCCGGGTTTTGTTCCAGATAGAAAATGCCCTTGGGCGGAGTGTTCTGCCCGAAGATGGAAGTGCCCGCTACGGTGAGGTTTTGTGAAGCGACAAGCGCTAAGGTCGGCTTCCCTCCGAACGGTAGGATTTGAATTTCGTTGATAATGATGCCGCCGAGCGGCAGTGGAGAAGCGGGCATTTGCGGTGAGGGCGGTGGCGTAATCTCTCCCGTCACCGAGTAAACCCAATAATCACCGGGTCGCAATGCCTTGAGAGTTGTAACGGTAGGGTAACTCGGAGCAACGGCACAAGCTTGCTTGTCCAGCGCAAGGCACGTCACGGACAGGCACGAAAGTCCCATGAAGGCGAAAAGCCGCCAGGGTTTAAGAAGATTCATCATGAAGCACAGAAACGTTACGAATAGTTTGGATCATATCTCAACTGAGCTTTCGAGAGGAAGAACGTTTACCCGACCTTCGTTGCTGATGGACAGAAGAACAGGCATGTTGAAAGCGAAGTGTAGATTCAGAGGCACATGAAGACCATTCCATCGCAAATGGACGATCCGTTCCATTGCTTCGGCCCGCGCCGAGAAATCATATGGCAATGGGTAACCGATCTGTTTCGTCAGAGGGTGAGCGAAGAAGAGCAGCAGGCCATCCTCAATGCTCCGCGCCCAGTAAGGAGGCAGGTCGATTCCTTCCAACAATGGAATGATGTCTGCGACTGATTGGAACGTCGAGGACGCTTGAAGAATTTGCTCCTGGTCTGTTTCATAAGCTCCTGACGCGTTCCGTCCGGGTTGCTTCGTGCGGCGTTTCCAGACGATGCGGGCACCGTCGCGTGACAGCCGAAGCAACTCCTGCAATGAGTCGGAATCCAGCCATTCGCAATCGACATAGAGCGCGCCCAAAGCGAGATGCCGGGATTTTACAAGTCCGTTCTGTACCTGCGCTTCCCGTAAGAAGGCATGCGAGATCCAGAGAGGATGGAAACCTTCGATTTCAGGAGGTGGTAGGGCATGGCGCATCTCCCAACGAAAGTTTGCTCCAGGCGTGCGCTCTTCGTCGGGTATGCGGTCCTGCATGAGAGCGTCCTCGTAAGGCAGATAGACCCCGATGCCGCCATACGCTTCACCCTGCTTCATGAAGGACGATACCTGCTGAAGATAAGCGTTGAACGCGGGCAGCGCGGGCGCGAATGGGCTATCCGGCCCGACATGCACGGAGGCATAGAACTGAATATCCTCATTGCCGTCGGGCTGAAAGGGCATGCCGTGCCAGACAATTTGATTCACGCCATGGGCAAACAGGCTGTCGGCCAGCAGCTTCAAATCGCCGAGGCGTTCCGCGTTCCAATACTCATCGGCGCTGTCGTCCCAGCCCGGAAAGCCGTAGAGGCAGGTAAACGCTTCGGCGCTGACAACAGGTTTTCCGCCCCAAGCAGCGGCGGAAGCGGCAATACGCGAAAAGGAGGGAGGAAAAAGAAGCGCCTCCGACTCCGGAACGTCCACAGCGCCATAAGCCGCCAGCAGGTCCGTAGGCGCGCCATGGCATTGCACGCGCGCGTAAGCGCCGTTGCTGTGACAGATATCCGTGAACGCTTCGTAGAATTCGCGCCGGATGATTTCGCCGCGAAACTTGCGATAGTCGTAGCGGACAGCAGGCTCGGCGTCCAAATTGTTGACGAAAGGTTGAAGCCTATAGCCGAAGCGCTCTTCAAACTCTGTCCAAAGCTCCGACGACCATAGGCGTTCGGTGGCGATTTCAAGCGAATCGCAGAAGAGCGCGGAACGGGAGCCCGCGAGGGCGTCTTTAAGAGCCGCCAGAAGCGGGGCCGCATAGCGTTCGAAAGATGCGCGCGACAAGTGGTTCACGATGTATCCCCGGCTCTGTTGCGTTTCTTCCCAGGAGTTTCCCAAGCGCTGTTCGGAAAGGCCGTCAAAGGTTTGCGCCGCGTCTTCAGCACGGACCCACGATCCGCCGAAGGGCCAGGAACTGCCGAATGTGAAGTCACAGCCGAGACCCAACGCCTCGGCTTCACGCTTGGCGAAGGTAACAAGTTCAATCCACTCTCTGCTGAGCCATGCAGGGCGCGGCGCGCTCGGCAGCGGTTCTTCCAACCACGACGGATGAATCCAGGCTAGTTCAACGCCGCCAAATCCATTCTGTTGAATCCATCGCAACTGGCGCGTAATGTCGGCGCGAGTAATGGGTCCGGAGAGCCACCACCAGCGGACATATGGCTTGCCGGCACCATGAAAAATCCGAATTGCATTGGCCGCATCTGCTCGGGGCGCGTGTACATGCTGTGTCATGTTATAACGAAAAACCCCGAACAGCGGCAGGGGAGTATTAAATAGAAGCATGAGTTGGATCGGATGGGCTTTATTATCGGCGGTGTTCGCGGCGGCAACCGCGATTTTAGCGAAGATCGGAGTGGCGGGCGTTGACTCAAACTTCGCTACCGCCATACGCACTTCGGTTGTCGTCGTTTTTACCTGGCTGATCGCCTTCGCGGCGCGGCAGCCCAATACATTTGCTTCTCCTTCAAACAAGACATGGCTGTTTCTGGCGCTCTCGGGTCTGGCAACCGGTCTTTCCTGGTTGTGCTATTTCCATGCGCTGCAGATTGGTCCCGCCACCCGCGTCGCGCCGATTGATAAGCTAAGCGTTCCGCTGGTGATTTTTCTGGGCGCGCTGTTCCTGGGTGAAAAGCTCACATGGGGCAAAGGCATCGGCGCATTTTTAATCTGCGCGGGCGCCATCGCGGTGACGCTGGATTAGGGTGCAATACTCCTTGAAGCAAGGCCATCGCTTTATGATTGGCGCAGCGATTGAATCGGGTCAATTGTAGAGGCTCGCCAAGCCGGTAAAAAGCCGGCTGCCAACGCAACCGCCAAAGATGATAAAAACCGTCTCCGCATACGTGAGGAGATCAACAAGTTCGATGGCGAACAGCAGTCCGGACATGAAGCGCGTCAGCACAACCGCCCATGCCAAGCCGAAAGCTAAGCCCGTCATGGTGAGTGTTCTCATAGTGCAGGGGATCGCCTTGGACGCGCATGGCAATCGTCAGCGGAGCAAGCGGCACTTGGCCGTTGACCAGATAGTATTCAGGCCCGTCGGCTTCGGTCAGTTTATGGCGCTTGACGCTGCCGACAACCCCGACGATTTTGCGGCGCGGATGTTCATCACGTCCATCAGCGTTAACCTCGGGCTTCAGGTGCTTTCCCAAACGTCTTCAGAACCGAAGTACTTCCTAGCAAAAGCCTGATTGACCATGATGACGGGAGCAGCGCCGGGCATTTCATCTGATGCGGCAAAAGAGCGCCCTCGCAGGAGCGGAATGCCGAGCGTGCGAAAGAAATTGGAATCGGCTAAAGTCAACCGCTCGGATGGTTCGTCGCCGAGTTTATTGGGATGGCCTTCGACCGTAAAACTAATGTGTATATCGCCATTGACGAGCGGCATGGGAAAAGCGCCGCTCACGGATTGCACGCCGGGAACAGCTTGCAATTTGTCGAAAAGCTCCCGATAGAAGGCAAGGCGCTTCGCTTGCGCATAGCGCTGTTCGGGCATGACCACCCGAAAGGTGAGAACATGCTCCGGCCGGAAACCGGGGTTGACCTGCATCGTCCGGCTGAAGCTCTGGATGAGCAATCCCGCGCCGATCAGCAAAACCAGGCTCCCGGCTGTTTCCGCTATCACAAGAGCGCCCTGGAATCGGTTTTGCCCGCGATGCGCGGTAATGGATCTCGCGTTGTCATGCAGCGCATCGGCGGGATCAAGGCCCGAGTTTCGCCAAGCAGGTGCTAAACCGAACAGCAGACCGGTTATCACGGAGACGCCGACAGCAAAGAGCAGCACGGCGGCATCCATGCCGAGTCCGTCGAGGCGCGGGATGTCGGGAAGGAAGCGGGCAGCAACCTTAATGATATTCCAAGTAAACAAAACTCCAAGCAGGCCACCGACGAGAGATAAGAGCACTGATTCAATCAAGAGCTGCCGCAGCATTTGCATGCGGGAGGCTCCCAACGCGGCGCGCATGGCGAACTCGGACCGGCGAGCGTCGGCGCGCGTGAGCATAAGACCGGCCACATTGGCGCAGGCGATCAGCAGCAAACAGGCAACGGCTCCCAGCAAAATACCTAACGGCTTTTGAAAATCACCGACGACATCCTGCAGCAGCGGCGTGACGCTAACGGCGGTTTCATTGAAATCCTCCTCGTAGCGGGAAGCAAGATGGCGCTGAATCGCATCCAGTTCGGCTTTGGCCGATGCCATCGTGACGCCCGGTTTTAAGCGGCCCAGCACGGAGAGCTGATTCCAGCCGCGATTGTCTCTGCCATTCCCCTCCGCCAGTTTGGAGAAGATGACGTAAAGAGCGATCCGCGGGGCCTCCACGGGAAAGTGGAAATCCTTGGGCGCGACGCCGACAATTGTATAAGGCTCCTCGCCGATCAGGAGCGCGCGTCCCAGAACGTCCGGCGCCGAAGAGTATTGCTGCCGCCACAGGTTGTAGCCGAGAATAACCGCGCGGGTGCCCGGTTTTTCATCCTCGGTGATGAAGTCACGTCCGAGAAGAGGTCTGGTTTTCAAAACGCTCAGAAAACCGGCGGAGACGACCGTGGCGGACACGCGCCGCGCCTGTGTTTCGCCGTTTGCCGGAACCGTCAATCCGGCGGTGCTGTAGGAGGCCATGGATTCGAAGGAGTTTGCCTGCCGACGCCAGTCGAAGAAATTAGGGTAAGACGTTTCGGAGGGAACCATGGCCGGGCCGTTAGCGCCGTGCGGCTTTGCGAGCGTATCGAGCGAAACCAGCCGGTCAGACTCTGGATAAGCAAGCGGCTTCAACAGCACCGAATTCACCAGGGAAAAGATGGCCGTGGCGGCGGAAATGCCCAAGGCCAGCGTTGAAATGGCGGTAATGGTGAAAGCTTTTGACCGGCGCAGTTGACGCCCGGCGAAGCGGACATCTCCCCAAAAATTAGTCAGCATTTGAAAGTTCCTGCTGTATTCGTGCATTTGTTGGACCATCACCGTTTTGCTCAGGAAAAGAGAGTTTTGGCGGTTGCTGTGTCATGTTGTTTGTTCGCCGGCGCAAATTGCCGTCCGATTTCGAACACTTAGAAACGTAACGCGTTACTGTAGTTAGAAGAATCTAAGATTTTGGGGTAGTGTGTGAGGAAGCTCAGTTTTCTTGTTGCAACCATGGTAGTTGGCAGTGCTGCCTTTCTTGTGACCGCGCAGGAGCCGCAAACCGCGCCGCCGCCGGTCAAAACTCCTGAACAAGCCGCCGGAGCGGGGGACGGTCCTCATCCGGGACCGGCGCAGACTCCGTCCGACAAGCGCGGCGGACCGAGCGAACGCTCGCAGAAATTCTTTGGTTTGTCGGCGGCCCCCGATCCGGCCGCGGTGGACCGCGGGCAGAAGCTGTTTGTTTCCAATTGCGCCTTCTGCCATGGATCAAGCGCCACCGGCGGCAACTCCGGTCCTAATCTGGTTCGCTCGGTCCTGGTTTTGCACGATGAAGGGAGCGGCACGCAGATTGGTCCGGTTATTCTGAATGGCCGCCTGGAGAAGGGCATGCCGAAATTTGCGTTCACCGAAGCGCAAATCAAGGATGTTGCCGCTTTTCTGTTAAACCGCAGCCAAGCCACGGTGGACCGGATGTCTTACAAGACCATCAATATCAATACGGGCGACCCGAAGGCGGGCGAGGCTTACTTCCAGGCGCACTGCGCAAGCTGTCACTCAGGCACGGGCAATCTGGCGCATGTGGCGACGAAGTATGAGCCCGAAGGTTTGCTGAGCCGCATTCTCTATCCTTCCGCCAATGAGCGCGGGCGCAGGTCCAGCAAGGTCCGGGATGCCAAAGCGGTAAGCAGCGTGACTGTTACCTCGCCTGTCGGCCAGTCTACAACCGGCGCTCTTGAATATATGGATGATTTCACGGTGTCCTTGGTGGACGCTTCGGGTGAACATCATTCGTGGTCGCGCGAGGAGCCCGGATTGAAAGTCGAAGTCCGCGATCCGCTCAAGGCGCATCAGGAGCTTTTAACGCAGTACACCGATGCTGACATGCACAATGTTCTTGCTTACCTGGAGACACTGAAGTGAAATTGATACGCTGTTCGCTCCTCGTTGGAGTTGCTTCCTTGATTTCAGGGTGCTTCCCGCACGCTAGTCTGGCGCAGGAGCTTGACCCGAAGAAATTGCTGAGCCCGCCTACCGACATGTGGCCGACCTTTCACGGCGACTACTCGGGACGACGGCACAGTCCGCTGAAGCAAATCAATTCCGAAAATGTTCAGAACCTGGGGCTGGCTTGGGTTTATCGCTTGGGTGGAGGCGGCTCGGACTCGGCATCCGGCACATCCATCAAGGCAACGCCGCTGCAAGTGAACGGCGTGCTTTACTTCGCGATGCCGGATTACGCGTATGCCGTGGACGCGCGCAACGGGCGCGAACTGTGGAGCTATAAATGGGAGTCGCAAGGCGGCATTCACATCGGCAATCGCGGCGTGGGGATTTACGGCAACTGGGTGTTTTTCGAGACCCCGGACAACCATTTGATTTCGCTGGAAAAGGATACCGGAAAGCTGCGCTGGAGCGTGGAGATCGCCGATGTGAAACAGCAGTATTTCTCTACGCCCGCGCCGATCATTATCGGCAACCATGTGCTGGTCGGCACCGGCGGCGACTCGCTGGACGTGCCGGGATTTTTGGAAGCGCGTGATCCCGAAACCGGCAAGGTGCAATGGCGCTGGAACAGCGAACCGAGAACGGGACAACCCGGAGCGGAATCCTGGCCGAACGAGGATGCCATGTCGCACGGCGGCGGCATGACCTGGATGCCGGGCACGTATGATCCGGAGCTTCATACGATTTACTGGGGCACGGGGAATCCGAACCCGGTTCATGCGGGGCAGGGACGCAAAGGCAACAATCTGTGGACTTGTTCCATTGTGGCTTTGGACCCTGACACGGGCAAGATGAAGTGGTATTACCAAGTGTCTCCGCACGACACGCACGATTGGGACGCGGTACAGACGCCGGTCTTGATCGATGGAGAATTTGAAGGGAAGCCTCGCAAAATGCTGGCCCAGGCGAGCCGGAACGGATACTTTTTCCTGCTGGATCGTGAAACCGGCAAGCATCTGGTGACCAAGCCGTTTATTAAAACGAACTGGGCGAAGGGCCTGGATTCCAACGGCGTGCCCATTCCTAATCCGGCGAAAGAGCCGAAGACGGATGGAACCCTGGTGAGTCCGGCTTCGGGCGGCGCGACTAACTGGCCCGCGCCGAGTTTTGATCCGCAAACTGGTTTGTTCTATGTCAATACCTCGTATTCGTACAGCGTTTACTTTTTGACGGATACCGATGAGAAAGCGCAAGGCTACGGCGGGCGCGATAGCGGCGTCTGGTCGCAAGTAGCGCTCAAGGCGATTGACTACAAGACGGGAGACATTCGCTGGACTCACGAGTATCAGGGGTCCACCGGGAGCATATCGAGCATACTGACGAGCGCCGGAAACTTGTTGTTCACGGGAGATCCCAAACACAACCTGATTGCGTTCGATCCGGCATCGGGCCGCATCCTCTGGCATGTCGGCCTGCTGGCTGCTTTAAGCAATGGACCCATGACTTATGAGCTGGACGGACGCCAGTATCTAGTGGTCGGCGCGGGCGACATGCTTTATGCCTTCACTTTGCCGCGGCGGACTGAATCAAAAACGGAGCAGGCGACCCGGTAGAGTCCTGCTCCGCGATCAGCCTTACTTTTGCAGAATGCCGCCGCTCACGCCCGTGCCGCTTGACACCGGTTCGGCGACGCTTCCCG
>JAABUZ0100001256.1_pt1 | contig 49854 bp, 48 predicted proteins | sample 5562091 | NCBI WGS metagenome assembly JAABUZ01 (sample SAMN12813069, study PRJNA571459) | rock metagenome | isolation source: Antarctica rocks | place: Antarctica: Victoria Land, Linnaeus Terrace sud | collected 2015-12-21 | reverse complement strand
TCGTGCCGCGGGCTCTGGAAGTACCGCCGCACAGCGACGCCCATCGGCCGGTCATCACGCTTGACGACCCCGAGGCCGAGGGCCAGCCGCGCGCTGGAGCCGTCGCAGGCGATGACCATCGGCGCGCCGTAGGTCGTCTCGGTCTTGTCCACGCCGACCTTGGCGGTCACCCCGACGACCCGCCCGGCGTCATCGAGCAGCGCCGCCGTGACGTTGCTCAGCTCCTGCAGCCGGGCGCCGGCCTTCTGCGCCGTGTGCGCCAGCAGCTCGTCGAAGTCCAGCCGCGGCCGGACCAGCCCGTGATCGGGGTAGCTCGCCAGCTCGGGCCAGGGCAGCTCCAGGCTCAGCCCACCGCCGAGGATCCGCAGTCCGCGGTTGCGGATGAACCCACCCACGGCCGTGGTGTCGATGCCCATCTCGACCAGGGTCTTGACGGCCCGCGGGGTGAGCCCGTCGCCGCAGACCTTCTCCCGGGGGAACGCCGACTTCTCCAGCAGCAGCACGTCGAGCCCGGCCTGGGCCAGCGCGTGCGCGGCCGCACTGCCACCGGGTCCGGCGCCGACCACGATGACGTCGGCGTCCTGCTGCGCAGCGTCGAAGCGGCCCGCTGTCGAACCGACTGTGCTCACCCGTACTCCCGTACGCCTGGACGGTCTCGCTTGTGAAAGCGTTCACGAGCGAGACCAGAGTGTACGACGGGGTGCTCGCCAGCGGCGCGCTGGACCGCTGCAGCCCAGCTGATCGCCACCACCACCTCCTCCGCCACCCCGGACACCGCCACCACCCCGTGCACCGCCACCACCCCGACGTCGCCACCACCCCGGACATCGCCGATCAAGGCAGAAGACCCATGATCGCTCAGGTGGTCATGGGCCTTTTGCCTTGATCGGCGGGAAGAGGGGGCGTCGCTCAGCGGGGACGGGAGCCCCGGTGCAGGGCGACGATGCCGCCGGTCAGGTTGCGCCAGCCGACCCCGGTCCACCCGGCCTGCTGGAGCCGCACCGCGAGCGCGGGCTGCGTCGGCCAGGCCCGGATCGACTCGGCCAGATAGACGTACGCCGACGGGTCGCTGCTCACCCGGGTGGCCACCGCCGGGAGCGCCCGCATCAGGTAGTTGACGTACAGCGAGCGCCACGGCGCCCAGGTCGGGTGGCTGAACTCGCAGACGACCAGGCGGCCGGCGGGCCGGGTGACCCGCAGCAGCTCGGCGAGGGCCACGCCGATGTCCGCCGTGTTGCGCAGCCCGAACGAGATCGTCACCGCGTCGAAGGAGGCGTCCGCGAACGGCAGCCCCAGCGCGTCACCGGCCACCAGCTCCACGCGGTCGTGCCCCGCGCGCCGGCCGACCTGCAGCATGCCGAGGGAGAAGTCGCAGCCGACGACGTCCGCGCCGGTCCGGGCGAGCGCCGCGCTGCTCGTCGCGGTGCCCGCGGCCAGGTCGAGCACCCGCTCACCCGGCTGCAGGTCCAGCGCCTCGCGCACCGCCGTACGCCAGCCTCTGTCCTGGCCGAGGCTGAGCACGGTGTTGGTGAGGTCGTAGCGGGCCGCCACCTCGTCGAACATGGCAGCGACCTCGGCCGGATCCTTCTCGAGCGTCGCACGGGTCATGCGTCCATGGTCCCGCGTCCTCGCCGCACCCGCCGTCCGGCGCCGCCGCCTGCGTCTGGTCCGCGCCGATCAAGGCGATCCGCCCATGATCAGCCACGTGATCATGGGTCTGCTGCCTTGATCGGCGGGGCACAGCCACCACCGACGAAGCTGCTCAGGACTGCTCGGTGCGCCCTTGCGCCCGGCCCGGAACTACCATCGAGCGTGCTCACCGCGCCGACCGTCGACCTCCTGCAGGTCCGCACGGTCGCGGTCGGTGACCCGGGGCCGCTGCTGGACCTGCTGCCCGAGCACGGCGCCCTGGCGTGGCTCAGTGCCGGCGAGGGCCTGGTCGGCTGGGGCGCAGCAGCGAGGGTCGAGCTCGAGGGGCCGGACCGCTTCGCCGCTGCCCAGCGCTGGTGGAGCGCCCTCGTCTCCGCTGCCACGGTGCACGACGAGGTCGAACGGTCCGGCTCGGGGCTGCTCGCCTTCGGCTCCTTCGCCTTCGATGCGCGGGCAGCCACCTCGGTCCTCGTCGTACCGGACGTCGTGGTCGGTCACCGCGACGGAACGTGGTGGATCACCACGATCGGGGACGCGCCCGCAGAGCTGCCACGTCGCCACGAGCCACGCCCCTCGGGGGAGGTGAGCTTCTCCGACGGCTCGCGCACGCCGACGCAGTGGATGGCGGTGGTCGCCGACGCCGTCCGTCGCATCGAGGTGGCGTCGGTCGACAAGGTCGTCCTGGCACGCGATGTCGAGGCGCGCGCGACCCAGCCGATCGACGTGCGTTGGCCGCTGCGGCAGCTCGCGCGGGACTACCCGGGGTGCTGGACCTTCACCGTCGACGGCTTGCTGGGCGCGACCCCCGAGATGCTGGTGCGCCTGAAGGACGGCGTCGCGACCTCGCGCGTGCTCGCCGGCACGCTGCGTCGCAGCGGTGATGCCAACCGGGACGTACGTCAGGGCAACGCCTTCGCCCGCTCGATAAAGGACATCGAGGAGCACGGGTACGGCGTCGGCTCGGTCGCCGAGGCCCTGTCGCGGCACTGCACGTCGATCGAGGTGCCGGCCGACCCCTTCGTGCTCGAGCTGCCCAACGTCATGCACCTGGCGAGCGACGTCCGCGGCGTGGTCGTCGACGGCTCGACCTCGCTCGGGCTGGTCGCCGACCTGCACCCGTCCGCGGCGGTCTGCGGCACACCGACGGCCGTGGCCCTGGAGCTCATCCGGGAGATCGAGGGCCTGGACCGCGGGCGGTACGCCGGACCGGTCGGCTGGCTGGACGCCAGCGGCGACGGCGAGTGGGGCATCGCGCTGCGCTGCGGCGAGGTCGACCAGCAGGACCCGTGCCGCGTCCGGCTGTTCGCCGGGTGCGGGATCGTCGCGGGCTCGCAGCCGGAGCGGGAGCTCGCCGAATCGGTCGCCAAGCTCGTCCCGATGCGCGACGCCCTGCAGGGCTGACCCTGCCGACCCTCAGCGGCCCGGCGCGAGGGCGCCCGCGACGGCGGCGTGCAGCTGCCGGTCCAGGGTGACGGCGGCGGTCCGGTCGGTGCCTACCTCCACGACGCGCACCCCTTCGATCACGGCGAGAGCCGCCCGCAGCTCAGCCCGCGTCGCGACCAGGACGTACGGCGTGCGCGTGGCCGAGCACAGTGCGCCGAGGTCGACGCCGTGCGGCGTACCGAAGACCCGCTCGAAGGCAGCCTCGTGTCCGGAGGCGCCCTGCTCGAGCAGGCCGAAGATGGCTCCTCCGTCGTTGTTCACGACCACGAAGGTGAGGTCCGGTCGAGGCTCGCAGGGCCCGAGCACGAGGCCGTTTGCGTCGTGCAGGAACGTCAGGTCGCCCAGCAGCGCCAGGGTCGGGGCGCCGTGCGCGAGCGCCGCCCCCATCGCCGTCGAGACCGTGCCGTCGATGCCGGCGACCCCGCGGTTGGCGAGCACCCGCAGACCAGGGCGGGGGTCGGCCAGGAACAGGTCGCGGACCGGCTTGGACGAACCGACCACGAGCAGCGACCCGGCAGCCGCCACGACCTCCTGTGCGATCACCGGCTCCGCGAGATCGAGTCCGGCGTCGAGCAGCCCATGCACGGCGGCCGTGGCGACCTGCCCGGCCGACTGCCAGGAGGGCAGCCAGGAAGCGTCGACCTCGCCCGCGCCGTCGGCCCGCGGGACTGCGGGCAGCACCCGTACCGCGCGCCCGGAGGCGTCTGACCAGTGGTCGCCACGGGCCACGACGTCCGCAGGAGCGGAGGCGACCAGGCGTCCCACGGCCCGGCTCAGGGTCGGTCGGCCCACCACGAGGACCCGATCCGGCCGGTGCGCCTCGACAAAGCCCGGGGCGTCCAGGACCAGCTCAGCCGCAGCGAGCAGGGTCAGGCCGGCGCCGGCACTGGCGGACGGTTCGGCGACGACCGGCCAGCCCCGGGCCTCGGCGAGGGCCAGGGCCGCGGCCGTCGCTGCGGGAGCGGCGTCGCCCAGCACGAGGACCGTGCGGGTCGGCAGGTCGTCCACCACGACCGCCGTGGAGACGTCACCGGGCGAACCCGGGCGAGGGCCCGGGGCCGACGGCTGCACCCGGGCGGTCCAGGGCCGTCCGCCCGGACGGCCGTCCAGGGACTCGAGCCAGTCGCCGTCCCCCTCCGGCACGAGCGGCTCCCGCAGCCCGAGGTTGAGGTGCACCGGTCCGGGCTCCCCGCCGAGGTCACCCAGCGCGCCCGACAGGGCGCGACAGGTCAGCCCCCTCCAGTAGGTGTTCTGCCCTGCCCGGGCCTCCGGCGTGCCGACGTCGACGAACAGGCGCACCGCCCCGCCGTACAGGCCGATCTGGCCGATGGTCTGGTTCGCGCCGGTGCCGCGCAGCTCCGGGGGGCGGTCGGCAGTGAGCACGATCATGGGCGTGTGCGAGTGCGCGGCCTCCAGGACGGCGGGGTGCAGATTCGCGGTCGCGGTCCCGGACGTCGTGACCACCGCGGCCGGGCGGCCCGAGGCCTTAGCAAGGCCCAGGGCCAGGAACCCGGCGGAGCGCTCGTCGATGCGCACGTGCAGCCGGAGCCGGCCGGCGGCATCCGCGGCGTGCAGCGCGAAGGCCAGCGGCGCCGACCGGGACCCCGGCGAGAGCACGCAGTCGGTGACGCCGCCGCGCACCAGCTCGTCGACCAGGACGCGACCCAGCGCGGTCGAGGGGTTCACGCCCCAGATCCTCCCGCAAGCACTGCTGCGCAGCGCGCCAGCCGGTCGCGCCACCACCGCTCGCGGTCGGGCGGCGCAGCCAGGGACGTGAGCAGGTCCGGCGCGGGAGACACCGGCCCGACGGCGATCGTGCCGCCGTGACCGTCGAGCGACGGGCGTACGACGTCGCCGGCCAGCAGCGAGGTGGTCGCGAGCCCGCAGGCGTACGGCAGCTCCGGCAGCGCGGCGGCGAGGGCGACGCCGGCGGCGATACCGATGGAGGTGTCCAGGGCGCTGGAGACGACCACCGGCAGCCCGCACGCCTCGGCGACCTCCAGGGCCCGGTGCGCCCCGCCGAGGGGCGCGACCTTCAGCACCACGAGATCGGCGGCTCCGGCGAGCGCGACCCGCAGCGGGTCGGCGGCCCTGCGGATGCTCTCGTCGGCGGCGATGAGCACGCCGCGGCCCCGCAGCGCGGCCAGGTCCTTCAACGACGCGCAGGGCTGCTCGGCGTACTCCAGGTCGAAGGGCGCGAGGGCCTTGAGGGCGGCGCGGGCCTCGGCCAGCGTCCAGGCTGCGTTGGCGTCGACCCGGACGCGCCCGGTCGGCCCGAGCGCGGCGCGGACGGCCGCGACCCGGGCGACGTCGTCGGCGAGCACCTGACCGGCCTGGGCGACCTTGACCTTGGCGGTGGTGCAGCCCGGGAAGCGGGCCAGGACCGCCGGCACGTCCGCCGCCGCGACCGCGGGCACGGTCGCGTTGACCGGCACCGACGTGCGCACTGCCGCTGGCCAGCCGACCGTCGCGGACTCGACCGCCGAGGCCAGCCAGCGGGAGGCCTCGTCGTCGTCGTACTCCAGGAAGGGCGAGAACTCCCCCCAGCCGGCCGGCCCCTGCAGCAGCAGCGCCTCGCGGTGCCGCACGCCGCGAAACGGCACGCGCATCGGGACCGAGACGACGTGCACGTCCAGGTCGGCCACGACGGGCAGGGACGAGGCGGGCACCGGCCTAGTCTGGCGCGCGTGGCTGACACCGTCTCGGAGCTGTTCGACCCGACGCAGTGGCGGGCCGTGCCGGGGTTCGAGCTGACCGACGTCACCTACCACCGGCACGTCGCACCAGGCCGGGAGGGTGGGATCGTGCGGATCGCCTTCGACCGGCCCGAGGTGCGCAACGCGTTCCGGCCGAGAACCGTCGACGAGCTCTACCGCGTGCTCGATCACGCGCGGATGAGCCCGGACGTCGGCTGCGTCCTGCTGACCGGCAACGGGCCGTCGCCCAAGGACGGCGGGTGGGCGTTCTGCTCCGGCGGCGACCAGCGGATCCGCGGGCGTGCCGGTTACCAGTACGCCGGGGAGGATGGTCTCCCGGATCCTGCGCGGGCCGGTCGGCTGCACATCCTGGAGGCGCAGCGCCTCATCCGCACCATGCCCAAGGTGGTCATCGCGGTCGTGTCCGGCTGGGCGGCCGGTGGCGGCCACAGCCTGCACGTGGTCTGCGACCTGACCCTCGCCAGCGCCGAGCACGGCCGGTTCAAGCAGACCGACGCCGACGTCGGCAGCTTCGACGGCGGGTACGGGAGCGCCTACCTGGCGCGGCAGGTCGGGCAGAAGTTCGCCCGGCAGATCTTCTTCCTCGGCGCTGAGCACAGCGCGCAGGACGCCTACCGGATGGGGATGGTCAACGAGGTGGTGCCGCACGCCGAGCTGGAGGCGACCGCGATTGGGTGGGCGCAGACGATCGTGCGTAAGAGCCCGACCGCGCAGCGGATGCTGAAGTTCGCCTTCAACGCCGTCGACGACGGGATTTCCGGTCAGCAGGTCTTCGCCGGCGAGGCCACCCGACTGGCGTACATGACCGACGAGGCCGTCGAGGGGCGCGACGCGTTCCTGGCCAAGCGCGAGCCCGACTGGGCGCCGTACCCCTACTACTTCTGATGCGCCGGCTGCGTGCGGTCCCGGCCGTGCCCGGGCCGACGCTGTCCGCCGCCCTGCTCGCGGCGCTGGACGGCAGCGGGCCGGCCGTCCTGCCCGTCTCGACCGATCCGGCCGAGGCCGCCCGGGTGCTGGCCGCCCTGCGCCCCGACGAGCGGCTCGAGGACGAGGAGGTCGCGCTGGTCGTCCCGACCTCGGGCTCGACCGGCGAGCCCAAGGGCGTGCTGCTGACCGCCGCGTGCCTGCACGCCTCAGCCATCGCCGCCGAGCAGCGGCTGGGGGGGCCCGGGCGCTGGCTGCTGGCCCTGCCGGTCACCCACATCGGCGGCCTGCAGGTGCTGCTGCGCTCGCTGGCAGCCGGCCACGAGCCGGTCCTGGGCGGCCTGGTCGAGGGCACCGCCCTGCTCGGGGACGGGCGCCGTTACTGCTCGCTGGTGCCCACCCAGCTGCGCCGGGCGCTTGCGGACCCAGCGGCCACCGACGCGCTCAGGTCCTACGACGCGGTGCTCGTCGGAGCGGCTGCGACGCCGCTGCCGCTGCTGCAGCAGGCCCGCGACGAAGAGGTGCGGCTCGTCACGACCTACGGCATGAGCGAGACCAGCGGCGGCTGCGTGTACGACGGGGCGCCGCTGCCCGGGGTCGACGCGACGCTCGACGCCCGCGGCCGGATCGGGCTGACCGGGGACGTCGTGGCCCGGGGCTACCGGCTCCGGCCGGACCTCACAGCGGCGGCGTTCGCCGGCCGGACGTACACCACCAACGACCTCGGGCGGTACTCCGGCGGCCGGCTCACGGTGCTCGGCCGGGCCGACGACATGATCGTCACCGGTGGCGAGAAGGTCGCCCCAGCCGCAGTCGAGGCGGCACTCGCCGAGCACCCGGCCGTCGCCGAGGTCGCCGTCTTCGGCGTGCCCGACGAGGAGTGGGGCGGCCGCGTCGTGGCCGTCGTGGTGCTGCGACCGGGCGCGACGCTGACCCTCGAGCAGGCCCGCACGCAGGTGGGCGCGGCGGTGTCGCGCGTCGCCGCCCCGCGCGAGCTGCGCCTCACCCGCGCCCTGCCGCTGCTGGCCAGCGGCAAGATCGACCGCCGGGCCCTGCCGTTGACGCAGCCATGACGACCGCGGCGCAGTGGGTCGAGGGGGCCCGACCCCGCACCCTGCCGGCGGCGCTGTCACCGGTGCTGATCGGTACCGGTGCGGCGGTCGCCGCCGACGGGTTCCGGCCGGCCCGGGCCCTGCTGGCGCTGGTCGTGGCGCTCGCCCTGCAGGTCGGCGTCAACTACGCCAACGACTACAGCGACGGGATCCGCGGCACGGACGCCGACCGGGTCGGCCCGCTGCGGCTTGTCGGCTCCGGCGTCGCCCGACCGGGAGCGGTCAGGGCCGCGGCCCTCGCGGCCTTCGCGATCGCAGCCGTTGCCGGCCTCGTCCTCGCCTTGCTCACCACCCTGCTCCTGCTCATCGTCGGCGTACTCGCCATCGCCGCCGCCTGGGGCTACACCGGCGGCACGAACCCGTACGGCTACCGCGGGCTCGGCGAGATCTCCGTCTTCGTCTTCTTCGGCCTGGTCGGCGTGCTCGGTACCACCTACGTGCAGGTCGAGCGCCTCACCCTGCTCGCCCTGGCCGGAGGGGTGGCGAGCGGGTCGCTGGCCTGCGCGATCCTGGTCACCAACAACCTGCGCGACATCCCGACCGACCGGGCCGTCGGCAAGCAGACGCTTGCGGTGCGCCTCGGCGACGCCCGCAGTCGGCTGCTGTACGCCGCCCTGCTGGTGGTCCCGTTCGTCCTCGCTGTCACGCTCGGGGCCGCCCGGCCCGGGGCGCTGCTGGTGCTGCTCGCCCTCCCGCTGGCGGTCGGCCCGCTTCGCCGCGTCCGTGGCGGCGCGGTGGGACGCGACCTCGTCCCCGTCCTCCAGCAGACCGGCCGGCTCCAGCTGGCGTACGGCGTCCTGCTCGCGCTCGGGATCGCCCTGCTCTGAGGCTCCCCACCGGCGGCCGCACCTGCCGAGACCGACAGAACCGGCCGAATCGGCCCGACAGACCGGCCAGAAGGGGCATAGTGCTGGCAGGCCCGGTCGAGATGCCGACGAGCAAGGAGCGCCGACGTGCTGCAGTGGTTCGACCAGTCCTGGAGACGCGCGTTGCCGGCGGCGATCGGCGTCTCGCTGGCCACGACCCTGACCGTGGCCGGCGCAGCCGTCCTGGACCAGGCCCGACCTGGCCCGGCGTACGCCGCCAGCGCGCCCCCACCTGCCGCTGAGAGATTCAGCGCTCCGCAGGCCGCGGCACTGTCCGGGCCGCCCGCGCAGCACTCCCGTCCACCCTCCCCCGCGCCGACCGTGGCCGCCGCAGTTCCTGCTCCGGCACAGGCACAACCGGCACCGGCGCAGCCGACCTTCAGCTTCCCGTCGACCACCGTCCCGTCCACCTCGTCGACGCACGCCCCCCTGCCGCCGGTGACCCACCCTCAGGACGACCGGCTCGGTTCGACGATCTGCTCGCACGAGCACTGCGACCCACCTCCCGCGGCGGCCGTCGCCAAGCTGGGTGCACAGCGGTCCGACCGCGCCAGTTCCAGCCCGGCCACCTCCAGCCGGGGGCCAGCGCCTGCCGCGGGGTCGACGCCTCCCGCGACGAAGACATCCGCGCCGCCGGGGCCGACCAAGACGACCGCACCGAAGCCCGTGCTGCCCGCACCTCCCGTGGGGACGACCGCCCCGGCAACCCCCCGGCCTGGCGCCACGGTCCTACCGGCGATCCCCAAGCCCACGACGCCCCGCCCAGCCGTACCGCCGCATACCGCTCCTGCCCCCCCGGTGGTCGGGCCGGCACCGAAGGGCGTGGACGTCAGCTCCTACCAGGGCAACGTGGACTGGCCGGCGGCGTATGGCCGCGGAGCCCGCTTCGCCTACGTCAAAGCCACCGAGAGCACCAGGTACACCAACCCCAGCTTCCGCCAGCAGTACGACGGGTCACGGCGGGCCGGTCTGGTCCGCGGTGCCTACCACTTCGCGCTGCCCGACCGCTCCACTGGGGCCACGCAGGCCGCCTACTTCGTCGCCCACGGCGGCGGCTGGTCCCCGGACGGCGTCACCCTGCCGCCGATGCTCGACATCGAGTACAACCCCTACGGCCGGACCTGCTACGGCCTGAGCCCGACTCAGATGAGCCGATGGGTCGCCGACTTCTCGGCCGCCGTGCACACCCGGACCGGCCGCTTCCCGATCATCTACACCACCCGCGACTGGTGGAACACCTGCACCACCAGCCCGAGCATCAGCGCCACCGACCCGCTGTTCCTCGCCTGCTACTGCCGGAGCCCCGGCACGATGCCGACCGGCTGGCAGCGACAGACCATCTGGCAGTACAACGACAGCGGCGTGCTGCCGGGCGACCAGGACCTGTTCAACGGCTCGTACGCAGACCTGCGCCGCTTTACGCTCGGAATCTGACGGCCGGATCTACCCCTTCCGAACTGGACCAGCGGGGCCTGACGAGGTCTAGCGTGACGTCGTGGCTGCCTACCGGTTCTTGAACGGCATGGGTGACGTCATCGCGGATGGTGAGTTCGACGACCACCCAGCGGCCCTCGCCTGGGCTGCGACCGACGAACTCGACGACGACGTGCAGCGGGTGGAGTACCTCGGCCCGCACGGCGACTGGCGCTGGGCCGGCCCGCTCCAGCACTGATGGCCGCAGCGTAGGAGCTGCTGAGCCGAACACCGCCGCCTACCGCAACCGACCACGTCGTACGACGACGGTAGGAGCCCTGGGTCGCTGGCGTCGGCGATCCGGACCTCGACGTGCGGCATCCCGCGGACGTCCCGCGCGGTGCGCTCCACCATCCGAGGAGCCAGGTCGATTCCCAGCACGTGTCCGGTCGGTCCCGCGGCCCGGCCGAGGGGCAGCAGCGCGGCACCCCGTCCGCACCCCACGTCGAGCACGCGCTCACCCGGCTGCACCGCCAGCTCGTCGACGAGGCCCTGCGCGATCGGCTGGAACCACGGGACCCCGATGTCGTCGTAGGTGTCGGCGGCCCGGTCGAAGACGTAGGCGACGCCCGCAGGCGAGGAGGCCATGGCTGGACAGTGGCACGTCGGTGGAGCCGCGACCAGGGGGCGCAACGTCTAGCCCGCGGCGCGTCCTGCGCCAGCTCGGGCAGGACTGCCAGGGGCGGTCCAGGTCCGGTCGCGGGTCGCGAAGCCGCGGCGGTCGGCACCGAGGCCGACCGCGAACAGATCGTCGCGGGTCAGGCGCTCTCGTCCTCGGCGAGCCGGCGGCGCAGGTCGGCGTCGCGCGCGACCCGTCCTTCGCGGCGGGCCACCAGGGCGGCCGACAGGTCGCCGCGCTGGCGGCTCAGCAGGAACAGGCCCAGCACGCCGCTGCCGAGCACGGCCGCCAGCAGCAGCGGCAGACCGTTCAGGCCGGTCACCAGGTTCACCAGCAGCGCCAGCAGCACGAACAGGGCGATCCGACCGCTGCTGTAGAGGGCGGCAGCGCGCGGCAAGGCAGGCGGCGGTCGCCTGGCGGGCTGCTCCTGCACCCCGTCAGCGTACGACGCAGGCCGGGCGCCGCCCTGCCGCCGCCCGGCCGCCGCCAACGGGCCGTTCCGGCCACCGGCCTGCTGTCACGGGCGCTCGGCACCGGGCTCGTGGGCGGGCACCCGACGTCGGCCCTCGAATCGGGTTGAGAGCACGACCGTGGTCCGGGTGCGGCTCACCCCGGGCAGCCGGCGCAGCGCACCGAGGGTGTGCTCCAGGGCATCGACGTCTGCCACCCGCACCTTGACCACGAAGGCCTCGTCCCCGGCCACGAACCAGCAGTCCTCGACCTCAGGCAGCTCCTCCAAGCTGGCCGCGAGGTCGTCCTGCTCGACCCCCTCGCGCTGCTGCACGCCGACCAACGCGCTGACCGCGAGTCCCACCGCCTTGGGGTCGACATCGGCGCAGTAGCCCCGCAGGACACCGTCCCGCTCAAGCTTGCGGACCCGGTCGTGGACGCTCGGTCCGGAGAGCCCGACGGTCCGGGCCAGGTCGGCGAAGGACGCCCGGGCGTCGCGCTGCAACGCCGAGAGCAGCTCCCGGTCGGTGTCGTCCATCTCACTGTTCCTTAGGTCAACAATGCGGGTACCCTACTGATCGTAGGGGTAAGGACATTTCTACACCGCACATCTTCGGAGAAGATCATGTACATGCTTCAGAACGCCCAAGCGGGTGCCTATCACGCCGACATGCTGAGGACGCAGGCGCAGCGGGACTCCGCCGGCCGGGTCCCGACCCAGCGTGGGCTCCTCGGCCGTGGGCTGGCCCGCAGGTTCCGCCGCTCCCACTGACCGCGGCGCAGCACGGGGCGCAGCGGACCGCTAACGTGCGCCGTACGGCAGGGATGAGGGAGCCAACGTGCTGCTCGCCGACGGGACGCTCGGCCTGGTCATGCTGGTCCTGTGGGTCTTCTGCGTCGCGGATTGCATCATCAGCGATGAGGCTCGGGTCCGCTCACTGCCCAAGCTGCTCTGGCTGCTGATCGTGCTGGTCCTGCCCGACGTCGGCAGCGTCCTGTGGCTCGTGCTCGGCCGGCCGGCCGGCCGAAGGAGGCTGCCCGCTCGATGCCGTAGAAGGGCAATGCGGGCGTCCCGACGGAGTACGACCGGCCGGGACGCGCCGTCGCCACCAACCCCGATGACGACGCCGCCTTCCTGCGCCAGCTGCGCGACCGCGCCGAGCAGCAGCGCCGCAGTGCCGAGCAGCAGCGCGCGACCCCGGATCCCGACGCGCCGCCACTGAGCTGACCCGCCCCCACTCGCGACGCCCGTCGCCCGCCGCACCGGCCAGCCCTGCCCGCCACACCCGCCCGCGCCCGCTGGCCGCTGCCCGCCCGCTGCCCGCCCGCACCCGCCCCCCTTCCCAGCGCGCCGATCAAGGCAGAAGCCCCATGATCACGCTGGTGATCTTGGACCTTTCGCCTTGATCGCCGAGAAGGGGGGGTGGCGCAGCAGCGCCCGACTCACGGCGTACCGAGATGGGCCCGGCCAACGGGGGATGGGCTGTCAGGCGTAGGAGTGCAGGCCCACCACGAAGATGTTCACGACGTAGTAGTCGACGATGAGGGCGCCGGCCGCGGCGACCGCCACCCAGGCGGCCTTGGTGCCCTTCCAGCCGGCCGTGGCGCGCGCGTGCAGGTACCCGGCGTAGAGCACCCAGGTGATGAACGACCAGGTCTCCTTGGGGTCCCAGCCCCAGTACCGGCCCCAGGCCGACTCGGCCCAGATCGCGCCGGCGATGACGGCGAACGTCCAGACGGGGAAGGCGAAGGCGATGATCGAGTACGACACCCGGTCCAGCGAGGATGCCGGCGGCAGGGCCGCACCGACCGACAGCGGGAAGCGCACAGCCCGTCCGGCGGCGAGCCGGGCGTCGTACCGGGAACGGGTGAGGTAGAGCAGCGCGACGACCCCGGAGAGCAGGAACGCGCCGGAGGACATGACCGCCGCCGCGACGTGGATCTTGATCCAGTAGCTGTTGAGCGCCGGTACGAGTGGGCCCGCGGCCGTGTAGAGCACCGTTCCGGCCAGGCCCAGGTAGAGCACGACCGGAAGCATCACGAACGCGCCGAGCGAGCGGTCGATCCGGCCGCGCGCGACCAGGACGAGGAACACCGTGACGGCCGTGAGCGCGGCGGCGCTGGAGAACTCGTACATGTTGCCCCAGGGCACCCGGTGAGCGGCGAACCCGCGGGTGACCAGGGACGTGACGTGCAGGCCCCACCCGACCAGGGTCAGCGACAGCGCAACCAGGCCGGCTGCCGACCGCGGTGCGGCCGTCTCGACCGGCGGGGACGAGGTGCGGCCCGGGACCGGCGGACCGCCCGCACCGACCAGGACGCGGGCCTCGATCGGCACAGCGACGGGCACGGCGCCGACGGCGCGGCGGGCCCGGCGGGCCGCCTGCTCGCCGGCAAAGCCCAGCATGGCGAGGGCGTACACGACAACGGTCGCGAACAGCAGGGTGTCGCTGAGCTGGGCCAGGCCCTGGTCGGACACTCTCACTCCTTGGTCGCGGACGGTGCGGCGGCGGACGGTGCAGCGGTGGTGCGGCGCAAGCGGTCGCAGAGCTCGTCGAACTCCGCCACGAACGCCTCGGGGTCGGTGCGGGCGAGGCCGCCGACCTCGACCACGGTACGTCGGGAACCGTCCTGCCCGCCTGCCGGGCCGACCCGGACCCACACCCGCCGACGACGTACGAACAGCGAGAGCAGCAACCCGCCGACCATGCCGATCGCCGCGCCCAGCGCGATGCCCTTGCCCGGGTCCTGGGTGACCTGGAACGTCGCCCACTCCTTGGTGCCGACGTAGGTCAAGGAGGCGCCCCCGGGCAGGCGCAGGACCTGGCCCGGACGCAGGGCCTCGGCGCGCCCACCGTCCAGGGGCTTCATCCGGGAGGTGTCGAGCTCGTACACCGACTGAGGGACGCCCGCGTCGAGCTGCAGGTCACCGGAGTAGGCCACGAGCGTCAGGGCCGGGTTGTCCGTTGCAGGTCCGGAGCTGCCGACCCGCCCGGTCGGGCTGAGCACGGTGGTCGGGGTGAACACGCCCTGGAAGCCCAGCTGGTTCGGCAGCGCGTCCGGCACCTTGATGACGCAGTTGGACAGGAACTGGGGCGTCTGCGGCAGGCACGGCGCCGTGTAGGGGATCGTGTTGCCCTTGCCGTCGCGCACGACGACCTGCGGCGCGTAGCCATGGCCGACGAGGTAGACCTTCGCCGCCCCGACGTGCAGCGGATGGTTCACCCTGATGTCGTACGGCGTCATGCCGCCGCCGGGGCGGGAGGCCCAGCGGACGTGGGCGTCAAAGGTGAGTGCCTTGCCGTCCGAGCCGTAGGTGCCGACGAAGTCCTCGAGGCGGAAGGCCAGCGGCACCAGCGAGGAGGCGTCGAACCGACGACCCGGGTTGATGTCGTCGTAGCTGGCGATGGTGTTGGCGAACCCGTCACCCTCCTTGACCAGCACCGTGCCCTTGAAGCCGCTGAAGGCGCCGACCGCGATGCCGATGAGCAGCACGACCAGCGAGACGTGGAACACCAGGTTGCCGGTCTCGCGCAGATAGCCCTTCTCAGCCGACAGGGCGCCGTCACGACGAACGACGCGCCATCCACGCAGCGCGCGCTGCGCAGCGGCGAGCACATCGCCGTCGGCCGCCTCCCAGCGCTGCGACACCGGGAGCCGGGACAGGGTGGCCGGCGCCTTCGGGGGGGTGCTGCGCAGGGCGCGCGCGTGCAGCCGGATGCGCGGCCCGAGGCAGCCGACCAAGGAGACGAACAGCAGCAGGTAGACCGCGGAGAACCAGGCCGAGCTGAACACGTCGTAGAGGGAGAGCTTGTCGAACAGCGGTCCCAGCGTCTTGTGCTCGGTGATGTACTGCGTGACGCGGATCGGGTTGATGCGGCGCTGCGGCAGGAAGCCGCCGGGCACCGCGGCGAGCGCGAGCAGGAACAGCAGCAGCAGCGCGGTGCGCATGCTCGTCAGCTGTCGCCAAGCCCGGCGCACCGGGGCGAAGGGCTGCCGCGGCGCGCCCCGGCGCACGGGTTCGAGCGGCTCGACGGCCCGGGGCTGGGTGGACAGCCGGGTGGCCTCGTCCTCGAGCGGCGCGGTGACGGGGGTCGTGGTCACAGCGACGTCGAGTAGCCGGCAACGGCAACGCGCAACGAGATCACGAACTGCTCCCACAGGCCGCTGACGAGCAGCAGGCCGACCACGACGAGCAGGACGCCACCGACCCTCATGACCACGGCGTAGTGCCGCTTGACGACCGCAAAGGCGCCTAGGGCCCGCCGGAACGCCAGGCCGGTGAGCACGAACGGCACCCCGAGTCCCAGGCAGTACGCCGCCGTGAGGATCGCGCCGCGACCGGCGCTCGCCTGTGTGTAGGCCAGGGTCTGAACGGCGCCGAGGGTCGGTCCGAGGCAGGGAGTCCAGCCGACCCCGAACAGCACGCCCAGCAGCGGGGCGCCGGCCAGGCCCGCACGCGGCAGGCGGTGGATCCGCAGCTCGCGCTGCAGCCCGGGGATCAGCCCCAGGAACGCCAGCCCGAGTACGACGGTGAACGCGCCGAGCACGCGGTCCACGACGTCCCTGTGCTGGAGCAGGGCTGCGCCCAGACCGCCGAACAGCGCCCCCTCGCTGATGAACACCGCGCTGAAGCCCAGGACGAACAGCGCGCTACCGAGCAGCACGCGGCCACGCGGTCGTCGCACGGTGACGGTCGGCAGGGCTGGCGCCTGGATCAGCACGTCCCCTGCGTCGACCGGCGCTCCGCCGGAGCGCTGCGCAGCCGTCCGGCGTACGGGCACTGGTTCGGACAGGTCCGCGCCGGTGAGACCGGTGACGTAGGACAGGTAGCCGGGCACGAGCGGCAGCACGCACGGGGACAGGAACGAGACCAGCCCCGCGGCAGCCGCGACGGGCAAGGCGAACAGCAGGGGACCGTCGGTGACGGTCGAGACGAACGTGTCCGCGACGCCCACGTCAGGCCGCCTCGCGGGCCAGCACCTGTACCGGCCCGGACAGCTGGGCCTCGGTGAGGGCTGAGCCGTAGAAGCCGGCAGCCACCCGACCGCGGCGATCCAGGATCAACGTCGTCGGCGGGCTCTGCGGCGCCTGCCCGCTGAACTTCAGCAGCAGCAGGCCCGACTGGTCCGACAGCGAGGGGTAGGCCACGCCCTTGGCCCGGTCGAAGGCGCGGGCGGCGGAGTCGTCGTCCTTGATGTCCACGCCGACGAACTCGACGCCGGAGGCCTTGCTGTCGGCGTACACCTTGTTCAGGTTCGGGGCCTCCGCCCGACAGGGGGCGCACCAGGAGGCCCAGAAGTTGACCACTACGACCTTGCCGCGCATCGAGGCGAGGTCCAGCGGGCGGCCGTCGATCGTCGTCCCGGCCAGGTGGGGCGCTGCTCGTCGCGACGCCGGCGCGTACACGCCGGACTCGAGGCCGCCAAGCGTCTTCAGCTGCGGCCCGGCATCGCTGTTGCCCGTCGTACCAACAGATCCGGTGCAGGCCGAGACGGCGCACATCAGCGCCGCGGTGAGCGGGAGGGCACGTCGCTTCACCCCTCCAGTGTCGGGCATCGCGGGCTGGGCTGCCTACCAGCCGGGTGTCCCCGCCCAGACCGTCGACCCCCATCGCCCCAACGGCCGCTTCCCGGGTGCGCGATCTTGACGCTAGAGCGTTCCGCGCGGCGTGTCGCGCGCCGTACCGTCAAGATCGCGGAAGTGGGGGGCGGCGCGCGGGGGCGGAGGGCGGCGCGAGGGCGGCGCGGGGGCGGAGGGCGGAGGGCGGCGCGGGTACGAGGGGGGTCAGGCGCCCTGGCCGGGGCGGCGCGCAGCCTCGCCGGCCGGCTCGGCGTAGGTGACGCTGACCAACTCGTCGTCGTCCCACGACAGGGACGTGAGCGAGGCGAGCCCGCACTGCCGGCGGTCCGGTCGGTGCCACAGTCGGCGCCCCTCGACGAAGCGCCGCACCGTCCAGATCGGCAGCTGATGGCTGACGCAGACGGCCTCGTGGCCGCGCGCGCGGTCCCGGGCGGCCGTCGCGGCGGCGAGCATGCGGGCCGCGACCTCCGCGTAGGGCTCTCCCCAGCTGGGTGTGAACGGGTCGACAAGGTGCCGCCAGTTCCTCGGGTCCTTCAGCACCCCGTCGCCGACGCCGATCCGGGCACCTTCGAAGACGTTCGTGCTCTCCAGCAGCCGCTCGTCGGTCCCGACGGGTACGTCGAACACCGCCGCGATCGGCGCTGCGGTCTCCTGCGCCCGTTGGAGCGGTGAGGCGACCACTTTCACGACGTCGCGGCCGCGCAGCGCCTCGGCCGCGGCGTGCGCCATCCGCAGGCCGTCCGCGGAGAGCCCGAAACCGGGCAGGCGGCCGTACAGGACCTGGCCCGGGTTGTGCACCTCACCGTGCCGGAGCAGGTGCACGGTCGTTCTCATGCCCGGTCCTGCGCGGTCGAGGGGGCGAGCACCTCGGGCGCGCGGACCCCGGCCGCGGCCCTGGCCGCGACGGGCAGCGCGGAGGCGATCCGCTCGAGGGCAGCGTCGTCGTGCGCGGCGCTGACGAACCAGGCCTCGTACGCCGACGGTGGCAGGTAGACGCCCTCCCGGAGCATCGAGTGGAAGAAGGCGGCGTACCGGTGGGCCGCCTGACGGGACGCCGTCGCGTAGTCCACGACCGCGTGGTCGCAGAAGAAGACGCTGAACAGGCTGCCCGCGGTGTTCACGCGGTGTGCCACCCCCTCGGCGGACAGCGCCTCGGAGGTCAGGCGGGCGACGGTCGCCGCGGTCGCGTCGACGTGGTCGTAGACCTCGGCCGTGCAGTGGCGCAGCGTGGTCAGCCCGGCGGCGACCGCGAGCGGGTTCCCGGACAGGGTGCCCGCCTGGTAGACCGGGCCGGCCGGGGCGAGCCGGCCCATGACGTCGGCCCGGCCGCCGAAGGCCGCGGCCGGCAGGCCACCACCCATGACCTTGCCGAAGGTGAACAGGTCCGGGGGGACCCCCTCCAGGCCGTACCAGCCGGCGCGGCTGACCCGGAACCCGGTCATGACCTCGTCGCTGATGAGCAGTGTGCCGTACTGCGTGCACAGCTCGCGCAGGCTCTGGTTGAAGCCCGGCAGCGGCGCGACCACACCCATGTTGGCCGCAGCCGCCTCGGTGATGACGCAGGCGATCTGGTCCCCGAGCTCCTCGAAGGCCATCCGCACGGCCGCCACGTCGTTGTAGGGCAGCACGACCGTGTCCGCGGTCGTCGCGCCGGTGACCCCCGGGGTGTCCGGGAGCCCGAAGGTCACCACGCCCGAGCCGGCGCTGGCGAGCAGCGCGTCGACGTGCCCGTGGTAGCAGCCGGCGAACTTCACGACCTTGCTGCGGCCGGTGAACCCGCGGGCCAGGCGCACCGCGCTCATCGTCGCCTCGGTCCCGGAGTTGACCAGCCGCACCTGCTCGACCGGCCCTACCCGTTCGACGATCTGCTCGGCCAGCTCGACCTCGCCCGGGGACGGCGTGCCGTACGACGTGCCTCGGGTCGCCGCCTTCTGCAGGGCCTCGACGACCGCCGGGTGGGCGTGCCCGAGCATCATCGGCCCCCATGAGCACACGAGGTCGACGTACTCCCGCCCGTCGGCGTCGGTCAGGTAGGGCCCCCTCCCGCTGACCATGAACCGCGGCGTGCCCCCGACCGCCCGGAAGGCGCGGACCGGCGAGTTGACGCCGCCCGGGATGACGGCCTGCGCCCGGTCGAACAGCGCCTGGGAGACGGGCACCACGTCGCTGTAGCTCATGGCTGCCATCCAACCCTGCCCCGCGTACGACGGCGCGACGGGGGGAGGACCGGGCCGGGCACGCCAAGACACGGCCCGATCCGACACCTCACCCTCGCAGGTCAAGGCGGCTGCCGGCCACCGGGCTACCGTGCGCCGATGGACCTTCCCATCGCGCTGCGCGGCAGCAGCGGGCGGCAGGGCGTCTTCCTCACCGGGAAGCCGCAGCAGCTCATCCTGTTCCCGGACGGGATGGTCGTCGTCAGCGCGTCCGTGGCGCTGGGCGTCGCGTCGAGCGGCGCGGTCGCCGGCCTGTCGCTGGACGCCGTCACGACCCAGGCCCTGCGCGGTGCGAAGCCCAGTGGGAAGGCGTACGCCTCGGTGACCAAGCGCGCGCATTTCGTGCCGTACGGCGAGATCTCCGACGTCCGCCTCACCGCCGGGTTCCCCTCCCGGAAGCTCACCTACGTCGTCCAGGGCAAGAAGCACCTGCACGCGTACGGGAAGCTGGGCGCGGCCGACGAGGTCGTCGTGCCGGTGCTGGAGCGGGTGTTCGCGGGCGAGTTCCACAACGAGCTGCCGCAGCAACCCGAGCCCGGTGCGTAGCGAACTCAGCCCTCGGTGAGCCAGCCGGCCGCCTCGGTGGCCCAGTAGGTGAACACCATGCCGGCGCCGGCCCGACGGATCCCGGTGATCGTCTCCAGGACCGTGCGCCGCCGGTCGAGCCAGCCGTGCGCCGCTGCCGCCTCGACCATCGCGTACTCCCCCGACACCTGGTACGCCGCGACCGGTACGTCCACCGCCTCCGCGACGGCGCGGACCACGTCGAGATAGGCCAGGGCCGGCTTGACCATGACGGCGTCCGCGCCCTCGGCGATGTCGAGCAGCGCCTCGCGCACCCCCTCGCTGGTGGGCCGGGCCGCGTCCTGCTGGTAGGCCGACCGGTCGCCGAACTGCGGTGCGCACTCGGCGGCGTCGCGGAACGGTCCGTAGAAGGCGCTGGCGTACTTGGCGGAGTAGGCCAGGATCGGCACGCCGGTGAAGCCCTCGCCGTCCAGGGCGGCGCGGATCGCGGCGACCTGGCCGTCCATCATGCCGCTGGGCGCGACGACCTGGGAGCCGGCCCGGACCTGCGCCACGGCTACGCTCGCGTAGCGCGCGAGGGTGCTGTCGTTGTCGACCTCTCCGTCGGGGGTGAGCAGCCCGCAGTGCCCGTGGTCGGTGTACTCGTCCAGGCACAGGTCGGTCATGACGACGAGGTCCTCGCCGACCTCGCGCACCAGGTCGGCGACCGCGAGCTGCACAACACCCTCGGGGTCGTCCGCGCCCGACCCGCGGGCGTCCTTCACCGACGGAATCCCGAACACGACCAGCCCGCCGATGCCGGCCGCGGCCGCCTCGGAAGCAGCCCGCAGCACCGAGTCCCGCGAGTGCTGCACGACCCCTGGCATGGAGGGGATCGCGACCGGCGCGGTCAGCCCCTCCTTGACGAATACGGGCAGGACGAGGTCGGCCGGGCTCACCCGCACGTCGGCCACGAGGCGCCGCAGCGCCGGCGTACGACGCAGGCGGCGCGGCCGGACGACCAGGCTCATCGCTTGGCGGGTGCCTTGGCGGCGGCCTTGGCGACCTTCTTGCGGCGCGCTGCGGACGGCAGCTCCCCGCTCGCGCGGACGGTGGCCGCATGGTCGGCCAGCGCCTCCACGAGCGAGGCGACGTCGGGCTTGGCGGCGACGACATCCACGCGCAGCCCGAGCTCCGCGGCGGTCTTGACCGTCTGCGGACCGATGCAGGCCAGCACGGTCGAGTCGTGCGGCTTGCCGGCGATGCCGACCAGGTTGCGCACGGTCGAGGACGAGGTGAACAGCACCGCGTCAAACCCCCCGCCCTTGAGCGCCTCGCGCGTCTCGGCGGGCGGCGGGGCGGCCCGCACGGTGCGGTAGGCCGTGACGTCGTCGACCGCCCAGCCCAGCTCCTTCAGGCCGGCGACGAGGGTGTCGGTGGCGATGTCGGCGCGCGGGAGGAACACCCGGTCGATCGGGTCGAAGACGTCGTCGTGGGGCGCCCAGTCCTGCAGCAGCCCCTCCGACGACTGCTCGCCGGAGGGCACCAGCTCGGGCCGGATGCCGAAGTCCCGCAGGGCCTGCGCGGTCGTGTCCCCGACGGCCGCCACCTTGACCCCGGCGAACGCGCGGGCGTCGAGCCCGAACTCCTCGAGCTTCTCCCGTACCGCCTTGACCGCGTTGGTGGACGTGAAGGCCACCCACATGTACCGGCCGGTCACCAGGCCCTTGACGGCCCGTTCCATCGGGGCGGGGGTACGGGGCGGCTCGACGGCGATGGTCGGCACCTCCACCGGGATGGCGCCGTAGGAGCGCAGCGCCGCCGACAGGACGCCGGCCTGGTCCCGGGTCCGCGGCACCAGCACTCGCCAGCCGTAGAGCGGCCGGGACTCATACCAGCCGAGCTTGTCGGCCTTCTTGACCGCGCTGCCGACCACGACGACCGCCTCCCCGACCAGTCCGGCGGCGGACACGTCCGTCTCGGCCGCGTCCAGGGTCGTCAGCACGGTCCGCTGCTCGGCCGTGGTGCCCGCGACGGTCACCGACACGGCCGTGTCGGGCCGCCGCCCGTGCTCCACGAGGGCAGCGGCGGACTTGGCGACCTCGGCCGCCGCGCACAGCAGCACCAGCGCACCGGGCGTACCCGCGACGCCGCGCCAGTCCAAGCCGTCCCCGACCCGGGCGACGGTCCGCGGCAGGCCCACGGCCACCCCGGCGTACGCCGGGACCGCGACGGCCGCCGGCAGGCCCGGCACCACCTCCAGGCGCTGCTTGGCCCGCAGGACCGCCTCGGCCTCCCGGGCGCCGTCCTCGGCCAGGAACGGGTCCCCGGGCAGCAGGCGTACGACGGCGCGGCCCTCCCGGGCGGCGGCGACCAGCACGGTGCCCTGCAGCTCGCCGGCGGGTACCCGCACGAGCTCGGCGCCGGAGCGGGCCAGGGCGAGAACGGCCTCGGAGCAGCGCTCGTCGGCGACCACGAGGTCGGCGGCGCCGAGCAGCTCGGTGGCGCGGACGGCCAGCAAACCCGGGTCACCGGTACCGGCCCCGACGAGGGCCACCTGTCCGGCGGGCTTCTTGGCGCGGGTCGGGCTCATCGTGAATCTCCCATCAGGTCCGCCGCCCCGAGGTCGAGCAGCTCGGCGGCGAGCCGGCGTCCCACCCCCGGTGCGTCAGACGTTGGACCGGTCGCCGAGAGGCGTACCGCGTCTGTTCCGTCGAGGGCGGCCACCAGGCCGCGCAGGAAGACCTCGTCGCCGTCGTCGCCCTCGGCGACCTCGGCCAGGGCCCCGACCGGGGCGCTGCACCCGGCCTCCAGGAAGGCCAGCAGGGCGCGTTCGGCGTCCACCGTCGTACGGCTGTCGGCATGGTCCAGGACCGCGAGGTCGTCCACCAGCGGACCGAGTCGGCACTCGACCGCCAGGGCGCCCTGAGCCGGGGCGGGCAGGACCTGCAGGGGGTCGAGCACCTCGGTGACCTCGGCCAGCCGGTCCAGCCGGGCCAGTCCGGCGCGCGCGAGCACGACCGCGTCCAGCTCGCCGGTGGCCACCTTGCGGACCCGGGTGTCGACGTTGCCGCGCACCGGCACGACCGACAGCCCGAGCCCGAGGGCCCGCAGCTGCGCCGTACGGCGGGGTGAGCCGGTGCCGACCGTCGCGCCCGTCGGCAGCTCGCCGAGGGTCAGGCCGTCCCGGGCCACCAGGACGTCCCGGGCGTCCTGCCGGGGCGGTACGGCGGCGATGACCAGGCCGTCGGCCACGGCGGTCGGCAGGTCCTTGTAGGAGTGCACCGCGAGGTCGACCTGGTCGGCGAGCAGCGCGTCGCGCAGCGCAGTCACGAACACCCCGGTGCCGCCCAGCTGGGTGATCGCGGCCGCCGACGCGTCCCCCCTGGTCGTGATGTGCACCAGCTCGACGTCGTACCCGAGCGCCCGCAGACTGTCCGCGACGTGCCCGGACTGCGCCAGGGCCAACGCGGAGGCCCGCGTCCCGAGCCGCAGGGCGCTCACGGCCCCTCCAGCGACAGGGGCGTGACCGTGACGGCTGCGGGGGCATTGCGGTCCAGCCCGAACAGCTCACGCAGCGCGTCGGCGTACGACAGGCCCTCTGGCGCCTCGGTGAGCTCCTTGACCCGGACGGTCGGCATGTGCAGCAGCGTCTGGACGACCCGGCGCACGGCCTGCTCGACCTCGGTCCGCTCGCGCTCGCCGAGCTGCGGAAGTCGGCTGGCAAGGCGGGCGATCTCGGCGGTGACGACCTCGTCGGCCCGGCTGCGCAGCGCGACGACCGTCGGCGCCACCCGGCTCGCCTGCTGCGACGTCAGGAACTCCCCGACCTCCGCGCTGACGATCGCCCTGGCCGCCTCGACGCCCGCGCCGGCGCTCGTCGTCGCGAGCACCCCCTGCAGCGAGGCAAGGTCGACGAGCGTCACACCGGGCAGGGCGCGCACGACCGGGTCCACATCGCGCGGCAGGGCGAGGTCCAGGAACGCCAGCGGCCGCCCCTCGCGCCGGGCGACCGCGCGCTCGACCGCCTCGCAGCTGATCACGGTGCCGGTCGCCCCGGTGCTGCTGACGACGACATCGGCGTGCACGAGCGCCTCATCGAGCTCGTCCAGACCGATGCCGCGGCCCTCCAGGCCGGTGGCCAGCCGGGCGGCGTTCGCGGCGGTGCGGTTCGCCACGACGACCTCGCCCACCCCGGCGCGGCGCAGCGTCGCGCCGGCCAGGGCGCCCATCGACCCGGCGCCGACGAGCAGCACGCTGCGGCCGGTCAGGGGGCCGACCGCGGCGACGGCGTGCTCGAGCCCGACGCTGACCAGGGACTGCCCCGCCTCGTCCAGGCCGGTCTCGGCGTGCGCCCGCTTGCCGACGTGCAGGGCCCGCTGGAACAGCTCGTGCAGGACCCTTCCGGCGCCCGCGCCCGCCGCGGCGTAGGACCGGCGCAGCTGGCCGAGGATCTGCGACTCGCCGACGACCATCGAGTCCAGCCCGCAGGCCACCTCGAACAGGTGCAGGACCGCCTGCCCCTCCCAGTGCACGTACAGGTGCTTGGACAGCTCCTCCAGCGGTACGCCGGAGCGCCGGCTCAACAGGTCCGACACGGCGTCGACCCCGGCGTGGAAGCCGCTGGTGTCGGTGTAGACCTCGACCCGGTTGCAGGTCGCCAGCACGACGGCCTCGGCGACCGCACCTGCCGTGAGCTCGGCCAGCACCCCGGTCGTGTCGCCGATGCCCAGCGTCACCCGCTCGAGCAGGGCCACGGGCGCGCTGCGGTGGCTGACACCGACGACCAGGACACTCATGGCTGGACCCTCATGCCCGGGTCTTGCGGTGCTCGTGGAAGGACAGGATCTGTAGCTCGACCGACAGGTCGACCTGTCGCAGGTCCACGCTCACGGGGACGTTCAGCACGGTCGGCGCGAAGTTGAGGACACTGGTGACACCGGCGCGCACGAGCCGGTCGCAGACCTGCTGCGCCGCGCCGGCCGGGGTCGTGATCACGCCGATGCTCGCGCCGGTCGCACTGACCACCGCATCAAGCTCGTCGACGTGCCGCACCACCAGGCCGCCGACGAGCTCGCCGACCAGCCGCGGGTCGGTATCGAGCAGAGCGGCGACGCTCAGACCGCGCGAGGCGAACCCGTCGTACCCCGCCAGTGCCCGGCCGAGGTTGCCGACGCCGACGAGCACGACGCACCAGCGTTGGGTCAGGCCCAGCTCGCGGCTGACCTGCACCACCAGGTGGTCGACGTCGTACCCGACGCCCCTGGTCCCGTAGCTGCCCAGGTAGGACAGGTCCTTGCGCAGGGTGGCGCTGTTGACCCCGGCACCCAGCGCGAGCGCCGCGGAGCTGACCGTGCGCCGGCCGCTCTCGCCGAGCGCGTGCAGCGCACGCAGGTACAGCGGGAGCCGCGCAACCGTCGCCTCGGGGATCGCGGTGCGCCGCCGGACCGGATGGGTCGGGACAGCCACCGTAGGGGGGCTGCCCTGATCCACGAGAACTCCTGCCACGACGGGGACGGAACTGTCCCGGGCCCGTGCACGGGCGACCGGGGTGCTGTGGTACGTCGAGCAACGTTACGCGCTTGTGAACGCGCGCACAAAGTCGGTGAGGCCGGTCACAGCCGGTCCACGAGCCCCGGCCCCCGCCGCCTCAGCCGCGCAGGGCCGCCCGCAGCGCCCGCTCGTCGATCCGCCAGTACGCGTGCTCAACCCCGTCGAGCAGCACCACCGGCACCTTGTCGGAGTACGTGGCGCGCAGCCCGATGTCCACGTCGACGTCCCGGAGCTCCAGCGGCACGCCGGCTTGCTCGGCAGCCCGGGCCACCAGCGGCTCGGCCTGTTCGCATAGGTGGCAGTCCTTGCGGGTCACGAAAGTGACCAGCGACGGTGGCGTACGGCGACGCAGCAGTCCCACGCCGCGACGGTACGCCGGGTCAGGCGCCGGCGGCGGCGTCGCGCAGCTGGCCCTTGCTGACCTTGCCGGTGGCCGAGTGCGGCAGGGACGGGACGAACACCACGGCGGTCGGGCACTTGAAGCGGGCCAGCGAGCGGGCGCTGTGCGCGATGACCTCCTCCGCGCCGAGCCGGGCGCCGGGCCGCAGGACGACCAGGGCCTGCACCGACTCGCCGGTGTAGGGGTGGGCGATGCCGAGCACGGCCGCCTCGTCGATGTCGGGGTGCTCGACCAGGACCTCCTCGACCTCGCGGGGGTAGACATTGAAGCCGCTGACCAGGACCAGTTCACGCCGGCGGTCCACCAGGTGCAGGTCGCCGTCCTCGTCGACGTAGGCGACGTCCCCGGTGGGGAACCACCCCTGGGCGTCCGGGCCGTCCGCGCCGTCCGGCCAGTACCCGGAGAACAGGTTCGCGCCCCGGACGACGACCTCGCCCGGGTCGCCCTCCTCGACGGGGTGACCGCTCTCGTCCAGCAGGCGCAGCTCGACGCCCGGGACGGGACGGCCGATCGAGCCCGGCTTGGCGACGTGGCTGCACAGGGTGGTCGTCAGGACAGGTGCGGTCTCGGTGAGCCCGTAGCCCTCGAAGACGTGGTGCCCGGTCGTGTCCAGGACGCGGTGCAGCACGGCCGGGGGCAGCGGCGCCGCACCGGACAGCGCGAGACGGACCGAGGTGAACGCGTCGCCGACGTCGGGCAGCAGCGACCAGGCGACGTACATGGGCGGGGCCCCGATCAGGTTGGTGACCCCGTGCCGGCGGAGCTGTTCGAGCGTCTCGACCGGGTCGAAGCGCTCGATCAGGACCCCGGTCGCCCCGTGCCACGCCATCGCTCCGAGCGCGCCGTTCAGCCCGTAGATGTGGAACAGCGGCAGCACCAGGAGCACGATGTCGTCCGGCGCCATCACCGGTGGCTCGATACGGGAGCACTGCTCGAGGTTGGCCAACAGCGCCCGGTGGCTGAGCATCGCGCCCTTCGGGCGCCCGCTGGTGCCGGAGGTGTAGAGCACGACGGCGAGGTCCTCACCGGCCCCGGCCGACTGGCCGTCGCCGGGCCGCAGCAGGGCGTCCAGGGTCGTGGCCGGCGCCGGCGCCACCCGGACCCCTACCAGCGCGACGTGCTCGAGCCCCTCGAGCTCGCCCAGCAGCGCGAGACCCATCTCGGCACTGCTGGTGACCAGCGCGCGGGCCCCGCTGTCGGTCAGCAGGTGACGCACCTCGTCGTGGGTGTAGCCGGTGTTGACCGGCACCGCGGTCAGCCCGGCGCGTAGCACGCCGAAGTAGGCAGCCGGGAAGTCGGGGGTGTTGCCGAGCTGGAGCGCGACCCGGTCACCGGCGACGAGGCCCAGGGCCCGCAGCCCGGCCGCGATCTCGCCCACGCGCACCTCGAGCTCGGCCCAGGTCGTCCTCCCCCCGGAGAACAGCAGCGCCGGCTTGTCGGGGTCGGCCCGGGCGGCGTCGCGTACGAGGTCGGCGATGTTGCCCGAGATGCGCGTACCTGGGCCGGGGTGCGGCACAGTCAGCCTCCTGCAGTCGGCCCGTCGAGCGGGCAGGCGCGGCAGTGTCGCACAGCCGCGGGGCCTATCTCGTGGCTCGGGGCGTCGCTCCTGGCGTTGCTCGGGTAGTGGCTGAGGGGGTGGCTAGAGGACTAGCCCGCAGTGTTGGCACGGGTGCGGGCGTCTGCGTCGCCGGGCCGGCGCTGGAGGCGAAGGGCCGCGGGATCCGGAAGCGCCGGCGGCGGTACGTCGGGGTGCTCGCCGGCTGCGGGAGCGCCGGCAGCGAGAACGGTGTCGCAGAGGCCGTGGGGGTGGCCGGGGACACGCCGGACGCCGCAGCCGCGCGAGCGCTCTGCAGGCCGCGCAGGATCTCCTGGCTGCGGGCGAAAACCTTGGCTGGCAGCGTGCCCCCGAACACCTGCCGCACGCCGTGCAGCCCCAGCATGCCGCCGCACGCTCCTCCGACCACGTGCACGCCGGTCCTGGCGTCGGCGCACGAGGTCTTCTCGTAGCCCATCCAGGTGGCAATGCACAGGCTCTGCTGCGGCACACAGGCGGTGAACCACGCGTCCGTGCTGCCGTCGGTCGTCCCGGTCTTGCCGAACACCGGGAAGGGCTGCGCCGCCGACGTACCGGTTCCGTAGGCGACCACGTCGGTCATGGCCGAGACGACGTCGCCGGCCACCTGCGGGCTCATCACCCGGGTGGCGGCCGGTGGGGGGAGGTCCGCCACGACCTGGCCCGGGTCGGTGCCGTGCCCCCCGGTGCGGATCTGGGTGTAGTAGCGCGGCGCGACGTGCAGGCCGCCGTCGGCGAAGGTGCCGTAGGCGTTCGCCTCCGACAGGGGGGTGACCTCGACGCCGGCCCCGATCCCGAAGCTGAGGTTGCCCGGGTTGATGTCGCCCACCAGGCCGGCCCGCTGCGCCAACGACGCGACCTTGCCGCGCCCGACCTCCTTGGCCAACGGCAGGTAGACGGTGTTGACCGAGTGCGCGAGCGCGCTGCGCAAGCTGAAGGTGCCCGCCTCGGACGGCTCGGAGTTGCAGAAGTGGTACGGGTCGGGGGCGCCGCCGGGGTTGGCGAGGTCCAGGCAGTGGGGGGCGTAGCGCGACGTCGACAGCGACTGCCCCTCGATCAGGGCCTGGGCCAGGGTGAACGGCTTGATCGTCGACCCGGTCGAGCGGTGCCCGCGGGTCGCCACGTTGAAGGTGTTGTGGGCGTAGTCCTCGATCGCCGGGGTGCGGACCTTGCCCGAGCGGTCCGCCGTGGCCGGCACGCGGTGCAGCGTGGTCATCGCCTTGACGGCACCGGTGCGGTAGTCGACCGCGACGACGGCCGCCTGCGGGTCCTGCGGGTCCGGGAGCACCTCGCGCAGCGCCTGCGTCACGGCGTTCTGCAGGTCGAGGTCGAGGGTGGTGCGGACGCGCAGGCCGCCCCGGAAGAACGCGTCCTCGTCGCCGGCGTACTTGGTGCGCAGCTGGGCCTTGACGATGTCGGTGTACTCCGGCGCGGCGGACGGCAGGACCGGTGGGGTCACCTTGAGCGGCGTCACGTCCTTCTGGTACGCCGCGCTGACCTCCTGCGGGGTCGCGAAGCCGCCGACCACCATGCGGTTGAGCGTGTACTGCTGACGGGCGCGGGCCGTGGTGAAGTCGTGGACCGGGTTCCAGGCCGACGGCGCCGGCGCGATGCCCGCCATGATCGTGGCCCGCGCGAGCCCGAGCCCCCGGTCCCGCACGTGGTGCACCGTGTCCAGGTCGAGGTCCTTGACCGGGACGCCGAAGTAGTACTTCGAGGCCGCCTGCACCCCGTACAGCCCGTTGCCGAGGTAGAGGGCGTTGAGGTAGCTGGTGAGGATCTGCTGCTTGGTGAACTTCTGCTCCAGGCGCACGGCCAGCGCCGCCTCCCGCACCTTGCGCAGCGCGGTCCGCTCGTTGCCGACGTAGACGTTCTTGACGTACTGCTGGGTGAGGGTCGAGCCGCCCTGCGACGTGCCGCCGGTCAGGTCGCGAAAGGCCGCGCGCAAGGTGGCGAGGGGGTCGATCCCCCTGTGCTTGAGGAACCGCTCGTCCTCGGCGGAGATGATCGCCTCGCGCATGACCGCGGGGATCTGCTCGGCGGGCACGACCTCGCGGCGCTCGGGCGGAGCGATCATCGCGATCTGCCGGCCGTCCGCGGCGAGCAGCAGGACCGACGTCGGGGGCGCCGGCACGGCGAAGTCGATGGGCGCGGCCAGCAGGCCGCCGGCGAAGGTGCCGGCACCGACCAGCAGGGCCAGCACCGCGACCAGCAGTGTGCGCCACAGAATGCGGGCGCCACGGCGGCGGCGGGGCCGGCGGTGCGGTCGTCGGACGGACCCCTGGGGACCAGCACCTGCCACACCGCGAGCGTACGTCGGCGGCCCCGGCTGCCGGCCGAACCGCACGGGGGCGCGTCGGCGCGTCGTACAGCAGCAGTCGCTGTTCGCTTCTCATGCCCGCCCGCCGCCGCATACCATGCCGGGGTGAGCCGCCCATGCGTGCGACCGGAGGCCGCCGGGCTGGCCGCCCTGCGCGCCGCGGTGGCCGACGTCCGCCACGAGGAGCTCACCCGCAGCGCCCGGGCCGCGCTGGTCGGCCGCGACCTGCTCGACGCGGGGCGCCGGCCGGCGTACCGCGTGGTCACACCGACCCGGCTCGGCTCCACCGCGGTGGTCCCCGGGCCCGCGCCGGTGCCGGCCGGGGAGGTCGTCGCCTTCGCACCGCCCGAGGGCGAGGTCGCGCTCGCCTTCGCCTTGGTCCAGCGCGCCCAGAGCGGCGACGCCGAGGCGTTCGGCGAGCTCTACGACCGGTACGTGGACCAGGTCTACCGCTACGTCTACTACCGCGTCGGCAGCCAGCAGGTGGCCGAGGACCTGACCAGCGAGACGTTCCTGCGCGCGCTGCGCCGCATCGCCTCCTTCACCTGGCAGGGCCGCGACGTCGGGGCCTGGTTCGTGACCATCGCGCGCAACCTGATCGCCGACCACTACAAGAGCGGGCGCTACCGGCTCGAGCTGACGACCGAGGACGTCGCCCTGTCCGGCGGCGCAGCGGCGGTGGACGGGCCCGAGCCCGAGGTCCTGGAGGCCATGCAGAACGAGGTCCTGCTCACTGCGGTCAAGCAGCTCGGCCCGGAGCAGCAGGAGTGCATCGTCCTGCGCTTCCTGCAGGGCCTGTCGGTCGCCGAGACCGCACAGGCCATGGGCAAGAACGAGGGCGCGGTGAAGGCCCTGCAGTACCGCGCGACCCGTGCCCTGGGCCGGCTGCTCCCCGAGGGGCTCGAGCTGTGACCCACGCCAACCCGGGCATACCGGCAACTGCTCCGGGGGCAGCCGTGTCCTGTCGTACGGCCCCGTCGTTGCACTGCTCAGCGGGACGCACCCGTGGGACGCCTTCCCGGGAGGAGCGGCGATGACGCTGCTGGGCGTGCGCTCCTCCGCCGAAGCGCTGGCCCGGCTGCTCGAGGAGTCGGGCGGTGCCCAGACGGTCCCCGTCATCGCACGGCTGCACTCCGCCCGTCCGGCCCTGGAGGCCCTGGCGGCCCCGCGAGCGGAGTACCGGAGCGCGCTGCGCACCCGGCTGGTCGCCGTCGCGTCGGTGCAGGCCCCCGTCGTGGCCATGCAGGCCCCCGTCGCGGCGCCAAAGGGCCGGCCGACGACCCGGCGGGTGCCGCGCCGCATCGGCGTCACGGCCGGCGCCATGGCCAGCGTCGTCGCCTTCGTCGGCCTCGGCGTCGCCGGCTCCCGCTCGCTGCCCGGTGATCCCTTCTACAGCCTCAAACTCAGTGCCGAGGAGCTCCAGCTGGGGCTGGCCAGCGGCGACGACGGCAGGGGCGCCGCGCACCTGGAGTTCGCGGCGACGCGACTGCGGGAGGTCAAGGGCCTGCGGTACGGCCGGCAGGTGCTCTCGCTCGGGCCGTTCGGCTCCTCACGCGTGCTGGCGAGCCCTGCGGGCAGCGACGCGCTGACGCGGCGGATGGAAACGGCGATGTCGGACATGGACGCCGAGACGAGCAGCGGACGCCGCCTGCTCGAGCGGTCCTTCCGGGCCTCGCACCGGCAGGAGCCGCTGCGGCTGCTCATGAGCTTCAGCGAGCAGCAGGACGCCGGCCTTCGCCAGCTCATGCCTGCACTGCCGCTGCTCGCCCGCTCCCGTGCGCGGCGCTCCCTGGAGCTCGTGCGCACGGTAGGCAGCGACGCGGCCGCCCTGCTGGCTGCCACCGGCTGCACCGGTACCTGCAGCCCAGTACCCCTCGCTCCGGGGGTCAGCACTGCCGGGTCTGGTGGCGCCGGGTCTGGTGGCGCCGGGTCTGGTGGCGCCGGGTCTGGTGGCGCCGGGTCTGGTGGCACCGGGTCCGGCGGATCCGGCGGATCCGGGCCGGTCGGCGGGGGCACCGGCTCGGGTGGCACCGGCGGCTCCCTCGCCCCGCAGGTGCCCGCGGGGCCGGCCGGCCCCGGGACCACGACGTCGACGGCGCCCCGGGGCGGCGCGCCGGCGCCCGCCGATGTGCCGGCCCCCCCGAACCCGGTCAGCCAGCCGCCCGTCACGACGCCGGTGCCGTTGCCGGTCCCCGTCCCGACGCTGTCCCCGCTGACGTCGGTCCACGTGGCGCCTGCCGTGCCGGTGCCCCCGCTGGTGACAGCGCTCCCGACGCCGCCCCTGCCCGGTCACTGAGCCACTCCGGTCGGTCGTCCGCGACGGTCGCGCTCGGGCACGTCGGGCTAGGCTCCGCCCCGTCGTACGACGTCGTCCTGCGGAGGTGCTGTGGTCAGCTTTCTCCGCCGGCGCGGGCGCAAGGACGACGGAGTCAGCGCCGTGCTGGCCGGAGCGGCGTCTGCGGCTGCCGCCGAGGTCGAGGCCTCCCTGGCCGTCAGCGCAGACCCGACGGCTGCCGCCTTCTTCGACTGCGACAACACCATGATCCGCGGCGCGTCGATCTACTTCTTCGGCAAGGGGATGGCGGGCCGGGGCCTGGTCACCACCGGTGACCTCGTGCGCTTCGGCTGGCAGCAGCTGCGCTTCCGCGTCCGCGGCAAGGAAGACCTCGAGGCGGTGGCGGAGGCCCGCGAGAAGGCGCTGAGCCTGGTGGCCGGCAAGAGCGTCGCGCAGATCGTCGACTACGGCGAACAGATCTATGACGAGCTGATGGCTCAGCGGATCTGGTCCGGCACCCGCGCACTCGCCGAGCAGCACCTCGACGCCGGGCAACGGGTCTTCCTCGTCACCGCAACGCCCATCGAGCTGGCCCGCATCATCGCCCGCCGGCTCGGCCTGACGGGCGCACTCGGGACCGTCGCCGAGGTCGAGGACGGCCTGTACACCGGCCGGCTCGTCGGCGAGCCGCTGCACGGACCGTCCAAGGCCGAGGCGGTACGCGCCCTCGCCGAGCGCGAGGGCCTGGACCTGCGGTGCTGCACCGCCTACAGCGACAGCGTCAACGACATCCCGATGCTGACCGCGGTCGGGCACGCCGTCGCGGTGAATCCCGACGCCGGCCTGCGGGCGGCCGCCCGCGAGCACGGCTGGGAGGTGCGGGACTTTCGTACCGGGCGCAAGGCCGCCAAGCTCGGGGTGCCCGCCGCGGCCGGCACCGGGGCGCTCGTCGGCGGGGTCCTCGCCGGCCTGGCCCTGCGCCGCCGGCGCACCGCCCACAGCGGTCCGCGCCGCGTCCTGGCCCTCGTCCGCCGCTGACCGGTCGCCGGCGGCCGGGTCACCGCCGGCCGCCGGGTCAGATCGCCGTGCCCGTACCGGCCAGTTCACACGCTCAGCATCGGCACGCCGATCACCCGGCACCGCTGAGCGAGATCGCCGTGCCGGTACCGGCCAGTTCACACGCTCAGCATCGGCACGCCGATCACCCGGCACCGCTCAGCGAGATCGCCGTGCCGGTACCGGCCGGTTCACACGCTCGGCATCGGCACGCCGATCACCCGGCACTCCGGAGCAACGCTGAGCCGCTCGGCGACGGGTCAGAAGAAGACGGAGCGGCGCTGCATGAGCAGGGTGTAGAGCGTGGACTGGATGGTCTCGCGTACCTGGTCGGTGAGGTTGAACACCAGCATCGGGTCCTCAGCTGCGGCAGCGCCCCCGAGATGGGCGGTCTCGATCGGCTCGCCGAACTCGATGATCCACTTGCTGGGCAGCGGCACCAGACCGAGCGGGCCGAGCCAGGGGAACAGCGGGGTGACCGGGACGTACGGCACCCCGAGCAGGCGCGCGAGCGTCTTGACGTTGCCCAGCAGCGGGTAGATCTCCTCGGCACCGATGATCGAGCACGGGATGATCGGCTTGCCGGTGCGCAGGGCCGCCGAGACGAACCCACCCCGGCCGAAGCGCTGCAGCTTGTACCGCTCGGTAAAGGGCTTGCCGATGCCCTTGAAGCCCTCGGGAAACACACCGACGAGCTCGTCGGCGGACAGCAGCCGCTCGGCGTCGGCGGAGCAGGCCAGGGTGTTGCCGCTCTTGCGGGCCAGCGGCGCGACGACCGGGAGGGTGAAGACCAGGTCGGCGCCGAGCAGCCGCAGATGGCGGTGGGCCGGGTGCTTGTCCAGCAGCGCCAGCGAGGTCATGGCGGCATCGATCGGGATGGTGCCGGAGTGGTTGGCCACGATGAGCGCGCCCCCGGTGTCGGGCACGTTGTCCAGGCCCCGCGTCTCGACCCGGAACCACTTGTCGTACAGCGGCCGCAGCGGCGGCAGCAGGACGTGCTCGGTCAGGTCGGGGTCGAAGCCGAAGTCGTCCACCTCGTAGTCGCCGGTGATGCGCCGGCGCAGGAAGGCGAGGCCGCCGGCGAGCCTGCGTTCCCAGTCCGACGGCGCGGTGACGGGTTCGGCGACGGGTACGGGCTGGGCAGCCGGTGCGGCCCGGCCCGCGTCCCGGCCCTCACGGGGCTCGAGCGGGATGACCCTGGCCTCAGGCACGCACAGCCCCCTTGCCGGCAGCGGCCGCCGGGCGGCGGCGGGCCAGCAGGTCGAGCACCCGTTGCTCGGCAGCGGCGGCGGACTCGGGGCTCATCAGCGAGACCCCTGCCCGGCTGGTGACGAAGTCCTCGAACGCGGCGCTGGTCGTTCGCGGGCTCCAGCCCAGCTCCTTGCCGATGCGGCTGACGTCGGCGACCCGACCGTGCTCGAGGTAGCGCATCTGCTCCGGGGAGAAGTCCACCAGGCCGCCCCGACGGAACAGCTGCGCGACGATGTTCACCGCCGGGGAGGGCACCGGGAACGAGGGCCGGCCGACGCGCCGGATGGCCTGCGACAGCAGCAACACACCGTGGCCGCCGACGTTGAAGATGCCGGCGTGCTCCTCGGTCGTGCAACGGCGCAGCACCTCGATGCCGTCATCCTCGTGGCAGAGCTGGATCCGGGGGTCGAAACCGAGCACGGTCGGCACGACGGGGAGTGAGAAGTAGCGGGTCAGCGGGGTCTCGATGGAGGGACCCATGAAGTTGGTGAAGCGCAGCAGCGACAGCGCCACGTCCGGGCGTCGGCGACCGAAGCCCCGGACGTAGCCCTCCACCTCTACGGCGTCCTTCGCGTACCCGGACTTCGGCAGCGAGCGCGGCTCGACGTCCTCGGTGAACAGGGCGGGGTCGCGCGGTGAGGAGCCGTAGACGGCGGTCGTGCTCTTGACCACCAGCCGGCGCATCGACGGCGCCTTCTGACAGGCGGCGAGCAGCTGCATCGTCCCGATGACGTTGATCTCCTTCATCGCCGTCCGGCCCCCGGCGCCCAGGGGGGTGGCGATGACGTTCATGTGCACCACGGTGTCGACCCCGGCAGAGGCGATCACCTTGGCGATCAGCGGGTTGCGGATGTCGGCCCGGACGAACTCGGTGCGCCCGAGCTGGTGCAGGGCGTCGGGCCGCGGCGGGACGGTGTCGACACCGATGACCCGCTCGATCGCCGGGTCGGCGGCCAGGGTGCTCGCCAGCCGGGTACCGAGATAGCGGCTGACCCCCGTGACGAGCACGACGCGTGGTCGCACGTGTGGACCCCCTCTGGCGACTGGATCCCCAGGCTACTGCGGGCGGGTGGCTCAGGCCGTGGCGGTCGAGGGAGGTGCGTCGTACAGGCCGATGGGGCCGGACGAGACCGGCGCGGCTCGCTGCACGCGGCTGAGCACGACCGGGTCGCCGCGACGGGCCCGCAGGGTCTGCGAGGCGTTCCCGGAGTTGACCGCGACGGTCACGGTGCGAAAGGAGTCCTCGCAGACCGCGAGCTTGCCCCGGCCGACCTCGCCGTAGGTGAGCGCGAAGGGCACCGTGCGCGAGCGGCCGCCGCAGCGCAGGTCCACGTCGTCACCCAGCAGGACGCCGGCGGCCTCGAGGTCGCTGCGGTGCAGGTTGAGGGTGAGGTTGCCGAAGTGGTCGACCTGGACCACCTCGCCGTGCACGTGGTCGTCCTCGACCGTGGGTGCCCGCAGGACGAGCCGCTCGAGGGCCGCGACCTCCAGGCTGCTGCCCACCTGCTCCACGGGCAGGCCGGCGGCCAGGCGGGCGGCTACCGGGGCGTACACGTCGCGGGCCCGAAACGTCCGGGCCGGCGCCGGGAGCCACAGCTCGGGGTCGTCCAGGACGTACGCCGAGACCGGACCCCCGCACGCTTCCCAGGCCGTGCTGGTGAGGCCGTTGTCGGGGGCGACGAACGTCGAGCCGTCGGCGGTACGCACCGCCACCGCCCGGGTCGGCTGCGGTCGGAACGGGTCGACACAGGCCAGGTGCACCGCGGGGTTCGGCAGGTACGCGATGGCGCTGGCGAGTACGGCGGCGCCCTGCTCGACGTCCTGCGGGCTGATCAGGTGCAGCACGTCCAGGATCTTGACGTCAGGTGCGGTGCGGGCGATGACGCCCTTGCAGACACCGAGGAACGCATCCTCGAAGCCGAAGTCGGACAGGAACGTCAGCCACACGGCGGTCTCCGTCTCGGCTCGGCCCGGCTACTTCTTGTTGCGGCGCTGGACGCGGGTCTTCTTGAGCAGCTTGCGGTGCTTCTTCTTGGCCATCCGCTTGCGGCGCTTCTTGATGACGGAACCCACGTGTGACCTCTGCTCGCTGGTGTCTGCTGGACGGAGTCGGAACGGCGGAGCCTACCCGGCCTCGGTGAACGCCCCACGCAGGTAGTCGTGGACCGCGCGCTCGGGCACCCGGAAGGACTTGCCGACCCGCACGCTGGCCAGCTCGCCGGAGTGCACCAGGCGGTAGACCGTCATGCGGGACACGCGCATGAGCGCGGCCACCTCGGCGACGGTGAGGAACCGGATCTCGGAAAGGTCGGACACGCTGCTCACACCACCGTAGGCACGCGTCGCGGTCGACAGCTTCCCCACCGTCGACGTCGGACACGCACGTGCCCGGCAACCCTACCGAGCCGACTGCGCTCGCGACAGCCGCCATCGGGGTACGGGCCGTCAGCCGCGGGCGACCAGGGGATCCAGACCCAGGTGCGGGAAGACCGCCTCGCGGGTCTCCAGCACGGCCCGGTCGACAGCCGAGTCGAGGTCGCCGTAGCCGCCCTCCCAGGGGGTGAAGTCCGGGGTGACGCCGTCGGTCAGCGAGGTCGGCGCGAGCTCGCCGCCCTGCTCGGCGGCGCTGTCGCGCCAGTCGTTCGGCGTCGCACCGTCGACCTGGTCCCCGGTCACCTCGGCGAGCAGGTGGGTCCAGGCGCGCGGGACGACCTGCACCGGCTCGTACCCGCCGCCGCCCAGGACGACCCAGCGACCGCCGCACACCTCGTGGGCCAGGCGGTGCAGCGAGCGGTACGCCGACCGCTGGCCGTCCACGCTCATCATCAGGTGCGCGAGAGGGTCCAGCGCGTGGGTGTCGCAGCCGTGCTGGGTGACGAGCACGTGCGGGTCGAAGGCGCGCACGACCGGCGGGACGACGGCGTCGAACGCCCGCAGCCAGCCGGCGTCGCCGGTGCCGACCGGGAAGCCCACGTTGACGTTGGTGCCCAGGGCGTGCTCGCCGCCGATTTGGTCCGGCCAGCCGCCGCCGGGGAACAGCGTGCGGCCACTCTCGTGCAGGGAGACCGTCAGCACGCGCGGGTCGTCGTAGAAGGCCGCCTGCACGCCGTCGCCGTGGTGCACGTCGACATCGACGTAGGCGACCCGGGTCGCCCCCTGCGAGAGCAGCCAGGCGATCGCGACGGCCGGGTCGTCGTACACGCAGAAGCCGCTGGCGCGGTCCCGCATGGCGTGGTGCAGGCCTCCGGAGATGTTCACCGCGTGCTGGTGCGTGCCGTCCCAGACCACCCGGGCGGCGTCGACGGACGCACCGGTGACCAGGGCGGCCGCCTCGTGCATGTGCGGGAACACCGGGTTGTCGCCGGTGCCGAGGCCCCAGCGCAGGGACAGCCGGCCCAGCAGGTCGTCCGGCGCCCGCCGTACGGAGGCTACGTAGAGCGGGTCGTGCACCAGCTCGAGCAGGTCGTCACCGGCCGGGTGCGGGGCGCCCACGTCGACACCGGGCCGGTCGAGCACACCGAGCTGGCGGGACAGGGCCATCGTCAGCTCCAGGCGCAGCGGCCGGAGCGGATGGGTGGGTCCGAAGTCGTACTCGCTGAACACGTCGTCCCACACGACCAGGGTGCTGTCACTCATGGTGCGCTCGCGCCCTCCTGTCTTGTCCGGTGTGAACGTGTCTTGTCCGATGTGAACAGGTTCCCACGCGGGAAGACACGTGCCTGCAGCGCGCCGGGCTGGGGCGTTCAGCGGCGGTCAGCCACCGGCGAGCTCGCGGCTGCGGACGTGGGCCGCCTCGACCGCGGCGAGCAGGGCCGAGCGCACCGCCCGGTCCTCCAGCACGCGGATCGCCGCGATGGTGGTGCCGCCGGGCGAGGTCACCGCCTCGCGCAGGACGACCGGGTGCTCGCCGGAGTCGCGCAGCATCTTGGCCGAGCCGACCGCGGTCTGCACGACCAGCTGGGCGGCCACGGCCCGCGGCAGTCCCAGCAGGATCCCGGCGTCGATCATCGCCTCGACCATGAGGAAGAAGTACGCCGGACCGCTGCCCGACAGCGCCGTGACCGCGTCCAGCTGCGACTCGGGGACCCGCACGACCTTGCCGACCGGGCCGAGCAGTCCCTCGACGAGCTCCAGGTGCTCGGGCAGCGCGTGCGATCCGCCGCTGATCGCCGACATCGCCTCGTCGACGAACACCCCCGTGTTGGTCATGACCCGCACGACGGGGGTGCCGGCGGCCAGCAGCTCCTCCACCAGCGAGGTCGGGATCCCGGCCGCCATCGACACCACCAGCGTGCCCGGCCGCAGGACCCCGGCGATCTCGACCAGCAGGGCGCGCATGTCCTGCGGCTTGACGACCAGCAGGACGACCTCTGCCCGACCGGCGGCCTCGACCGGGTCAAGGGTCGTCACGCCGTACCGCTGGGCGATCTCGACCGACCGCTCCGCGTGCCGCTCAGCGGCCGCCAGCGAGCCGGGCTGCCGGCCGGCCCTCAGCAGGCCGGACAGCAACGCCTCGCCGAGCTTGCCGACACCCAGGACCGCGATCGCCACCATGACGCGACGCTAGCGGTCAGGACCGGGAGACCAGCGCCCGCAGGAAGAAGCCGAGGTTCGCGGGTCGCTCCGCGAGGCGGCGCATGAGGTAGCCGTACCACTGGTCGCCGTAGGGCACGTACACCCGGACCGTCTGCCCTGCGGCGGCGAGCCGGAGCTGCTCGGCCGGGCGCACGCCGTACAGCAGCTGGTGCTCGTAGGTGCCGGGAGCGCGACCGAAGGTGCCGGCGAGGGCGATCAGCGCCGGGTCGTGCGTGGCGACCATCGGGTACCCCGGACCGTCCATGAGGACCTGCAGGCACCGGACGTAGGACGCGTCGACCTCCGCCGCGCTCTGGAAGGCCGCCGACGCGGGCTCGCGGTAGGCGCCCTTGCACAGCCGCACCCGTGAGCCCTCGACCGCCAGGGTGCGGCAGTCGTCCTCGGTGCGGCGCAGGTAGGACTGGACAACCGCACCGGTCGAGGCGAACTCGACCCGCAGCTGCTGCAGCGCCGCCAGGGTGGCGTCGGTGGTGGTGTGGTCCTCCATGTCCAGGGTGACAGTGGTGCCGGCCGCGGCGGCCGCCGTGCAGATGGTGCGGGCGTTGTCCAGGGCGAGGGCCGGGTCGATGGTCTGGCCCACCGCAGTAAGCTTGACCGACACCTCGCACCGCCCGCCGGCCGCAAGCCCGGCCGCGGCGAGCCGATCCAGGACCAGCAGGTACGCGCGGACCGTCGCCTCGGCCTGCCCGGCGGAAAGGGTGTCCTCGCCGAGGTGATCGAGGCTGACGGCCAGCCCGGTGGCCTGCAGCTCGCGGGTGGTGCGCACGGCGTCCTCGACCGCCTCGCCGGCCACGAAGCGGCGGACGACGCCGCGGCTGACCGGCGCGCCGGCCACCACGGTCTTGACCCGGTCGTTGGCGGCGGCACTGAGGATGACCTGTCGGAGCACGTCCGCCAGGCTAGTGGGGTGCAGCGGTGGCAGGTCCTCATCAGCGGGTGCGGCCCGGTCGGTGCCGTCCTGGCCGCCCGGCTCGGCGCGCTGGGCGTCCGCACCCTGGTCGTCGAACGGGACCCGGCGCCCTACCCGCTCCCCCGCGCGGTCGCGGCCGACGACGAGGTGCAGCTGCTGCTGTCGCGCACCGCCCCCGGCCTGCTCGACGGCGCCCTCGCCGACCAGCACGTCCGCTTTCTCGACGCCCGTCGGCGCCTGCTCGGTGAGATCGCCTTCCCCCGCTCGGAACACGGCTTCTCGGGGCTGGCGTTCTTCCACCAGCCGACCCTCGAGCAGCGCCTGCGCGCCCACCTCGCGACGCTGCCGACCGTCGAGGTCCGCCTGGGGGTCGAGCTCGCCGGCTTCGTCCAGGACGACACGTCGGTCACGGCCTCGCTCGCGGACGGCTCGACGGTCGCCGCGGACTGGCTGGTCGGCTGCGACGGGGCCTGCTCCGGCGTACGACGGGGCGCGGGCCTGGGCTGGCGCGGGCGGGACCTGGCGGCGCGCTGGCTGGTGGCCGACGTCGTGGGCACCGTGCCGGACCGGCAGCGCTTCACCTACACCTGCGACCCGGCGCGGCCGCAGGTCGACCTGCCGGTGCCGGGCGGCCACCGCTGGGAGTGGCTGGTGCGCTCGGGCCCGGTGACCGGCGGCCGCGAGCCGGGCCCGCGCGAGCTGCTGCGCCGCGACACCGACGCCCCGGTCGAGCTCGTCCGCGCCGTCACCTACCGCTTCGGCGCCCGCCGGGCCGAGCACTGGAGCGCTGGCCGGGTCCTGCTCGCCGGCGACGCAGCACACACGATGCCGCCGTTCGCTGGGCAGGGGCTCGGCGCGGGCATCCGGGACGCCTGGTCCCTCGCCTGGCGCCTCGCCGCCGGGGACCCCCGCGGGTACGAGGCCGAGCGCGCACCCCACGTACGGCAGATGACCCGGCTGTCCCTGCTGCTCGGCGCCGCGCTGCAGGCCTCCCACGGGGCGCCGGCGCGAGATGCGCTGCTGCGCGGGGCCTTCGCGGCGCCCGGGGTGGGCCCGTGGCTTGCCCGCGGCGGCCCGCGCAGGTCGGTCAGCGGCGTGCTGACGTCCCCTGCCGCCTGAAGATCGACGTGTCGACCCTGACTCAGGTGGTCAAGGCGTGGACCCAGTCCGCGACGACGCCGGCGAGCTCGGGGCCGCGGTCCTCCTGCAGGAAGTGGCCGGCGCCGGTGATCGTCGTGTGCGGCTGCCCGGCCGCGCCCGGGATCTTGCCGATCAGCATCCGCTCACCGCCGCCGGTGATCGGGTCGCCGTCGGAGAACGCGCACAGGAACGGCGCCTCGAAGCGCTCCAGCACCCGCCAGGCCGCCTGGTTCGTCGGCGTCGCCGGGTCGTCCTCGGTCTGCGGGATGAGGTCCGGGAAGGCCTTCGCGCCAGCCTTGTACGAGGCATCCGGGAACGGCGCGTCGTACGCCGCGACGACCTCGGCCGGCATCGCGCCGAGGCAGCCGGAGGAGACCAGGAAGCCGATTGGCAGGTCCTCGGTGCGCACCACGAAGTCGCGGAACTGCCACCAGGCCTCCGGCAGGCGGCGCCGCCCGTCCGGCAGCCCGGTGTTGGCGGCGCAGACCCGCGCGAACCGGTCCGGGTGCTCGGCGACGAGCCGCAGGCCGAGCAGGCCGCCCCAGTCCTGGCAGACCAGCGTGACCTCGGTCAGGTCCAGCCGATCGAACAGCACCGAACGCAGCCACTCCAGGTGCCGCGCGTAGCTGTAGTCCTCGACGGCGGCGGGCTTGTCCGAGCGGCCGAACCCGATCAGGTCCGGCGCCACCACGCGCAACCCTGCGGCGACCAGCACCGGGATCATCGTGCGGTAGAGGTAGCTCCACGACGGCTCGCCGTGCAGCAGCAGGACGACCGGGCCGGTGCCCTCGTCGACGTACGCCATGCGCAGGCCGTCGGAGGTCTCGGCGTACGCCGGGGCGAACGGGAAGTCGGGCAGGTCGGTGAAGCGCTCGTCAGGGGTGCGTAGGACGTCCATGCCGCGACACTAGAGCGACCTAGAGCCGCGCGAGCAGCCGGAAGATGCGAAACGGCTCGACGATGCGCCCGTCCGGGAAGGCAGCGCCCATCGAGGCCCGCTCGGCCGCCAGGAAGGCCTCGGGGTCGGGCAGCGCCGCGACGTAGGACTTGCTGCGCAGCCAGCGCTCGTAGAGCTCCCACGACAGCGTCCGGCGCCAGGTGCCCGACCACTCCTGCACCGAGGAGAACACCTCCCGCAGCGGTGGCAAGTAGTCGGTGGTCCGGTACTCCCGGCGGTAGCCGGTAACCGAGGCGGCCTCGAGCCGGTCCTGCTGCGCGTCGTACCAGGGCTCGCCGTCGGCGAGGACGTCGTTCCACCACAGCGCGAGCCAGCCGCCGGGCCGCAGCACCCGCGCGACCTCGCGGGCAGCGACGGGGGCGTCGACCCAGTGCCACATCTGCGCGCCGCAGACGCCGTCGAAACAACCGGCTGCGAACGGCAGCTGCTCGGCGCGCGCGACCGCGACCGGCACGTCGGGGAAGCAGCGGTGCAGTCGGCCCAGCATGTTCGGGCCGCGGTCGGTGGAGACGAGCCGGGCGCCGCGCGCCAGCAGCCCCGGCAGCTGCTTGCCGGTGCCGGCGCCGAGCTCGAGCACCCGCGCGCCGGACAGGGGCGGCAGGGCGTCGTACAGGGAGTCGGGGTAGCTCGGCCGGGCGGCGTCGTAGTCCTCGACGAGCGCCTCGAAGGCAACGGCCTGCTCGCTCACCGGCGGTAGGGCGTCGGGTCCGAGACCGGGGCGGCCAGGTTCAGCCGGGTGAAGGCGAGGGCCTCGGCGAGGTCGGCCTCCCGCTCGGCCCGGTCCTCGGCCTTGCGGGTGCTGACCTCGCAGACGACCAGCCCGCCGAAGCCCGAACCGGCGAGCCCCTCGAGCAGCTCGGCGCACGGCTGCGTCCCCCGGCCGGGGACCAGGTGCTCGTCGCGGGCCGTGCCGTTGCCGTCCGCGATGTGCACGTGGGCGAGCCGGTCGTCCATCTTGGCGCGCATCGCGAGGGCGTCGGACTGCGACACCGAGGTGTGCGACAGGTCCAGGGTGAAGTGTGGGAAGTCCTCCGGGGTCGGGTCCCAGTCGGGCGCGTACGGCGTGACCTCCCGGCCGCGGGCCCGCAGCGGGAACATGTTCTCGACCGCGAACACCACGTCGGTCTCCTCGCGCATCTGCTGGATCCCGCCGAGGAACTGGCGGGCGTACTCGCGCTGCCACCGGAACGGCGGGTGCACCACGACGGTCTGGGCGCCCAACTCCTGCGCGACGTCCTTGGCCTTGACGAGCTTGGCCCACGGGTCGGTGCCCCACACCCGCTGGGTGATGACGAGGCAGGGCGCGTGCAGGGCCAGGATCGGGATCTGGTGGTAGTCCGACAGCCGGCGCAGCGCCGTGGGGTCCTGGCTCACCGGGTCCGTCCAGACCATGACCTCCACGCCGTCATAGCCCAGCCGGGCCGCGATCTCGAAGGCGTTGGCCGTCGACTCCGGGTAGACGCTGGCGGTCGCCAGTGCCACCCGCGCCGCCGGGACCGCGACAGCGGGGCCGCTCGGGCGACGGGGGCTCGGGCTCGAAGGCATGGCCCGCGGAGCCTACGTCTGCCCGCACACGACACGTTTACGCCGTACGCTCGCCTGCGATGAAGCCCTCCTCCCAGGTCCAGCCGGCCGGTGACGGTGACATCCGCGACCGGGTGATCCTCGCCGCCGGCGTGTCCTTCACGATCTGCGATCCCCGGCAGCCCGACTGCCCGCTGGTCTATGTGAACCCCGCGTTCGAGCGCACGACCGGCTACCGCTGGCAGGACGCGGTCGGGCGCAACTGCCGGTTCCTGCAGAGCCCGGACACCGATCCCGCAGCGGTGCAGCAGGTGAGGGACCTGCTGCACGAGCAGGCGCACGGCGTCGTCACGATGCTCAACCTCCGCAAGGACGGGACGCCCTTCTGGAACGAGCTCACACTCTCCCCCGTGTACGACCGGGCGGGCGAGCTCACCCACTTCGTCGGCATCCAGTCCGACGTCACGCATCGGGTGCTCATCGAGCTGGAGCGCGAGCGGCACCTGCTGGCCGAGCAGACCGCGCGGGCCGCCGCGGAGAGGGCGCAACGCCGACTCGCGCTGCTCGCCGAGGCCACCTCGATGCTCGCCGCGACCCTGGACGTCGAGCAGTCCCTGACCCGGCTGACCCGCCTGGTCGTGCCGCTCATGGCCGACTGGTGCACCGTCGACCTGCTCGTCGACGCCGACGGCGGGATGCGCCGACTGGCCTGGCGCCACGCCGACCCGGAGCTGGCGCCGCTCCTGGAGGTGCTTGCCGAGCGCCAACCGACCGCGTTGGGGGAGCAGTCGCTGACCCGCAAGGTCCTCGAGGGCGGGCCGCCGGTGCTGCTGGAGTGCGTCGAGGCCGCGCACCTGGCGGCGGCCACCGATGACCTCGAGCTGCGCGAGGCGTACCGCACGCTGGCGACCGGGTCGGCCATCATCGTGCCGCTGAAGGCCCGGCGGCAGGTGCTCGGCGCGCTGTCGCTGTTCACCAGCGACTCGGGCCGGACCTACGACGACGAGGACCTGAGCATGGCCGCGGACCTCGCCCGCCGGGCGGCGCTGACGGTGGACAACGCGCGGCTCTACCAGCGCGAGCACGACGTCGCCGAGGCCCTGCAGCGCAGCCTGCTGCCCGACCTGCCGGTCGTGGCCGGCTTGGACCGCGCCGCGCGCTACCTGCCGAGCCGCACGGCCGGCCAGGTCGGCGGGGACTGGTATGACCTGCTGCCCCTGCCCGACGGCTCCTTCGGGCTGGCCATGGGCGACGTCATGGGTCACGACCTCACCGCGGCCGCCGCCATGGGCCAGCTGCGCTCGGTGCTGCGGTCCTACGCCTGGCCGGGGGGCAGCCCCGCGGAGGTGGTCGAGAGCCTGGACGGGCTGGTGCAGGGCCTGGGCATGACCCAGCTGGCCACGATGGTCTACGGGCGGCTGGAGCTGCCCGCGGCCGACGGGCCGGGCCGGCTGACCTACGCCAACGCCGGGCACCTCCCGCCGGCCCTGCGGGCCCCCGACGGCAGCGTCAGCTTCCTCGCCGACGGCCAGTCCCTGCTCGTCGGCGTCGCCCTCGGCACCCGGCGCCCCGAGGCGCAGGCGGTCATCGAGGCCGGCTCGGTGCTCGTGCTCTACACCGACGGGCTCGTGGAGGACCGGGACGTCGACATCGACGACGGCCTGGCGGCGCTCGCTGCGGCACTGAGCGTCGCTGACGGGGACGCCGAGTCCATCGCCGACGCGCTGACGGCGGCGCTCACCGACAACGCGCGCAGCGACGACGTCGCGATCCTCGTCGTGAAGGTGCTGTAACGGTGACCGACCTCGGGCTGCCGCGGGTCCGGGAGGTCGGACCGGACGCGCCGCGCGACCTCGTGGAGTTCGTCGACCCCGGCGATGCCACCCAGGTGGTCCGGGCCGACCTGACCTGGCTGCTGTCGTCGTGGACCTGCATCTTCGGCGCCGGCTGCCACGGCGTGGTCGAGGGGCGGCCCGACGACGGCTGCTGCAGCCACGGCGCCTTCTTCTCCGACGACCAGGACGAGCAGCGCGTCGCGGCCTTCGCCGGGCAGCTCGCCGAGGAGAACTGGCAGTACGCCGGCACCGGCCGCGAGCTCGGCATCAGCGAGGCCGACGAGCTCGAGGGCGAGCCGGCCGCCCGTACCCGGACCGTGGACGGTGCCTGCGTCTTCCTCAACCGGCCCGGCTTCGCCGGTGGGGAGGGCTGCTCGCTGCACGCCCTGGCCCTGCGGCAGGGCCGGCACCCGCTGGAGACCAAGCCCGACGTCTGCTGGCAGCTCCCGGTCCGGCGTACGCAGGAGGAGCTCGTCCGCCCGGACGAGACCACGGTGCTGGTGACCACGCTCGGCGAGTTCGACCGGCGCGGCTGGGGGACCGGCGGCGCCGACCTGCACTGGTGGTGCACCAGCTCGCCCGAGGCGCACGTCGGCGCCGACCCCGTCGTGCTCTCCTACGGCCCCGAGCTCACCGAGCTGATCGGCCCGGCCGCGTACGCCGAACTGGTACGGCTCTGCGCCCTGCGCGAGGCCGGTGGAACGCTGGTCCACCCCGCGACGCAGGCCGCACAGCCCGCGACCGGCTGACCCAGCGCGGGCAGCCCGGCTCAGCCCTCGAACTTGTAGCCCAGGCCGCGGACGGTCACCAGGTGCCGCGGCTCGCCCGGATCGGGCTCGACCTTGGCGCGCAGCCGCTTCACGTGCACGTCCAGGGTCTTGGTGTCGCCGACGTAGTCCGCGCCCCAGACCCGGTCGATGAGCTGCCCGCGCGTCATCACCCGGCCGGAGTTGCGCAGCAGCACCTCCAGCAGCTCGAACTCCTTGAGCGGCAGGGAGATCTGCTCACCGGCGACGGTCACGACGTGCCGCTCCACGTCCATCCGCACGGGCCCGTGCTCCAGCGCCCCGGGCAGCAGCTCCTCCGGCTCGTTGCCCCGCCGCAGCACCGCCCGGACCCGGGCCACCAGCTCGCGGCCGGAGTAGGGCTTGGTGACGTAGTCGTCGGCCCCGAGCTCCAGGCCCACCACCTTGTCGACCTCGCCGTCCTTGGCCGTCAGCATGATCACCGGTACGGAGGAGCGGGCCCGCAGCTGGCGGCAGACCTCGGTGCCGGACAGCCCCGGCAGCATGAGGTCCAGCAGCACGATGTCCGCGCCCCGCCGGTCGAACTCCGCCAGCGCAGCGGGCCCGGACGACGCCACCGCCACCTCGAATCCCTCCTGCTGCAGCAGGTAGGTCAGCGCTTCGGAGAACGACTCCTCGTCCTCCACCACCAGCACACGCGTCACGTCGAGTCCCTTCCGCTTCCGGGCGCGGCGGGCAGCCGCAGGGTGAACGTCGAACCCGACCCCTCGACGCTCCACACCGACACCTCGCCACCGTGGTTGGTGGCGACGTGCTTGACGATGGCGAGCCCCAGCCCGGTGCCGCCGGTCGCGCGGCTGCGCGCCGGGTCGGACCGGTAGAACCGCTCGAAGACCCGCTCGAGGTCCTTCTCGGCGATGCCGATGCCTTGGTCGGTCACGCTGACCTCGACCTGGGCGCCCGCCGGCCGTACGGCCAGGGCGACCCGCGTATGGTCCGGGCTGTAGGCGACGGCGTTCTCGACCAGGTTGCCCACGGCCGTCACCAGTTGGCTCTCCGAACCGAGCACCCACTGCCCCTGCGACCCGCCGCGCACCACGTCGATCCCGCGGGCGGCGGCGGCCGTACGGCTGCGGTCCATGGCTTCGGCGAGCACCTCGTCCAGCGCGACCGGTTCGGGGTCGGGCAGCGGGTCGGCGCCCTGCAGCCGCGAGAGGTCCAGCAGCTCCTGCACCAGCCGCCCGAGCCGACCGGCCTCGTGGTGCACCCGGTCGGCGAACCGGCGTACCGCCTGGGGCTCCTCGCTCGCGCCCTGCAGCGCCTCGGCGAGCAGCTGCATCGCCCCGACGGGGGTCTTGAGCTCGTGCGAGACGTTGGCGACGAAGTCCCGCCGCACCGCCTCCACCCGCCGGGACTCGGTGACGTCCTCGACGACCAGGGCGACGTGACCGTCGCGCAGGGGCGCCAATCGGGCGCGTACGTCGGAGTGCACCCCCCGCAGGGCGACATCGGCCTCCCTCGACGAGCCGGTACGACGGGTGTCGCGCACCAGCGCGCGCAGCTCGGCGACCGGCAGGCCGTTGTCCCCGAGCACGCCGAGAGCGGCCGCTGCCGGGTTGACGAGCACCGCCTCGTCGGCGGCGTCCAGGACGACGACCGCGACCGGCAGCGCCGCGACCAGCGCCCGGACGGGCGGCAGCGGGTCGGGGGGAGCAGGCGGCGCCGGCCGGCGGGGGCGCAGGGCGAGCACGCCGCCGGCCCCCGCGACGGCGCCGGCGGCGACCGACGCCACCACCCCTGTGAGGTCCACTCCGCTGAGGGTAGGCGCGGCCCGACGACCACCCGTCGCCGCAACGGGCGTGTTCACCTGCCGGACGTGCAGGGTTCACCGGAGCAGCGTTCGCGCGGGGCTGCCGCGGTTAGCATCTAGTCATGCGCGACGCCTACCACGACGAACTGGACGCCATCTCCGCCTCCCTGGTGGAGATGACCAGCCTCGTCGGGTCCGCGATGAGCCGAGCGACCACCGCCCTGCTGGACGCCGACCTGGGCCTGGCCGAGACCGTGATCACGGCCGACGACGCGGTCGACGCGATCTACCACGACATCGAGGAGCGCTGCTTCGACCTGCTGGCCCGCCAGCAGCCCGTCGCCTCGGACCTGCGGGTGCTCGTGACCTCGCTGCGGATGGTCGCCGACCTCGAGCGGATGGGTGACCACGCCCGGCACGTCGCGAAGATCGCCCGCCGCCGCTACCCGTCGTCGGCCGTGCCGCCCGAGCTGCGGTCCACGATGCTCGAGATGGGCCACACCGCCGAGGAGATCGTCGCAAAGGCGGGCAGTGTCATCGCCCGGCGCGACCTCGACATGGCGGCCGAGCTCGAGCGCGACGACGACGTCATGGACGAGTTGCACAAGACACTGTTCACCTCGCTGCTGGCCGAGAGCTTCCCGCACGGCACCGAAGCCGCGATCGACATCACCCTGGCGGGGCGCTACTACGAGCGCTTCGCCGACCACGCGGTCTCGGTCGCCCGCCGGGTGGTCTACCTCGTGACCGGCGAGCGCGCCCCCGCCCTCAGCTAGCGCCCGACCCCGCCCCGCTACCGTCCGCCCCGCTACCGTCCGCCCCGCCCCGCCCCGCTACCGTCCGCCGTCAGCTGCCGTCCGCGCCCGGCCCCGCCCTCAGCTACCGCCCGGCCCCGCTCCGCCCGGCCCCGCCCCGCCCCGCCCGGCCCCGCTCGACCTGGCCACCTGTCTTGTCCCGTGCCTGCTCGGCGCCCCATTTGTCCCCAGTGTTGACCGCTGCCCCAAGCAACGGAGCAGACAGGCTCGTAAGGGATCAGACAGGTTCTCGCGGAGCGGGCCGAACTGGGCTGTACGAGGGCTGGCGGGCGTCAGGAGGGGCTGCCGGGCTGCCGGGGCGTGCGTTACCGCGTTACCGGCCCTGGGCGGCGACGGCGGCGACGGCGCTCGCCGCGGCCTCCGGGTCGAGGTAGGCCCCACCGGCCGTGACCGCTCGCAGGTCCTCGTCCAGCTCGTACAGCAGCGGGATCCCGGTGGGGATGTTCAGCCCCACGACCTGTTCCTCGGTGAGCCCGTCGAGGTGCTTGACCAGGGCCCGCAGCGAGTTGCCGTGCGCCACGACCAGCACGGTGTGACCGGCCCGCAGATCCGGCACGACGGCGTCATACCAGTAGGGCAGCAGGCGTACGACGACGTCGGCCAGGCACTCGGTCAGCGGCACGACCTCGGGGGCCAGGCCGGCATAGCGCGGGTCGCCCGAGACGTCCCACGGCGAACCCGGCACAAGCGGCGGTGGGGGTTCAGCGTAGGAGCGGCGCCAGCGCAGGAACAGCTCGTCGCCGTACTGCTCGCGGACGGCCTTCTTGTCCTTGCCCTGCAGGTCGCCGTAGTGGCGCTCGTTGAGCCGCCAGTGCCGCGTCACGGGGATCCAGGCGCGGTCGGCCGCGTCGAGGCCGAGGTTCGCCGTGCGGACGGCCCGCCGCAGCACGGAGGTGTGCACCACGGTCGGCAGGACACCGGCCGCAACGAGCAGCCGGCCGCCGCGTACGGCCTGCGCCTCCCCCTTCTCGGTCAGGTCGACGTCGACCCATCCGGTGAACTGGTTGGTGGCGTTCCACGCGCTCTCGCCGTGGCGGAGCAGGACGAGCGTCGACATGAGCAGGGATCCTCGCTCATCCCGCGCGCGCGGGCCCCAAGGGGGTGGTCGCGCGGCACCAGCACAACAGCAGGTTCGGCGGAGGCGGGGCGCGCGCCTGCACGCGCGCGCCAGCGTGAGCCTGGTCCAGGACGGACCGCCGACCTGCTGTTGTGCAGGTCGACCCGATGGCGCCCGCCGGTCGCACTGCTGTTGTACAGGACGACTGGCGCCGGCCGGTCCGGAGCGGCGGGTCAGCGCCGGGCGTCGCGGTGCGGAGCCCACTCGGGGGTCCCGGCGGGACGGCGGCCGGCGCCGTCGGCCAGCACCTTGTGGCCGAGCGCCTCGTCGGAGGCGAGCTGGTGGCCGTATGCCAGGGCGACCAGGCGATCCTGCTCGTCCTCGAGCAGCTGCCAGAGCTCGCCCAGCAGCCGGTCGAGGCCGGCCGAGGTGACCGCGCTGTGCGCGAGCGAGCCGGTGAGGAAGACGTCGCCGACCT
>JAABUZ0100001253.1_pt1 | contig 49884 bp, 50 predicted proteins | sample 5562091 | NCBI WGS metagenome assembly JAABUZ01 (sample SAMN12813069, study PRJNA571459) | rock metagenome | isolation source: Antarctica rocks | place: Antarctica: Victoria Land, Linnaeus Terrace sud | collected 2015-12-21 | reverse complement strand
AGCAGTGGGACACGATAAGACGTTGCTCAAGTCCCTGAAAAGAAACAGCTCTGCTCTTGATGAAATTGCGCGGGACTTTGATGCGAGCCACAGTACTGCAGATATCGTTTGCTTTTATGAAGACAAAGACGTGTCGTACGGACCCTGGCAGACTCAGGTGTGATGACTCCTGCTTTTACACTTGACTGAATTTGTGAGCTTATGACACACACAGTTGGTTGATCACCAGTCAGCGTCTTTGCACGGGAAAAGAGCAATTTACCTCACTACCGATCACTCGGGGCTGAACAAATTTCGTGGCCCCGAAGATGAAAATTTCCTCTTGGTGCGGCCAGAGATTCAAAGAATGGTTCAGACGGCGCCCCAAAGGATTAAGGAACGACATCATTGTACGGTCCATCTTCTCTATACCCGACTTTGTATTCTTCAAAGCTCCTCTAACTTCTTGTAAGCATACGCCCTGGGTACCGGAAAAGAGTCCTTTCGCGTAGACTTTAGCCTTCAGGGTATCCCTGTGGTGAAAACATTTGTACCGCGGAACGTGGAGATGACGCGATTGACCCAAGTTTTACTTCCTACCTCAACGGATCAGATACGTCGTAAAGTATTCATCGTTCATGGGCTTGGTGGGATTGGGAAGACTCAGCTCTCTGTTGAATTCACTCGAAAACATCAAAGGAGCTACAGCGCGGTCTTCTGGGTCGACGGCTCGACCAACGAAAGATTGAGGCGAAGCATCGCTGACCTCGCCAGCCGATTGCCACAGCATCAGATTTCAGAAGGAAGCAGAACTTACTCACAAAGGGGGAGCGCTAACGTTGATGAAGTTGTTGAAGATGTGCTCAAATGGTTATCACAGCCATTGAACGACCAGTGGTTACTGATCTTTGACAACGTGGACCGAGAGTTCTCAGGCCCATCTAGAGATCCGGAAGCCTTCGATGTGAAAGAGTATTTCCCAACAGCAGATCAAGGATCTATCCTTATCACTTCTCGACTGATGAGTCTGTGTCAGCTGGGAACGGATCTGAAATTGGAGCCGGTCGACAAACTGCAAGGATCAAGTATCTTTGAGAACAGCCTTGGACGATCAATGGAAGGTGAGTGTCATTGAAGCATACTTTTCCAGCTCCTATCTGACATCTGAGGCTCATTAGGTTCATCAAAGCTTGTCGATCTGCTCGGAGGTCTCCCTTTGGCGATCAATCAAGCCGGTTCGTATATGCGAAAGACAGGCACAAATTTGCCCGAATACATCGAGCTATATGGTCAAGCATGGGCAAGATTAATGGGGAAGCAGCATCGTTCCACTTTGCCAGAAGATAAAGGCAGCATTCTAACGACATGGACATTGTCATTTAATTCCCTCCGATTACAAAACGAGAACGCAGCCAATCTCTTAAAGCTGTGGGCGTTTCTTGACAATCGAGATCTCTGGTATGAGCTTCTTACGTCTGCACTGGATCTTGAAATTGCCAAAAAAGTGCCTCGTTGGTTTGCCAGTTGTGCAGGTGACAAAATCGATTTCAATGAGTGCATTGAACTTCTGTTGGAGTATTCCTTCATCGACGCAAAAACTGAATCATCTTCTTTCTCTATGCATTCTGTGCTTCATCATTGGTGCTTTCACGCATTTGAAGAAGACGAGGTTACTATGAGCTGGCTCGCCGTGATCATCGTTGCATCCGCTGTACCTTCAGAGATCGTACTTGATTATTCGCTCATACAGAGACGTCTCCTTCCACATTGTGATCGTGTCTACCCAAGGCTGCAGCGACGTATACACGAAGGCTTGATGAATGAGGAAGATCTTCCGTCCCTTAGCGAAGCATGTCATCGGCTAGGACTCCTGTACTCGGACCAAGGCAAGATGAAAGAAGCCGAAGACATGTACCTGCGGGCATTGACAGGGTATGAAAAGGCATGGGGTCCTGAACACACATCAACGCTTGCTATGGTCAATAATCTAGGAAACCTGTACACGAATCAAGGCAAGATGAAAGAAGCCGAAGACATGTACCTGCGGGCATTGACAGGAAAAGAAAAGGCCTGGGGTCCTGAGCACACGTCGACGCTTGATACGGTCAACAATCTAGGGCTTCTGTACTCGGATCAAGGCAAGATGAAAGAAGCCGAAGACATGTACCTGCGGGCATTGACAGGGTATGAAAAGGCCTGGGGTCCTGAACACACATCGACGCTTAATACGGTCAACAATCTAGGAAACCTGTACACGAATCAAGGCAAGATGAAAGAAGCCGAAGACATGTACCTGCGAGCATTGACAGGAAAAGAAAAGGCCTGGGGTCCTGAGCACACATTGACGCTTAATACGGTCAACAATCTAGGAACCCTGTACTCGGATCAAGGCAAGATGAAAGAAGCCGAAGACATGTACCTGCGGGCATTGACAGGAAAAGAAAAGGCCTGGGGTTCTGAGCACACATCGACGCTTAATACGGTCAACAATCTAGGGCTTCTGTACACGAATCAAGGCAAGATGAAAGAAGCCGAAGACATGTACCTGCGGGCATTGACAGGGTATGAAAAGGCCTGGGGTTCTGAACACACATCGACGCTTAATACGGTCAACAATCTAGGGCTTCTGTACACGAATCAAGGCAAGATGAAAGAAGCCGAAGACATGTACCTGCGGGCATTGACAGGGTATGAAAAGGCCTGGGGTTCTGAGCACACATCGACGCTTAATACGGTCAACAATCTAGGGCTTCTGTACACGAATCAAGGCAAGATGAAAGAAGCCGAGAACATGTTTCAACGTGCGAAAACTAGAAAACCTCAACAACTTGGTACGTCAGGATCTTGGGATCGAGATGATCATCCATGGTCTACAGACGCTCCTACAACTTAGATTCTTTGAGATTGATTTCGATGGAAATTTGGCCTTCACCGACCCTATCTCAAGCCCTTTGGTCGATACTGGGATGAGAAATCGGTTCCGTGCAGACGATGTCAAACTCGAGGCCCGAAAATCTACGTTGAGATCCGCTACGACCGAGGATCCCCCACGTGGTTTGTGCGCACACAGCTCATAGCCTTAGTCTCTGAGATCTGGCAAAGAACGGGACCTGGCCCCAATACCGTCTACCCGTGACGAACTGATGTTGGATCCGACATATCTGCCTTACTGAGCTCAACATCTGGTTTTCACGACAGCCCAGCGTCTTCTTGAAGAATGTTGTTTCGAATTGGTGTGAATATCTGAATTATTAAAGGAGCATAGGTGGGACTGTCCCGAAGCATTGGAACCGAACAGGTGGGTACGTATCGTGCATACAATAACACCGTGGAGCAACCTTTCATGAGCGTGCTTTCATTCATGAACGTACTTCGTCATTCTGTATTTCATCGTCGACGGATGAGTACTTTCGAGGTTGCGACAGTGATGCAGTCTGCGACAAAACATTAACGCACTTCAGGATGACCGCCAAGCTGTACAGCTAAGTGAAATACGGAAAGAAATACTGAATCAGAGTAAAGCCCTCGCAATTACAAAGGCTTCACTTCAGAAAAGGGTTGCAGATGAGATCCGCGTTCTCTCTGACTGACGTGCAGAGCTTAAAGGAATGGAGGAACGGTCTAAAGTGGCTATGAGCAAAGAGGACGATAAAATTCAATCATTAATAGGCGATCTGCTGATGTCTGCTGGAAATGGGAGTCGAGATATATACAATCTTCGGGCCAGGTTGTTTGGAGAGGAAACCAGTCAAAATCTTCCTTCAAACAGATTGAGCTACTGTTCTGCTCCTTCGTCATCTCTCAGCAGCATCAAAGCGGAGAGACGTAAGACATTGAACATAAAGCCAGGGTATAGTTCACAGCAGTAAATGTATCAGTCATTGAACCATCAGCGCACAGGAAATAACTGCAAAATTGATGAGACCGGACACAATAAACAGAATATAGGAAGAGCAAATAGAGTCTATGCACGCAACACTATCTTATGCACCTTCGCAGTATGGTTCTTGAAAGTCATGACATTTGGCAGAACCAGGTTGGCTGCCTTGCATCGCGGATGCGGACAAGGGACCTTATCATCAGGCGCGAAAGTCTCCAAGTGCTTCCCAACCTCATCCAGCATCTTGTTTACTTTACTATACTCAAAACTTCGCTCCTCGTAAAGCTTGCGGTCGTCGCCCAGGCAAAAGATGCATTGCTTTGGCTTGCACTCCATGGGAAATTTATCCACGACGTCCTGATCCATATCATCTGAAGACAGTTCGGATTGTTCTTGTTCGACGCTCCATTTGGGCCGGCCTCGACGCTGGGTTTCCTGCCGACGGCACAAGGCCGCCAGGGCTTCAATGCCCCTAATCCTTTGAGCGAATATTTCCTGATCTGTGAGGCCGGCTGCTGGCTGGCATATCCATCGCACAACCCCGGCTCGTTCAGGAATATTGTATTTACGACGCGCCGCAGGTTCATCACTCACTGAAAGTTTTTGACCAGAAGAGGCGGAGAACTGTGAGTTAAAGGCGATTGTATCGGCCTTTCGGAAATGTCGCTTCCGACCCTTTTCGATCATAGAGTGTCGCAGTCTGACTTTGTACGAATTCAATCGGGCTTGCGCTTTCATCTTCTCATTGTACAGTAACGTTCCTTTTGCGGTACTGATGGGTCTGTAGCCCTGCGATTTCAGCTGAGCAGTGAGAGCCTTATTCCTGTTGCTGAGGCGAAGAACCTTTGGATGGATACGGAACTCTGCTTTCTGCTCCTCCGATAACTCCGTCGGGGCATTGGGATCGGCAGTCAAACTGGCAAGCCGGGCCATCTTCTGCACCATCTCATTGGAGGGGCGCCCCAAGAAGCAGGCTTTGGTGTCAACCTGAACGTCTTGATCAAGATAGTATCCAGCCGCGCCTAATTTGTGGTCGAATAGCTGATCTCGTACGCTGGCGGGAGCCTTCCCTGTTCAAGTCCTCGGGGTTAGCATTTCTTGGCTAAACACAATTTCGAGTTCAGGTACGGAAGGGAAGGCGTACTGTTCACAACATTCAGGAGACCACGTCTGAGGTACTTCTGGCCGAGATTGCCTTGGAGCCCAGCCTTCCGCCCCGTTCGCTTCAGGTTACGAGCAAATGTGTTGGCGCGAAGGGGTTTGGTAGGCGATGTCCCGGATCCCTCGGAGCCACGCATGGGCTCACGCAATACTGGAAGATCTAAAACCTCGCGTTTCCATTTCAGCGTGAGGCTTTGCTTGCCCGGTGGCATCTTCACCCAAAATATATTTTTGATATCGTGGGCCGACTCAGCTTCAAAAGCCTTGTCAATGAGCGCGAGAGATAGAAGATGATCGAGGAGACAGAACAATGGATGGTCGTTCTCTCCATCGATGACCAACGTTTTTCTATATGCACACACATCAGCTATAGACATGATACCTAGATGAACCGGGTATACCCACACGCGAGGGTTGTTATCTTCGCCTTTGGTATGAAGCAGTGTGATCTTCGTGAAGATCGTGTTGGGTTTTCCGGGGGTAGAGCTGGGGACTATATAGATAGTAAAATGTCGATACAGGAACGACCGAGTTTCTTCGGATCCTGCAGTACATTCATCATCTGTGTCGCAATCCTCATCGATATTGTTGCGCAAACTCAAGTCACTGTCGCTGTCACCGTCGCCGTCATAAGCCGTATTAGAATCGTTGTCGCTATCGCTGTCATAAGCCGTATTAGAATCGCTATAGCCTTCACCGTCATGATCATAAACCCTGGTGGGCTTGCTATCAACTCCGCAGTCAGAATCGACAATCATCAAGGTGTCGTCTTCACGATTGCTGTTCGTATCGTGATCTCCAATCGTTTTAGAATCGCTCAAACTGAGGTCATCGATGTTGGGAAGGTCAAGCTTGACTCTGGTATCGAAGAGAGAGCACAGTCTACAACCGAAGAATCCGCCCATAAGTATCCCTGTGGAATGCTGAACTCGCTGACGCTCATCCGGAAATACCGAATCATCAATGACCCAGTGGGTATAGAGCCAAAGATACAGATCATCGCAATCTGCGACGGGTTTTTTCATGGGAAGTGTACGAAGACGGAACTGGACCTCGAGATGTTTGATATACTGCGGCGGGGTCGAGCGGTCAGTTAAGTTCCTTCTGATCCCCAAATATATCTTACATTGCGGATGTCTCTCTTGTCGCTCTCACTGAAGACTCGACCAGTCTTATCAAGGATGTGCATTTGTAGAACCCGCCAGTAAATTTTCAGGCTTGAGGCTGCCCCTATCCTCTTGTAGTTATTCATAACCCATAACAAAAAGACTTTGAGATCTGGCGTCTCTGCTTCTTTCAAGAAGGCTTCCGGGTGCTTCCCGAGTTCGAGGCAATGCCTAGTGTCTCCATTAGTATTGACAGCCATGGCACCTAGAAGATCGAGAGTATCCTACTTTTTGACCTTTACTATCACGGACGCCAGACTCTTCTTCGTATTGTCGGCAGGCCTAGGAGGAGTCCGTCCCTGCTCTGCGAGTTCCCTGCGCTGTTGGATGTAAAAGTTGGGGGGCAATCTGACAGTTTTCCGCCGTGTTTGCATGATGTATGGCTGCTATCGCTGAGGACAAATAGAGCATTTCGCGGAAGAGCGAGGTAGAGCGGCTGTGAACCCTGGTGGCAGGCTTGCGACCAGCGAAAAGAACGATAGCGCTCGAGGTGTATTGTACAGATGAGTAGAAAAAGAGAAAAGAAGGAAAAGGATTGCACAGCGCTGTGGTCAAGGGTAGGGGAGGATGGAGGGGTCCAGAGGAGAAGGGCAGGTACAACATGATGGGAGGGTGCCATATCCTGTGATTATGTCCACGGTCCCAAGACCCGGTGGGCGGTAAGAAGGGCATGGACATCTTTGAAGCTGTAAGCCAGAAATGGAGCGCAATCCATGAGGGAGCGCAATCCCTGCGATGGCGCCTGAGACTAGCAGATCCTTGTTCCCCCATCGAGTTCGGTTCAACAGATTCGCCGGTCCGGGCCCTTTGGCCTCGGTGTTCTGGCACCGTAAAGCGGCTTCAAAGGCCCCCGAATCGGGATGCCCAAACACCTGAAAGTAGATACTGAGTGTTATTTTGATGATTCATGTCATTTAAGCTATTAGACATGCATCTGCAGCTAATCACGTCAAAGTGATCTTATAAGAAGAGAAATCAATCAAAATAATAAATCATTTAATTTATCATCTAATTACGTAATTAAACACTTGATGAGATTTGTTGATGATGATGTACTTGTGAATGAAGATTAATGAAATCATCATGAATGAGTTTCTTTGTATCTTATACATCTTTATCAATTATGTTGATCTGCTAAAACATTTTATAAACATTAACTTGCATTTGCAAGATATTGACACATTGTTGAAGTTATATTTGCAGCAAAGTAAGAATGCAACATTTCAGAAGAGTTTTTGATTCTCACATAAAAAGATGAAGTTTGTCATTGCAATAGAGAATTCAAAGTTCTCTGCTTTAAGCACGCAGTCTAAAAATGATGTGACATTTAAGTTCAATGAGTTTAAGCAAGATGTTGCTTCATTCAATTTTATGTACTGATCATGCAAGAAGTTGAGACATAAAATTGATAATTTGATGTGTTTCAACTTCACATTCAAATAAGAGACTTATAATCATGATGAAGAAACAAGAAAAGAGAAAGTCTGATGTTCATCATTAAATCATTAAATATAATTATAAAAAGATGATTGTTTTGTGCACTCATGATATCAATACTGACAAATGTTTCTGAAGAAATGTGCAAAACTCACTGTTTTATTGACTTTGAGATTGAGTGAAACTTTATATCACAATCATGAGTAAAAAAACATAAGTTATTAAAGAATTATGCAACTCTGAAACAGATTCAGATGATTGATGATCATTGAATTCTTTGTTATGATAATAATAATAAATTCATACATTCTTGTGACATCGATTAGATCGACTCATGAGAAATTCTATGCTATTTGTATCGAGTGAACAAAATTCTCTGAGATAGAAAATCACTCGCAATCTATACGACTGCTTCACGCAGTCGAAACAGTGAGTTTTGAGACTATGTATCAAATTTGTTCGCGTTGATCGCACGTTAAAGAACGAGTGTTCTAGTCACTCTAAATTGCTTCAAGAGCTTCGTTTTCATCATCATCTTTGCTACTGTTCTGAGATTCTTTGTGATGACGATGATTATTCAATAGTTTGAGAAGTCAGCATCTTGTAGCATTCTTGATCGCAGATGCGATCAGTTCGAGCAGTGCATGAGTACATGCTTCGTCGTCTGATAACTTCATTCGCAGTCGCATCGCGAGCTATCTGTGTCTGAAACGTTTCTAGAGTGCAGATAAGCATTCAGATCTATGCGTTCGATTCTGATGTGCATTGCAAGAGTGCTTTCTGCTTTCTGAAGATCATCACGCATCTTTATCATTTTATTGCTCAGGTGCGATCTTTGTGCTGAGATTGCATTGACATCTGCGACGCGTTCTCTGTACTTTTCTCATCGTTGATTTCATTGATCTTTGTGATACTGCGTTATTGCGATGCTATCGCTTGTTGAAATCATTGTGAAGAAGAGAGTGCGTCGTCTGCATCTCGACTGTATCTTTGTATCTTCTTGAATAAAGACATTCAGAAGTACTATTTTCTTGATGATGAATGAGCGAGAAATGATGCGATTAACTTTCGTCAAACGAACGCGTATTAGTTCGCATGCTTGTCTGATCTCTTGCGTTCGATTGTCAATTCGACTGTGTAGCGTGATCTTGTCTTGTAACATGTTCAGATGAATATGTAGCGAACTCATGTATGTTTCTGTCTCTAAAGTTTCGATGTTTACTCTTTTGAACGCTTCTGCTACGTGACACAGAGTCTGATTCTGAAGTGTTTCTAGTCTGCATTCTTTGTTCAACAGTTCATCTTTCTTGTCACGCTGATGTCAGACTGACGCTTCGAATGCAATTTCTGATCTCACTACTGCTGAGTAAACTTGTCTCGTCTTTGTGAAGATAGTTTCTCATGTAAAGACTTTGAGACAACTAAGTGTCAGCATTCTTGTGATGTGATTCATCTCTATTTGTCGAAGATGCGCGTCTCATCGCAGTTTCATATTCAGTTGCATCTTTAGAACTTGTACGTCTGATTTCGATTTGATAACTGAGCTTTCTATTTGTATGCTAGTCATCATGTCGAATCTCTTCGATTTTCTAGTGAAATGCGTGAGCTTGTACTTTTCTGATGCGAACGTTGCGTCATGAGTGCGAGCTCATTCTGCGCAGACGTCGTGTGTTTTGCTCAGTGTTCTGCAGATTTCTGCAGTGAATCTGTCGTAGACTAGAATGTTAATATTGTCTACAAAGTTAAGCACTTTGATTTTAATTTTCAGTGCTTCGCATTTTTTGATTAGACTTGCGTTGAAGAATAGAAAGAGAATCGATAAAATGAAAGATCTCTGCGATATGTCTGCGTTTATCTTGCGCATGTTGCTCGTTTGTTCATTGAATATTAGCGACGTCTCTCGATTCTTTAGAAAGCTGCGTGTTCATTTGATTATGTAGCTTGACGTTCTTTTCATTTTTAGCGTATGCAGAAGTCTGACGTGTGAGACTTGATTGAACGCTTCGACGACGTTTAAGCTTAACATGAAGATCACATATTTGATTTCACAGTCTCACACTGTGTGAACTTGATCTATTAGTAGATCTAACGTCGAGATCACGAATTGCTTACATCTCGCTCTCATTTGAGCATTTGATAGCATGTGATGAGTCTCGACTATGTCACTCAGTCTTTTGATCATGATCAACTTCAGCGCTTTGCTCATGATATCAAGCAAAGCAATGAGTCGATACATCTTTGAATCGATATAGTCGCTTTTCTTTGATTTGCGTAGTACTATTGTCTGAGTTTTTTTGAACTGCTTCAAATGATACTTGTGTGTTACGCATGCATTGAATAAACTCGTCAGTACTGAGATCAGTTCTGTGAAACTCGCTTGAAGCGCTCTGTTTGAAATATCTGAAGCGTTCGACGCTTTGTCTGCTTTTACTCGTCTGATTGTCTGCTTCACTTCATCTTCTGTGATGCGTGAATTGAATGAGACTGTCAGAGATATGAATGATTCTGCGATGTCGTTGACATTCGCTTGAGAAGATGAGAAAAAGAACTTTTCTCGTAGTATCTCGATTTTTTTCTCGAACGTCGTTGTCATATGATCGATGTCGCTTCACTTCAGTGACGAAAACTGAGAAAGCTTTTTGAGTAGCTGACTTTCGATTCTAGCTCATTTTGCAAAGCGTCATGTCGATTTGAGTGCTTCGCTCAGCTCATGCATTTGTGACCTGAAGTGTGCGCATTTCGTTTGTTGAATGATCTTGTTTTTATGATCGTTGTGCTTCAGATATTCATTTCACGCTTCTAATGTGTTTTACATTTTTCATATGATTCGCAGTCGTCTTGATTTCATTACTACTTCAAAGCAGCTTTGATTTCAAAAGTCTCTTGCTTAATTTGATGACTTTGTCAAGAAAGTAGATTTCTCGATGATCTTCTGTAGCACTCTGATAATCTTGCACACTCTGTCATTCATCATAATCTTGTCATCTAGAGAGCGTTTCAAAGATAAATGTATTCGCAGATAAGCACTCAATGCTTCTGTATTTATTTTCTTTCAAAGTCATCAAGTCGAGAGTCACACTGAGATTGTTTGTAGACATAGCTCTGTGATGATCGAAAGATGATTCAATTTCTGATGCAAATCGATTCATATTTTGCACTTGCGTGTCATGAACTGTATTTTCTCGCTGCTAAAGACTAGATCAATCGTCGTAAATTGATTGTGAGCTTCGCGAGTAATAGTGTCTGATTTCAGCAATAATTTCAGTCTTGCGTTTGTAATGATGTTTAGTAAAGTATCAATCATCGTATGACGAGTGAAGCATCTTCGCCTCTCTCAGTGAGAATGATGTAGATTAAAATCTTCTACAATCAGTTGTTCACAGTCATTCTTGAGTAGTTTGTTCAAACAAGAAATGATTGAAAATTTCTCTGTGAATGTAATAGACAGTGAGCATGAGTTGTAGACGTTTAGAAGTCTTAACATCTGCATTTCATTATCTGTGTTGCGAGTTAATATTCTGATTAAGCAAATGTTTGACTCAGCTGTTTCTACTATTCATTGATCGAGTCTTAAACATTTGTTAACGTATATGCATGTTCTTGATTGAGATGACGAGTTTTTCACTAGATGAAAGAAGTTGTGTGCTGAGTTAAATGACTGCAAGTCATTGTTGTTGCGATCTTGCTTCTGTATAGCTACTATGTTGAATTCGCGAACTTTTCTGTCAATTAAAAATGATTCTTGAATTCTTAATGATTTTCTGATGTTGTACTGTAGAATTCGTAGAAAAGACTGTTTTGTCATAGAGTTATTCGTAGCTGTTGTTGATTTTGCGATGAGAAGACTCTTTGTATGCTTTCAATCATCGACGATCTTTCTCACTTTCTGATTAAACGTTTCTGAATCTGCTCAGATGTCATCTTGTCTGAGTCACTACTCACGCAAGAAAAAAGATCGACTCGTTTCTTCTTGATCTCTACTATCTGTCAAGCTGATTCGTCAGCGATTCAACTGCGTGTTTTCAGCATGACTGTTGCTGAGCTCGAAAAGTTCGTTGAATCGAAAGAATTCGTTGAATCTGAAGAGTTCGTTGAATCTAAAGAGTTCAGAAACAGCGAGAAGAATGTGCGATTGTATTTAGACATCTCAGAATATCTGAACGATCTGTTTCTATAGATTTTGAACGCTTGTTTCATCTGCTGTCATCACTTGAGACAGATGCGTCTTCAGAATTCGTGATTTTCGTTGCAGTTGATGCAACGTCTTCTATTCGAAGACATCACACACTTCTCTATGTGATGCTTGCCTGCGCACTTTTTGCAACGCTGATTCTTTCTGCAGATCTTAATCATGTGATCAAATTCGTGACATCTGAAGCACTGTGTGATGCGACAGTTCTTTTCAAATAGCTTGCATGCACATTCTTGATACAAGTTCAGCATGCTCACGTTCATTAGTCAATTCGTCATCGCTTCGATCGCGATCTTTACAATGAGCGACGAATGAGTCTTTTCGCTATCTGCTATCTTCTTGAGTCAGACTATTCTTAGAACTTTCAGATCTTCATGAAGTCTCGCGTTATCTTTTATCAGTCTTTCAATGATCTTTTTCTGATTGTTCATGTCTATTGTAGTGCATACTTCATGTGTCAGCACTGCGAAGATTTGACGTGCTACGCGTGTCGAACTCGCGATTTCTTTTGCTCACGTCTGAATCTTTTTCAGATTTGCTTGAGCATCTGAGCTAACTGCGTGAAGGAAAATGTCATCGCTGCTCAGCTTGCGAAGTGACACGATTAGATTTCTTTGATCTGTTGACACGTCTGCGATTCTCTGTAGAATCTGTTCAATCGACTTCTTCTGTATCTCTTTTATTTTTCTTCTGTTCATTATCTTAATCATGACTTCTCGTCTCTTGCGAAGCGACGACGAGTCGCTTCTGAGACGTTGCTCTCTCGTCGCTATTTCTTCTCTTGTCACGTTCGCTCATGACGTGATTTTCGTTGAAAGACGCGTGCTTCTCTGTGTATGCAACTGCTTGTTAAGCAGTTGAACTGATGTCTTCAGTTTCTGTACATTCTTCGCGATGAACGCGTTCTGATTCGCGTGATGTTTTTCTTCTGAGTCGAGTCAAAGACGTTGAATCAGCTTCAATGCTATCTCTTTTCATGAATGATCTTTGCTCTTCTCTTTCTCTAACGTTGATATCTTTATTAGTAGATCAATAATGTTAGCAACATTCTCTTCATCGTTCCGTGAGTGTTTCGATCTTGCATCTCTGTTTTCTTGCGATGAATCAACGTCGCTTGCAATCGTCTTCAAATCAGCACTGCTGCGATTCGTGCAATTCATTATCGTTCAATCGTCTTCTAGATTCACTCTGTCTTGTTTGTAATGCTTTTTTTCAAAATTTGTGATGCGTGCGTAGTGATTGTTTTTTTTAACTCTATCATAATATATACTCATTCTGTGTCTTTCTTTGTTATAATACACATCAGATTGATATTGAGTTAATTAATCATAAGAAAGTTTGCAAAAGTTGAAACATTAAGTTTCATGCTGTGAACATGCGAAAATATAATATGATTCTTGACTATTCATGATTAAATGAAATCAACTTAAATATTCATTGATGCAAGCATTGTTGATCATATTGAGAAAACAGCACTCAGCGTGCAAAGCAAATACAAGTTAATCTGTGCAAAACATTGAAATTTGCTGAGTTGACAATGCTTGCAACTAAGAGAAAAAGAAAGATTTATGTAGCTTTACTTTATCAGCTGCTATTTACAAATAACTTATCACAGAATGCAAATCATCAGACTGTAAGATGCAATGCGCTTCAAGCGAAAGAATCAAAGATATTCTTTGCTATTCAAGATTTCAAGAAAGTGTTTTCTGAAATTCTTTCTGATAGTTTGAACATGCATGATCAGATGAAACATTTCATTAATCTGATGAAAAGCAAAATTTCTTGCATCAAATCTATTTATAAGATGACACAAGATGAGTTCACTGTGATACAAAATTATTTAAACAGCGTGCTAAAGAAGAAATGAATTCATTCATTAAGTAATTCTGCAGAAGCATCTGTGTTGTTTGTAAAGAAGTTGAATGAAAGTCTTTGTTTATGCATGAATTATCATGATTTCAATGAAATAACAGTAAAGAACAATTACTCATTGTCTTTACTGTCTGAGACGCTGAATCACTTTACTCATGCAAAACACTTTATCAAAATTGATATTTACAACGTTTATTATTGCATTTAAATTTGCAAAAGCAATGAATGAAAAACAACTTTTTATACATGTTATGATCAGTTTGAATATCAGATGATGCTCTTTGAATTAACAAATGCTTTTGTGATCTTTCAGTTTTATGTAAATCATGTGCTTAAGTCATTCATGAATATTTGCTGCATGATATATTTAAATGATATTTTAGTATACTCTGAGATGAAAGAGCAGCATTGAGAGCATATATGCAAAATTCTTCGCACGTTACTGAAATATTAACTGTATGTCAAGCTGTTAAAATGCACTTTCAATCATGATGAAGTTATCTTTCTGAAATTCATAATAAAGTAAAAAGATATTCAGATGAAACAGTTTTATATTGACGTAATCATTAACTGATCTGAGCTTAAGTCTGCAAAAAAATATTTTCATATTCTTGAAATTTGCAAGATTTTATTGATAATTTATAAAAAAATTCTTTTAAATTATCATGTTCTTAAAAAATTTAATCAAGAATGCAAAAAAGAGAATGATGTGTTCATTTTTTGCAATGACATTGAAAGCAAGAAAAGCTTTTAAAAGATTGAAAGTAATCTTTGTTAATGCTTTCATTTTGAAACACTATGATTGAGATGCAGATTTTTGCATGAAGATTGATGCATTAAATTGCAAAGTTGAAGACATGCTTAGTCAGAAAAGTAAGACTGATCAATGACATTTCATTATATATTATAATTATAAGTTCAAAGAAGCTGAAGTATGATGAGACATGCATGATAAAAAGTTGTATGCTATAGTTCTTGATTTTTAAAACTGACAACACTATCTTCAGAATAGCAAGCAATTCATATATGTGATAATAGATCATAATAATCTTTGTTACTTTATGATGATGAAGAAGCTCAATGTACAACAGATGCATTGAGCTGAGAAATTAACTGCATTTGACTTTCATATAAAATATCACAGAAACAAATTAAACTCTGCAAATGCATCATCAAGAAAACTCAACATCATGAAATCAAATGATAGTGAAAAGAATAATAATTATTTTCTATTTACTCTGTGAAACAAACTTTGTAATCAGAAATGTCAATCTGAACTGCTAAAAAATGAAGAAGTTTCAACAGCAATTAAACTTGCAGCATTGATGATGCAACTGAATGACATAATCATTGCAAATACTTAAGTCATGTGTTTGAATAAGAAAGTACTTGCTAAATTTTGCAGAATTCTAGATACTGTGTTATCTTAACTTTTGATTCATCAGATTATGAAGTTGAAGAAATTTTATTTGAAAATGAGTGAATCAATGACTGCATAACTGCTGAAGTTACAATAAAAAAACATCTTTGTTGTGAATAAGAAGTGACATCAACAATTCACATCTAGAAAGAATGAGCTTTCAAAATGAAGTATGAGAAATGATAAACTGCTACATCGTGATCTCGCAGTTTATGTATTCAATGACTTTGCTACAAAAAATGAGATTCTGCATATAAATCATGATGATTTCAAAGCAAATCATTTTGCATGCATTCATATCAAGACTGTGATAAGAAGAAAATATTATTGATTGAAAATGCTTAAAAGATGACGAAATATGTTTGCATCTGTTCAGACTGTCAATGAGTGCAAATGCATTATCATAAACTTTATGAGAAGTTGATGTTTATATTTTCAGAGAATGTAAATTCATTTCACATGATGATCATGAATTTCATAACAGACATGTCTTCTGCAAAAAATTCATACATTGAAAAAACAAATGATGCTATATTGATAATAATAAATAAGTTGATTAAGCATGCAATTTATATTTCAATGATCAAAGATCTGAATGTCAAGAAGCTTGCAAATTTATTATGATGAAAATTCATATTTCAGCATGAAATGATGCAAAGCATTATATCAAATCAAGACTCACTGTTTATCAATCATTTTTGAATTATTCTATGTTAACATCTTGAAGTGAAGCGAAAACTAAGCATTGCATTTCATTCACAAATCAATGATCAAACAGAAAGATAAAATCAGATGCTTAAGCATTATCTGCAAGTGTATTTCAATTATAAAATGAATAATTGATCAAAGCTTTTATCAATGATGATGTTTGCATATAATAACAATGTACATGCTAGTATTAAAAAACTTCACATGAGTTTTTAAAAAGATACATTACAAGCTTTGCAGAAACATCTGAGAACAAAGCTTTAAAAAGAAAGACATTCTTAATTATGAAGTAAGCAAAATGATTACAAAGTATCAAAGAACATCTAATGAAACTATGAAAGTGAGTAGCAGAGCAGCAAGCAAAGTATTATAATGCTCATCATAAAGCTGCAAACTTTCAGATGAAAAACAAAGTGCTTTTATGAAATATAAATATTTATATGCTTCATTCAAAGAAGAAGATTAATCATAAACAATTGAAATCATTCAGAATATTGAAGAAGATCGACATGTAAGCATATAAGCTTGAACTATCTGAAAAATATAATGCAATTCACTCAATTTTTCATGTTTCTTTATTGAAATTCTGACACTTACGTGATGAGAATTTAAAGTCACAAATCATTCTCATAGAAGAAAAAAAGAAATGAAAGATAAAGAAGATACTTGATCAGTGAATCAAGAAAGAAAAGATTGAGTATTTAGTTCAATGAGTTGATTCATCTTTTTATGAAAACTTCTGAAAATTAATGAAAAATCTTAGCAATGCAAAGAAAATCATTGAGAATTACAAGACAGAAAGACAAGTACATCAATCAACTGCAAAAAAGTTAAAGAAAAAAAAAAGAGATAAATCACATAAGAATCATGATTGAGAAAGTATTAAAAGCATAAAGACGCAAGTTTAAAAAGTTGATATTAAACTATAATTATAAAATCTCACATAATATATGTTTTTTAAAAAAGAAGATGATGAACGTTGTGAAAAAGTGAAGAAAAAAAGTGATCAACGATCGCAAGTAAGAACATTGAAGTGAGAGAAAAAGTTATTTATTCATCAGTGAATCTCATCATGCATTACTTACTTCAGTCAATACTTACGAAATGAAGATGAAGTAACATGACAACGACAAGAAGTGATGAGAATAAGAAAGATGAAAGTCTTTACTCAACTGTTAAATATAATCTCACATGATTAAAAGAGAAGTTACTTACTCTTTTATTGTCAAAGATAAAAAACAAGACAAGTCTTGATGCAAGTGTTGAGATGATGAATCATCACTTACGCAGCACAATGCATCAACAACTGAAGATGACGCAAGATTGAGTTCATCATGTAATCATGCTTTTCTTCAAAGCAGTACTTGCATTTATGAGCACACTTGATGAGAACATGACACATGTGAATCATCATTATGTTCAAATGATGAACACAACGACAGCATCAAATCTTCTGATCATGATGATTTAATATACATCAGCATTTATCAAAACATGCAAAGATAAATATGCTTATCAGAAGTCATGAATTCAGTCATTAATGCAACAGACGCAAGAAAAGCAGAAGAAGCAGATGTGACAGATGTTGCAGCAATGATGACGTGAAGAAAGATGTACATCTCAAGAAAATGAGCAGACTTCGTGAGCATGTTAGCATGATCTCAATGAGTGCAAATGCTGCTACTTATCATGATAGTGATGATGATGATGATGTTGATACTGCTATGTCATTTATGTTAACTCATGAGCTAACTCACATCACAACAACGTTGCAACGAAAGAAGCTCATATCATAAGTTGCAAGCTATGCAAGATATGCATAGCAGATTTCATGCTTTGTCAGTTCAAAAAAGCAGTACTCATGAAAGAATATGCTGAGATGAGACAAAAAGAAAAGAAAGAAAGAAAGAAAGCAAAGTTGAAGAATTGATATCAACAATCTCACACTAGCTTTGTTTATGCTTGTTAACATGATCAATTCACGACACTTTTACACAGATGCTAAAGCGCTGAAGATATCGTTGCTACACTATCAGCTATCAAAATGCATAATGATGCTATGAAGACTCAAGAATGATTGACATCAACAATCTTGCATCAACTCTGCTTATGCTCATTAGCATGATCAATTCACGACACTTCTACATCAATGCTAAAGCGCTGAAGAAGTCATTGCTACACTGTCAGCTGCAAGAAGACAATACGATGCTATAAAGATTCAGAGATCGAGTCTTTAAGAAGAAATGCAGTTGTGAGAACGCATCTCATCGACTATGAACGATGCATGTCTGCGAGACTAGCTCGCGAGATTAGATCGAAGAGATTAACGAGTGAATAGAAGTAGCGACTTGACAGAAGATGAAAACTCTGCGAGCTCTCACTTTCGTTTCTTAGCAATTAGTTCTGTCATCAATAGAATGCTATCTTATTATCTTCTACTACGCAGTTTCACGTAAAGAGATTTCGTCACCTCACATTCATCGAGCTTTAGTGTTGATCTGTCGAGCTATAGTCTCTCAGATTTACAGATATTCGTAGCTGCTTCGATTTTTGATTTTGATTTTGGTTTTGGTTTTGCTTAAACTTTAGCGCAATTAGCGCAATTAGCTTCATTGACACTCAATAAGCTCAATTAGCAGAGACGTTCTGCAATTAGCTGACAATTAGCAGGCACATATTTGACTTACTCGTCAACTCTACATGCTCATCACTCTACCCATCACTCTACATGCCTCGCCTATCTACATGTTCAGCTACCTACTCGTTCGTCTACTCACCAGCCTACTTCATGGCCTACTGCATAGTATGCTTCATACATGCTTCATAGCACATGCTAACTGGCTCAATAGAACGCACCCTTCATGGCTCGATATCGAACTTCCTACCAAAATTCCTACCAAACTCGATATCAAACTCTCTGTCGAACTCTCTACCGAACTTTCTACCAAACTTTCTTCATGACTCTCTTCATGGCTTCCGGCTTCGTACCGAACTCCCTACATGCTTCAAATTATGCGTCGGTCGGGCGCATTTGAAGGATTTAGCCTAGCCACGTCAATTCCTTCTGTAGCAGTTTATTCTTCATTTCACATAGCTTCTTCTATCAATTTCAATGCTCTGTGTATAGCGAAGCTTCTTTTTTAGGTCCCTAACTTCGATTCACCGAGTGCGATGATAAGGGAGACACGTTTTCATCTGGGTTCATACCAGCATTGACGCCGAACGAAATGCGCTAGCAGAAAGGACGCCTCGCTACCTAATTTTAGATTAGGCTACAGCGTTTGAAGAGCTCACGTGACTAATTCGGCGGCAGCGTCTATCCCCACTAATAATTCACGAACATGTCCACAGTGCCAACTACTTCACACCTGCTAAACACGGCAAAAGCCATGTAAGATAAAGATCACGATGAGATATTATAAAGCACTGACCGCATTCATAAGGACAACTACAAATCTAGACACAGCTCTGGATGAGTTTCATCAAAATCTATCTCCAGAACAGAAGATTGAATTTGAATCAGCTGCAAATCAGGTTCCATCTGCAGAAGCGGTTGTGCTCCTCACTGACGAGATTAACAAGAAAAGCTCGACCCGCAAAAGCCATGTTCTTGCAGGTCGGATGCGCGTGGTGTTGGAGGCTGTCCAACAGTATAGTACGATTGGAGACACAGCATTTTCAGTCCATCCAACAGCAACGCTTGTTTGGAATAGTGTCAAAATTGTGGTTCAGGTGATGGCTCCTTCAGTCTCTCGTCTTGTCACTATTAATACATAATGTTTAGGCGGCCCTGAACTTCGCAAGTTATTTTGAGAAATTGTCCGAACGCTTTGCGCAATTGAGTACTTACTGTCCTCGACTGAGCGCGTATGAGAAGCTGTTTAAGGAATCTCTACGGCTTCGAGTCTCGCTATCCGATTTCTATGCTGTCGTTGTCAAGTTTTGTACAAAAGCGCTGGAAGTTATACAGCAGAAAGGTGCGAAGAGCATTATTGAACGGGTTCAGGGCCAAATTCTAAAACCATATCCTCACTGTAGGCATGAAACGATTTGTCAAGTCTCTCTGGAAAGATTTCAAGGGTGATTTTGGACAGCTGGAGGAGAATATCAGCGTGGCAAAAGAAGAAGTTGACGAGGAGATAAAGCTCGCGTCTGAACAAAAGATGCAACGAATTTATGAGCAGCTACAGATTGAATCCAAAGAGGCTCATACCCAGCGCTCGCAGCATTTGACTGAGATAAAGGAGAACAGAGTTTTCCGCTCTCAGCAGATGCTTGCCCTTGCGGAAACCAAGGAGCTTCGTATTCAAAAGATCATCAAGGAAGAAGGTATGTCCTAACCAAGCATTGTTGCTAGCCAGGCGTAATTAATTGATTTCTATTCGTTCGTTGCAGATCGTACAAGAGTCCGTTTGCGTAATCAGGTCTTCAGCTATGATTATACTCGAAGTCAAAGCAAGGCATGCAGGACACGCTGCCAAGGCACTGCCGTCTGGCTCTTCGAGAGAGCAGGGTTCAAAGAATGGAATGAAGAGACGCTACCAATATGCCTTTGGTGTTCGGGAATTAGTGGGTAGAATCCTTGCCCAACGCTGCTCTTGTTGCGAATTTCTGCGAGTTAGGCTGACTGGATCACAGCTGGGTGCGGAAAGACAGTCCTGACGTAAGGGCACACATTTATTGCGTTTACATGTCCCTCTGGCTCAGGATACCAAAGAGCGTTGCTAACAACTAGCTTGCATCAGAGGCCATGTGGTAGAGCAGATGACGAAGAATCTGGCCGGCAAAACAGACACAGTCATCGCCTATTATTTCTTTGACTCTGTACAAAAGGAATCCCTATCGCCCCGTACCTTTCTGCGGAGCATCTTGCACCAGGTACTCCGCCCTGAATCACTAAATCCAACGCTCCAGCGACGCCTCGAAGCGATCTATATTGGGCCAAACGGGAGTAGAGAGCCTGACGTTGACGAGCTGGAGACACTGCTTTTCGAGCTGTGTAATACACAGCAAAAAGTGATCATTCTTGTTGACGGCATAAACGAAGCGGAGCAAGGTGATCGAAGGCTGGTCCTGCGCTTCTTGAAGGCCATTAAACAAAGTCAAGCCGTTATCAAGCTTTTCGTTGCCAGTCGACCTGAAGTGAATGTTCCGATTTTCTTTAGTGATGGCCAACTTACGCATATCAACATTCGAGCTCATGATACTCGCCTCGAGATCGAAAATTTCATCAATTCACGTGTGGAAAAGGCGAAAGATGACTCCCTCCGTGTCTGTGGGCCGGTTGTGATCGACAAAATCAAGCACGTTCTGAAAATGAAAGCTAGGGGAATGTACGATACCCATCTCATAGATTTTGCAAAATCTTTCAACAAGTGAATTGATCGAGCCTACTAGGTTCCTTTGGGTAGATCTGCAGATCAAAGCAATCTGCGACACTTGCGAGGATGATCAGACATCCGATCGAGTCCCAGAGGTGCTTGAAAAGCTTCCAGAGGGTATTATAGATATCTATTCGCAAGCTCTACAAAGAGTGCTTCAGAAGCCTGATGAGCAGATTAAAAGTGTTGAGAAGATATTCAAATGGGTTGTCTGCGCACGACGGCCAATGACTATCGACGAGCTGCATGAGGCCTTGACAATCACAACAGGTCAGAAGTCCTGGAAGGAGCCTTCGCAGAAATTCAGCCCGTCAACAGTGAGCAAGCTATGTGGCAACCTTATCGTCTTCGATGATTTCGACAGCACATTGTCGCTAGCACACCACACTGTCCAAGCGTTCCTCAAGTCACCCCCGAAAACGCCCTCACTTGCCGAATTCAGCATGCAGGCCTGCAAAGCGGATCGCTATTTGGGTGAGATGTGTGTTACATATCTCGGCTTCACTGACTTCCAAAGGTCACTCACAACCACTGGCGATTCTAGGAACCTACAGTGTCTGAATCGTCCAGTACTTTTAACCGCACACATGTTACCGGGGCTCAATTTCTTTAGGCTACAAAATTGGAACGAGCGCTTAAGGCGTCATACAGGCGGCCATGATTTCGACGCGGAGAATCGGCTGAGAAGGATCAGAGGTACAATGAATGCACCTACGGTCAACTCCTCCTTTCAAATTCTAGAATACTGCAAGATTAATTGGTACCATCACTGCCATGCTTTTTCCTCGGAGGACACCGAAAGCGTACGCAGTCTTAAGCAACTCTTGAAACAGCCATCGCTGCCTTTCTCATGGCAACCGTGGGGATTGTCCGATGACTTAGATCCGTTCCCTCACTGGCCGATGTTTACGTGGGCAGTACAACAGGCTCATATACCTATCTTACGGATCTGGCAGGAACTCGTCACAAAAATGGAAGCCAACGGTTCTTGGGAGCATCTATGGTTCTCCAGTGGGGACTCCTTGTTTGCCTCTGCCTGCACTATGGCAAATACCACACAGATCGACCTTTTCTATAAGGGTCTGATAGGAGTGAGGCCGGCAATTAGACCATCACAACAACAACTACTGGCTGGGGTTGCAAGCGCCGCTGCTTTAGGGCATATAACGGTTATAGAGAGATTGCTCCAACAAAAGGCCGACGTTAATGCTGCTGGATCTGATGGCAGAACGGCGCTTCAAGCAGCGGCTGGAGGTGGTCACCTGGCTGTAGTCGAGAGGCTGCTTCAACAAAAGGCCGATGTCAATGCTGCTGCTGGATACAGTGGCAGAACGGCGCTTCAAGCAGCGGCTGAAGGTGGTCACCTGGCTGTAGTCGAGAGGCTGCTTCAACAAAAGGCCTATGTTGATGCTGCTGCTGCTGCTGGATATAATGGCAGAACGGCGCTTCAAGCAGCTGCTGAAGGTGGTCACTTAGCTGTAGTCGAGAGGCTGCTTCAACAAAACGCCGATGTCAATGCTCCTGCTGCTGAATATCATAATGGCAGAACCGCACTTCAAGCAGCTGCTGGAGGTGGTCATCTGGCTGTAGTCAAGAGGCTGCTTCAACAAAAGGCCGATGTCAATGCTGCTGCTGGATACAATGGTAGAACGGCGCTTCAAGCAGCTGCTGGAGGTGGTCATCTAGCTGTAGTCGAGAAGCTGCTTCAACAAAAGGCTGATGTCAATGCTGCTGCTAGTGCATATGGTAATGGTAGAACGGCGCTTCAAGCAGCTGCTGAAGGTGGTCACCTGGCTGTAGTCGAGAGGTTGCTTCAACAAATGGCCGATGTCAATGCTGCTGCTAGTGCATATGGTGATGGCAGAACGGCGCTTCAAGCAGCTGCTGAAGGTGGTCACCGGGCTGTAGTCGAGAGATTGCTTCAACAAAAGGCCGATGTCAATGCTCATGAATATAATGGAAGAACGGCACTTCAAGCAGCTGCTGAAGGTGGTCACCGGGCTGTAGTCGAGAGATTGCTTCAACAAAAGGCCGATGTCAATGCTCATGGATATAATGGAAGAACGGCACTTCAAGCAGCTGCTGAAGGTGGTCACCGGGCTGTAGTCGAGAGATTGCTTCAACAAAAGGCCGATGTCAATGCTCATGGATATAATGGAAGAACGGCACTTCAAGCAGCTGCTGAAGGTGGTCACCTGGCTGTAGTTGAGAGGCTGCTTCAACAAAAGGCCGATGTCAATGCTGCTGCTACTGGTGCTAGATATAAAGGCAGAACGGCACTTCAAGCAGCTGCTGAAGGTGGTCACCTGGCTGTAGTCGAGAGGTTACGCATTGCAGGTGCTAGATAGTCGCTTAAAGAGATTCGATGATCATAATTAGCCTTAACTTATTCATGACAAGTAGGAATCTGTCTATCAAGACTGATTTGAAGCTCGCCGAAGCTAGAACAACCGTTTTGTGTGCTAACACACATTTAAAGAGATTATCTCAATTTATGAAATGAGATTTAACAAAGGGTGCAGTGCTAGCAAAAGCTGAAGAACTTCTTTCGCTTCTACATTAGACTAGATCTAGGTAGTGACCTTTGTACGAATATGAACAGATCGTTGGAGTAGCAAAATAAGAACAGTCTTATATTTAGTAATGAACATTCACTAAGAGAAGTTTCATAGTAAACTGAAATACCTGTGTTTATCCGTATTCTAAATATTAAATAGTAGGCAGGCTGTACATACCTATGAAGAAGACAACTAATTCAAGAGACCGATTATAAAATGTGCAGGTTTAGTCTAGCTTCCCAATACATAGGAGACGGCCAGGCCCATTCTACAAGTGCCTTTCAAACATCATTCATGATTTTGTTCGATCAAGCAAATTCGTTCGTGCGCTTCAGATGAGGTCTGCTTTCATGAAGGCAGTAAACGAGGCACTGGGTTAGCTTGCATACCAAAGGAGGCAAGCTTTGGCTTAGAAAAAAAGGATATACGTAGATAAGAGACTTTAAGGCTCACTTCATTAGAAGAATTCAACACGCATAAAGTGGTAAATAACTCGGCTAAAAAGGACGGCTGCTCGTGGGAAGAGATCCAGGCTGCTCTCCCCAACCGGAGTAAGGCGGCGATCCAAGTGCGCTATTCGACGAAGCTTAATGGCAGTGCCTTTGCATCGAGAAAGCGGCAGCGACTCTAAGACTCTCTAGTTTTACGAGTACAGTACCCTCAAGGGATAGTAGTTCAAGTCCAGACCAGTGGAAAGTATCAGGGCTTATGGCCATCGAGCGTGGAACAACGCCACCAGTCCTCTCATCTAATGGCTCTTCGCCTCGTCCTCTTCTTCACACTTCCCCTCCATCTCCGGCCCGTACTTCCCTCAAATTGCCGCCGTTCATCTGTCTTTGCTGTCGCCACCATACCGACAACGACTCGTACCTCTGGTCATCTATCGAGGCGCTCTAATCGGTTTGCGTTTGGCTACTACAGGAGCTGCTGAAGAGGAATGCTGTTGATGTTCCGGTTAGAGGGCCTATTTGACACAGGGTATTAAACAGACCATAGGAAGTTTCAAGCTCCTCGGTAGATAACAATAGCATCCGATGTAGTATAAGGCACGATAACCATTATCAGCTAACGGTTTGGAGGTACTGTATATCGATTGTGACCCTGGCATACCGTTGAAATACCGCTCGAAAAGCCTCACAATCGTCGCACACGGGTGTACTAGCTAGAATTGTCGCCTCTTGCAAACGCCGGGACGAATGAACATCCGCGAGCTTAGCTAGATCCTCATCTTCATCCCACTCCTCCTTAGTGAATCGATGTCTGTATGCAAAGAAGGCCATTGACTGTTTCTCCGCGTGACAGGCGTTGAATCGTCCAGATTGTAATCCGTCATGTTGATGAGAAGTCAGATTGTAACCGATAGTCTTGCATGTCTTGAGGACTTCGTTTGTCCAGTCGAAGCTGTTAAAGGTAGCCCAAACCTTGCGTTGTGTTTGACCAACCGCTTTTTGCACGTATAATAGGAAATGATCCGCTACGGTTGAGGAAGGCTACGGTCTTGTATAAATTCTCAACGTGTATGTTGATGATATTCCGGATATTCCGGATTTGTAAATCCGAGCAGACTCTGCCCTACCGATAGTTACGCCCGATGTTTTGTGCGGTAGCGGGAAAGCACCACCTAGTAGAGCGACAATAATGCGACGTTGCTGCCGCTTATCTAGGTCATCCGAATACATGAAACTCCGGGAAGCCCTTTCTTCCTCATTCTGACGGCAGTCTTCTGCAAGATCGAGAGCAGTACGACCTCTACGATCCCTATCCTTGACAGAAGCCCTGGCGTCCATGAGTCGTTTGACAACAGCAGATCGGCCCCAAAGCGCGGCCTCCATCAAAGGAGTTCGTCCTTTTGCATTGGCAGTGTCCGCCTTGGCACCTTTCTTCAGCAGAAATTCGACCACCTCGTCATGTCCTTCCATAGCGGTCATGGACAGTACAGTGTCGCCGGCTCTGTTTTTCTCATTCAGGAGCTTGGATTGCTGTTGCTGCGGCGATTGCTCATAGACAATCCGGGCCCAACGAAGTTTATTCGACACGCAGAAACTGACAAAGTTGATAGCGTCCGTCGTCTTCGAGAAAGATCGGTCTCTGCTTCATTTTCTTCGTGAACTTCACTCTTCCTTCGTTTTTGTTCCCTTCATCTTCATTCTCGTCTTCTTCGTCTTCGTTGTCAGTAATAGCGGACGCCCGGAAAGCATCCTCCAAATCATTTATGGAATCTTCGGTAGCCTCTTCCGCATCAACTCCAATTGTCTTAAATCTCTTGTTCACCTTGTCGATTTCGAAACACAGACCCGCCCTGGCCGCTTCAGGGTGCTCTGAGAATGGGAATAGGATGGTGTACTGGAGAAACAGCTCGGGTTGATATCCGCAATGGGACGCTCGAGAAGTAAGATCGTGTTGGTTTGGAGGAATGCAACCGTGCCTATGAATGTGTTGGCAGTATGGACAAGCAACAGCGGCGGTATAGTCAGTCCAATAGATGACGATTACGAAAGGGTACGTATAGCCTTTGTTGAGATATCGATCAAGCGCATCTTTGGTGGTCCAATGTCTCAGATTATACTCTTTGGGAACAGCTTCAAACTCCAATACTGGGTCTTTGGAGAGGGACATATTTGCGAGTTTAAGAGTGACCATGACCAGATGATCTGATCGCCCTTATCATGATTCCGTATTAAACAACTTGTTTGTCCCAAACACAATCGGACAACCACTTCAAAGGGAATCTGGCTGGAGATATACACGGAGGCAGATGTAAATACCAATCGTCTGTTTCATTTGTCGCGAGAGTGTTCGTAATCTTTGTGCATTCAAAATCTTCGGGGTAGAATCCGCTCATCTCCCAATCAATAATACCACTGACTTGATATTTACCGTTTTCATCAGGCTGCACGATAATATTTTCTGTCCGGATATCTCCATGAGTAAAGACACAATTTTGTGCCCGAAAAGATGAGGTCAGTCGACGTAGAAACTCGAGATAAATATGGCTTCCGATAGGAGCCCCAGCATATTGGAAATCCCAGAACTCAGAACTGGTGTAGAGCGGCATTTCGCTGATTTTGGTATGCCTTCTAGTGTCTTTACATCCTTCACCTCCCACTCCACCGAGGGCCATTTTGTCAGGGTGTTGTAGCTGCCGAAGGTCCGAAAAGATGGCATCAAGCTCTTTGCTAAAAGATTCCTTTTGCGACTCTTGTAGTTGAGGCCATATCTTGTCGAGGGTGACTCCAAGCACGAAAGTCATGAAGAGATAAGCTGATTTGCCAGATGTGATAAGCCCATGTGGCCTGGGCGCTGGTATTTGGGATCTGTGGAGCTCAAGATACTGCAAGCTTGTGTATTCCGTAAAATCGGACGAGCTTTTTATTGACTTTATGATCACTTCAGGGCTGCATTTTGCAATATAGCGCTCTCTAGTGGACTGAGATTGCCATATCAAGTCGCTATTCCTCAAGATTTGGGCCAGAGCTTTTGTCAATTCAACGCTTTGTGTAGAGCCTGTCTCATCGATGTGAATATTCAGAAGGGTTTGGACTTTGTCTGACAAAGGATGGACAATTGTCGCTGGACTTGTAGGAATTGTTGTGGGCAAGAATCCGTTCGATTCTGTCGGGTCACTGTCTTCGGAAGGCACTAGTTCGTCATTCTCTGCAATATATCAGTTATGAGTAAGTTGAGGCGCACCTGAGGATGGGATAGAATATGGGATTCTACCTTTGTCCGTTTTCCTACTTATAAGACGTGAGCTGTAATTCGTGGGAAAGACTGTCGTCAAGTCGATTTCAGGATCCGTTTCAAATGCTCTCTGTAGCTGTCGCATGGTCCTTGCATTAAGTTTCGCTGCGAAGGACATTGAGAGAACGCGTTTTGGCTCTGGCATTGTTGATTGAAAACATCTGTACTGACCGTTAATCACCTGACCGACCATTGAAATTTTCATTGACCTGTTTACCTGTTTATCTGTCGTTACCTACATTCTACGCGATTTATATATCAATATTTATCTTCTTTTTCATGTCTCAACGCATCTGTACTTGCTGTGCTCATAATCGTCTCATTCATGAATTCTTCGATTCTAATTCAACGCGTGTTTTGAATCTTTGTTCATTCTGCCGTGTAAGTTCTGTATACTACATATGAAGCACTGGGTACGTCACATATGAAGCACTGGATATACTACATATGAAGTACTGGATATACTACATATGGAGCATTGGGTACGTCACATATGGAGCACTGAATATACTACATATGGAGCATTGGGTACGTCACATATGGAGCACTAGGTACGCCACATATGGAGCACTGAATATACTACATATGAAGCATTGGATATACTACATATGGAGCATTGGGTAGGCCACATATGGAGCACTGGGTAGGTCACATATGGGGCACCGGATATACTACATATGGAGCACTGGATAGGTCATATATGAAGCACTGGGTAGGCCACATAAGAGGCACCGGATATACTACATATGGAGCACTGGATAGGTCATATATGAAGCACTGGGTAGGCCACATAAGAGGCACTGGATATACTACATATGAAGCATTGAATATACTACATATGAAGCACTGAAGGGGCAGTGGGGTTGATTCTACAAATCTGGTTCTTATTTTGCACTTTTTGAAGATTCGCTAATTTTAATGAGGCTCTCGGCAAATTCAAAAAAAACGATACAGGTTTCGCATACAACGGTACATATGAAGCACTGAGGGGGGCAATGGGGTTGATTTTACAGCTCTGGTTCTTATTTTGCAGATTCGTCGGTCGGGCTCTCGGCAAATTCTAAAAAAACGGCACAGTGATGGCGGCGGCAAAGTCTTGGCAACAATATGTCATACGCATTCATTATCACGTGACTATCCGTTGGTAATTCGTTATTTAACAATAACAGCACTTGCCCTTACTCGCCCCTACTAATCAGATACACAGTCGATGCAGTGTCTCGCCACGTGTTAGAGATTGCCGCTCATATTTCCTGGAGTCTGGCTTGCGGGTCATGTCTATTAGTATGGAGAGGGGTACGAGTTGACCTTTATGTTGCCGCCAGCTTTGAAACGAGATGGTGCGTTGAGATGGTTAGGTACAGACACGAAGTCTTGGTAGAAACATGTCCTGCGAAGCAGCATCCAGCCCCCTTACGCTAGCAAATGGCTCAGATACGGGCCTTGATCTCCGATGGCAGCTTTAATCCGTACGTTGCTATCTTCTCCTACACACCCAAACCCTAGCACTCAAGGCGTCTCATTACCAAAAACATCACTTTCGCACCGGGATATTACTGTCCTCATGAACTTTCTTCCGACTCTCTTTATCCACCTGCACCATCATTCCACATTTCCTGTCCTCTAACAGCTCAAAGAGTGTAAAGGGTTAGGAGCTGAGTCCTCCCCGGAAAATTCTCCTAGGATCTGTGATGGTCCAATATTGGCTTACGATATTCTGCGTAAGCAAATATTGGATCACTAGGTAGTCCTAGGAAGTTTGGAGCGCCGATGTTGCTGTTGTACGGAGAAGGCGCAAAGAATGATGTCCGAGGGGTCGGGGCGAGACGGCAAGGGAACGTGATGGCAGATCCCAACCCTTCATATTTTTCTTCGCTCCACATCGTCAAACGCTGCAGGCAAGGAGGCTCGTTGCAAGACGGACGTGCGCAAGGCAGGATGCCGGCGGCTGGATGCAGTTGCTTGGTGCTGCTTTTTGACGGGTCAGAGAAAAGAGACGGCGTGTTGTTTGCGGAGGAGGAAGAGTGGTGAAGAAGGGATGGATGATGAGGTTTTCCTTTTGTCTGATTTGGTTTGTTGCTATGTACATGGGCCTAGGATTAGGGGGAGAGAGGTACGTACATACGTGTAGGTTTGTCGGTGGAAGGGCTTGAAGTTAGGTAGGTACTTGCCTTCTCTAATGCCTTCCTGGCGTAATCCTCGACCAGGAGGACCTCTACCGAGACATAATGCAGAAACGACCGGTCAGAACGAGTACTGCAGCACCATAGACCATCTACGCAGCCTGGAACGTTTCTTTCTTTACACGCTCCTACTCCGAACGGCCAACACTCTCCCACACACCCTTCTCACCGTATGTATATGCCGTTCCCTCCCTTTACCCACTTCCCCACACCATACCCTCTACACCTCCAACTTCCCTCTCCCCTCGCCCACCATCCCACTCAAAAACAAAACCCCCCATACCACCCATACCACCTTCCCCCCACCCCCCCCAACCATCCGCAACACAACTCCCCTTCTCCCGCTCCCGCTCCCGCTCCCTCTCCTCTCATCCAAACAAACAGCATAACGCCCACATCTTCCCCGCAGCAGAGACTATGTAAATATATCCGGCACAGAAAAGTCGTATGAACACTTTACAGCCCCTAGACAAAAAACAAAAAAACAAAAAAACCAGCCAAGATGGGGTTTTGCCAATTTGCACATCTCCATCTCCATCTCCATCTCCATCTCCATACCACAACAACAACAACAACCATCTCTTCTCTTCTCCCCACAACAACCCCATCTCTTCTCTACACAAAACTATCCCCGAAAACATGCAACAATTATCAAAACGACCATCTCCGTTATCCCAAACCACTCACTCACTGGTGAAGCGATTGCTCTTTAAAAAAAAAAAACCTAAAAAAAAAAAGATCCCCCGCAATTGTACTTTACCAATCCGGCTGGCTCGACGCGCCCTTGCTTCTACCTTGGTCTCACCCAGCTCAGCTCAGCTCAAGCATGTACAGGTACCACTTTTGAAGTCGTTTGGAGCCTCAGTTGCCGCTTCCGCCTTGGATGATTTAGTGATGAGGTGGTAGGATCCGCCCTTTTTTCCTCCTCGCTCGTTTCTCAGACGGGCAACGGTGAGATGGTCGAAATACATGCATGGTTTCTTAGCTGTATACATACGCTACACATTCCCGCTCGCCTCCGTATACATATTCCTACCCCCGTTATACATCAAATCTGCGCACTCCTATGCACATCATCCCCCAACACAAATTGCTCTCCCGCCCTTTCCACCCCCATCCCCCGCACAACCTCCACACTACTGCTCCATCGTAACCGCCAACCGCTCCCAAAACGCACATCTCCCTTTCTGGTCCTCCGGCACGTTCTCCATCCCCGCCTTTCCAGCCCCCTCAAACACCAACCTACTCTGACTCTCCGCACTGCCCACCGTCTCCCACGTCGGCGCCCCAGCTTTCTTGTACGTGTTCGGATCCAACGACCTTACAAAGCTGAGCCAGTAGTCCATCACTAGCGGGACGTCCGGCGCGTTGGTGGTTTGGTACGCGGAGCCGTCGCCGCCGCCGGCATTGCTGCTGAGGCCCCAGACGGCGGGGACCTCGAATGTGTGCGGGGTGCCGAGACCTTTGGCGGTGTTGGCGGGGTCGAGGACGGCGTAGCGGTAGGACCAGGTGGTTTTGGATGCCATGTATTGAGCGTAGCTGCGGGTGATGAGGAGGCCGGGGCAGGTGAAGGTGGTTTCGCCGTAGGCATTGGAGGCGGCGTGGAAGTATGTGTTGTGTTGTGGTACCGGGGGATTTTGGTTTAGGGGGTATTGATGGTTGATGGCGTCAGTGTTGGCGGTGGAGAGTTTGGGGTAGTTGTTTTGGAAGAATTTTGAGATGTCTTGGGGGCTGGCGGCGTTGACAGCGAAGTAGGAGCCTTCGTCGTTATCGTTGCTGCGGTATACGGTTAGAATGAGTTTTTTTGGAAGGTCATGCTGGCTTCAGAAACTTACCCAAAGATGATGGGTACTTTGATGAATCTCCCCTGCTCAAACAGCTCATAAGGATAGTCGCGTATATAGTCTCCATCAATGCAAGGACTGTACGAGAAAATTGGACCAGCCGGACGCCCTGGATACGAAAAGACATAATTGGCTTCTTGCAAGGCTGCAGAATCCTTTGACCTCAGACAAGCAAGTCGGTCTCCAGTGGAACATCCGGCAGCGTTGGCGTAGTCGGTGAATTGGAATTCAAGCTCGGATACCTTTGGTTGCGTAGGGAAGAACACGGACTCTCCTATGGCACCAACAAAAAGGTTGTCATTGCGTCCACCATAGGCAGCAAGTTGCATGGCAATGGACCCTGCTCCGGCAGAGGCACCAACAACTACGACATGTTCAGGATTACCGCCAAACTGACCGTCCTGTAAGAAATGCCATATCAAGATACAGCTGAAGAGACTTACTTTGGTGATGTACTTCTGCACCCATTGCAATGCTTTCCGCTGGTCTAGTAAACCAGCGTTCAAGTTTCCATTACTTCTGACCTTTTCACTAGCCAAGAATCCGAATGGTCCAACTCGGTAGTTGAAGGTCACAACCACAACGTTGCCTCCTGACGAGTTGATAAGGTTGGTGCCGTTATAATTTGCATTTGAATTTGCAGTGTAGCCTCCACCTTGAATCCAGAAGAATACTGGGAGCTTTGAATTTCCCGTGGCGTTCGAAGGCGCATAGACGTCGATGAACAAACAATCTTCTGATTGTCCACCATTGAGACCCGCACCTACAGAGTAACATAATGAACCATGCTGTTATACTTTGTCAGTACTCAGACCTCCTCTAACTGGGAGTAGGGTTTTACGTACTTGAAGAGCTTCTTGTGTGGTTCTATTGCGCGGAGGATCCGCTGGTGCACGGAAGCGTAGGTTACCAAGAGGAGGAGCGGCATATCGTAGGCCAAGGTATTGGTTCACTCCTGCTTGGAGTTGCACGCCCTGGTATTTGGTATATCCCAAATCCACGACCGTACCGATATCTTTACGGATTCCTCGGCTGTCGTTGTTGTCACCGCCCTGGTTGTTGAAGTCTCTGTTTGCAGGGGCAGCTGCTGCTGCGGCGATCAGGAGCGCAGAGAGAGAAAGACCACAAAAGCGCATCTTGGTTGCCGATGTTTGAGAGCTCCGCCGGATGCTCGATGGACAACTCCATCTTCTTTATAGGTTTGAGAGACGTTACTTTCGGAGACATGATGCCCTAGTGAACAGGTTCGTTCCTGTGCGGGCCATGTTTCTAGGTAATCACCGGGACTTCGCACAATGGGGAGTCCACGCGCGGCAGTTTAGTCGAGCACGCTAATGATATTTCAGGCTTAGAGTAACCAGAAAGTTACTGAGGTACGGAGTACCTACCTACCTTAGGTAGTGATGGATGTGCCACTGTGCAGTCTGAGCTACCTTAAGGTAGTCTTGATATCTTTTGTTTGAACATTCCAACTAGGAACCTCGGTTGCGCGGTTAAACCGTCTATCACATTCTTTAATCAGAGTGTCCCGTCAGCTGTGTTGATCGTGTACAGCCGAGTAAGGAAGGCATGTTGTAAAGCCCAATGTACCTAAGCAGACAGACTTGGCAAAGCTATTCAACCCCACAACGCATGTCAGTTAATAACAAGAATTCCCTTTCGATCGAACCGTTACAATGAAATTACAGTCGTGAACGGTCTGATGATAGTAGTGGGGTGCAGGAGGTGGGGCAATGGCTTCATGCATGTTGACCTTCTTTTTGGCGGGGTGCCGCGGCCGTTCTGGTAGATGCTTGAATAGGGAGGTGCTCAGTGCAAGGTCACAAGCACCATGAGGGTGCGGGGTGGGTGCGGGGGGTTGCTTGACCCTACAGCTGTGACAGCGTAAACACAACGTCTATCGAGTTCAACTTTGGACTTGCCCTAAAGGTATCAAGCAAAGAGAAAGATAACCACAACACCATTGTACCAGCGCTGCTAGGAATCGAACCTAATATAAACTAAATCACTCAACGACTTCAAGGAGTCAAGAACGCCACACTCCTTTGCCACCGCTGGGCCTGTTGTTCGTTTATAATGAAACTGAAGATCTTAGCTACTCGTAAGTTTCATAAGTGACTCTGCAAAGAGGTTAATTCTTCTATTCTGTGTATTAGTTTTGTCTGTTGACTTTCTGCCGCTCGCCACCTACGCTATCGTTGGCAAGCTCAGAGACCGAGTATGACTTGAATCCTCTACTCGATGGTTTTTATGCTGGCAGATTACTCCGTATACTAGTCAGTCTGACTAACCGCGGCAATAAGGCCGGTGGGCCGACGAGACCGGTCGATTACATCATGGACGACGATATGGAACGAAATGAACGGGAAGGGCCAGTGGTGTCCTTGGAACAGCCAGGGGTAAATGGCCTCTAGCTAGTAACAGAGGAAATAAGTTGTGGATAAGCTGGAGTTTTTGCCCGAAGAGGTTTCTTCAGCGACTAGTAGGCGGCTTCTGGGTCGTTAGATAGTAGCGGGCCAGCGGGCCTACTAGAAAGATTACTCGAGGAACTCCCTCATTATTAAAATAGTCTTACTAGAGTAGCTGTATAAATCAATCAATCGATTATACTAATCTAGACTTTTTAACCTCTCATGACCAAAACGAGCTTCCCATTTTAAATATCTCTTCTCTGTTCCGCAGTTCTTTTCTCTCGTTGGCACACAATAGATAGACGTGCGAGTCAAGCGATGAAGGCTGTAAAGCCCTTGAGCCTGGTCCGTCGGCCAGTGAGGAGAAGAAAGGCCAGTGGGACAACAAGATGGCCAAGGCAGACGACTATGGAGATGAACCGGACGGCGACAGCGACAAAAACATTACGCCTTTGCTACTTTCCGCGAAGGAAAGGTGCCTTAAAAGTGTCGTATCAAAAGCCGCTTTTCGTCGCCACTCTCTTCAGACGAGGGTATCAAGACGGGGGTGTTACAACCGTTTTCATGAGGAATTCTATCGCAGCAAAGTTCGCCGATTACACTGCTAGCAAAGCACAAAAGACACTATCAAGGCCAAACAATGCCTCCTGAGCCTCTCCAGCTCTCCAGACGGCGGCCCATCGTTTTAGCCTCCTCGGCTTTGAAGGGTTCAATGCGGTTGATAGACTAGCAAGCGAAGAAGGTTTCGAGAGGCTTTCTTCAAATCATGGGTCTGTGGACATAGTAGAAGACCCCAAAATCGTTCAGTCATCCTCCTTCATTATTGTCTAGCAGGAGCACCCCAACTTGGATCGTTCCAACGAATAAAAGCCTGCATTGATACTCGCTGAGAAATTAAGAGTCCTCCGCAGGCGCAAACAAATCCAGAATACCACGATTCCCACAAGCAGCAGCCACATCAAGCGGCGTCCTCTGTTCATTGTCTTCTGCCTTTGGATCCACGCCCAGCTCCCACAGGATCTTGAACATATCGCGGGTATCATCGCGATCTTTTGGCAGGCCAAGATTTTCTCGACTTCTCTTTGCGACAATGTGCATGAGCGTCTGTCCTTCACTATTGCGAGCGTGAACGTTGTATCCACTCAGAACACGGCGTTGCTCGTCAAGGTCGGGATAGATGTTGTATTCGGGATACTCATCATCATATGAGGGCTGAACGGCGACATAGCCAAAGATTGCAGTATTGCCTTGGCTATCGCGCTGTTCTCTATCGATGCCAGTGTCGATGAACCTCTGCACGAGTGGAATATATTCCTTTCGCCGTGTTGAGGACCCGTTTTCGGCCATGCAAGGGAGCAGGAAGTGTAGCACTGTCTTGCTTTCTCCTGGATAAGGTGCTGCAGCATCGGCATTGGAGTTGAGTAGTGTCTTAATCATACCATACGACTGCCGCTTTATCGCGTAGTGCAAAGGTGAGAAACCTACATCGTCCAGGTCATTCACGGGAGTGCCACTAGCGATAAGCTTCTTCGCGATCTCGCACTCGTCTTCGGAGTAGTAACTGGGAATCACTTGGCAAATCCAATGAAGCGCATTCATCCGCTCATGGTCGACGGCAAGAGTGTTGGCACCAGCATTTATCAACAGCCCGACGGCAGACTCTGATCGATGGGAGCATGCTGCCAGAAGTGGTGTCATTCCCCGAGGATCCGTGACCTCCCAGTCTAAGCCTAGTGACATGAATGGTCTGAGTATGCCAGAACCCTGTATGACGGCCGTAATGAGGGGTGTGCCATCTTCCAGGATCTTGGTAGGGTCGGCGCCATTCTTAAGCAAAACCCAGATAATCTCTTTTGCGCTGGCCTTCCTATCCTCTATAGACTCGTCCCACCTCACATTGCTATTGAATGGTCCGCATGCAATGTACAAAAGCAATGGCTGCTTCGGGAGATCTGTCCGCCAGGATTGGCACATAGCATTACAATCTGCATCAGCTCTGACGAGGGCCTCCACTACAGCAGCGTTGAAGCTGGTGACTGCGTAGCTTATTGGTGGTTTGTTCCCAAAGGAGATGTCAGCCCCATGAGAGAGTAGTGTCTCGACGATGTCAACGCCTTCTTTGAATGACTCAACAAGGGGCGTCGTACCCTCGGAGTTGACAAAGTTGACTCTTGCGTTGTGCTTGAGCAAGACCGCAATTGCCTCTTTTCGCCAAAAGCCAGGCTGATCGTATGAGTCAAATCTGCCTTTGATGGCTAATTGCAATGCTGTTTGGCCTCGCGATGTTGTCAGCTCCGGATCGGCTCCGACCGTCAATAAGTAGTCAAGAGCCAGCGGATTCCACCACTGCTCAGCGACCGCAAGCAGATGTATCGCTGTCTTGTTATCATCTCTGTATGAACGATCCCTTTCACCCATGTCCTGCTTGGCGTTGAGGTCAACTCCAAGATGAACCAAGAATTTGATCATCTCGGTATTTGGCCTCTCGCGACGGACCGCCTCATGGATTAGATCATGTGGCAGCGACTGTACATGCTTGCCATGAACGAGCAGCTTCATGATGGATAGAAGTCCATTTCGGGCGACGGTGTGTAATATAGTCTTCCCATCCGGCAGCACCTTTAAAGGGTCGGCGCCGACACTTAGCAATTCCTCAATCATCGCTTTGTCGCCAAGTTGCGTAGCAGAAAGCAAGAGCGATGTCGCTTCTTCAGGGTCTGATACAATTTCATGTACGGCCTGGTCCAGAATAATTCGTTCTAGATCCCAATTCCGCTGCTTAAGCCTAGCCAGGGTCCTAATCTCCGGCCATAACTGCGCTCTGGCGGTGAGAGAGGACTGTTCTGATGTTTCTCTACTGAAGGCAAGCACACACGCAATCTCCTTGCAGCCATTAGTAATAGCGGCATTGTACGGGGTTCTACCACTATTATCGGTGACGCAAGGATCAGAGCCAGCGTTCAGAAGGAGCCAAATAATATCTGCGATACGGCTAACACCTCCTAGGTCTAAGCGACTGGGTTCACTATCCTCATGTTTCTCCCTCGCCGTATGGACTGGCCTCGAGGAGTCGCCCAGTTGCAGTCCGGCGGGGTGGCATGCGTACTCCCGCTTATCTTTATCACAAGGATACATGCTATACTTTCTTGTGAATTCTTGGTGCGATGAGCGTTGCAAATCCATAAAATTTTGCTCTTCACGACACTCAGAGGCGATGTGGAGTGAGCTTTTGCCTCTGAAGTCTCGAGCATTGTGATTTGCTGAGGCATCGAGAAGGATCTGGACGGATTCAAGGACGCCAGATCGGACCGCGTCGTGCAATGCTGTCCTTCCGTTGCAATCTGAACGGTCAATGATCTTGTTCAGAGACTTCTGCTTGAGTATTTCCGTGAGTAATCCTAGAGCATTGGCGTTACCGCCTCTGGCAGCATAGTGTAGCACTGTACGCTTCTTATGGTCCACTGCGATCATGTCAGCTCCAGCGCACAGTAGTTTCGTTACACGTGAGGCGCAGCTTGTTGACGCAAGATGTAAGGCAGTAACGCCATTACGATCAGCGAGGTTGATATCGAGACTGAATCGCGGACCGAGCAAGTGATCAAGCCTTTTCTCTCCGTCGCATCCACTGTAACCTGAGTCATATCTAATTGGAAGACCTGCTGCAAGGTGCAGCACAGTTCTGCCTTCATAGTTACGTAAAGATGGGTCTGCACCCACCCCCAGAGCTGTGTGCAGTAGAAAATGCGAACTCCTGAAGAAGGGTCCCGTATTCTGAATGGCGTCGTGTAGCATGGTGTTTCCGGCGTAATCTCGTGTGTTTGGATCGAGTCCTTCGTCAAGGAAGAGTTTCATGTACTCAATACGTCTCCTTTTGTTGTATTCTGATGTATCGTGATGTGAGGTTTCCCGGCTGGCGAGAATGTGCAGTGCTGTTTTCCCTCCGTAATCTTTGGCCGTTAAATCAAACCCGTAGCTTTTTAATCGCCTGAGTTCCTCCACATCTTTTCTACCGACTGCGTTCATAGCTACATTACGACCACGGCGATCTTTGGCAACCAGATCAATGCCTGCTGTTTGGAGTACACGTATCAAGGCCTCTTCCTCCTGCACGAAGTTGTACGGCGTCTGAAGCCTGAAAAGGCAATTTTGCCCTTGGGCGTCTTCGATATTTGGATCTGCGCCTGCCTGCAACCAATGCGCGATCTTCGAGACATTCCAAGCGTCTGATGCGAGCACTTTATGAAGAACCGTCCTACCTTCTGAATCCTGGGCATTAGGATCGATGCCATACTTTTGCGTGTATGTATGCCAGTCTACTGATTTGGGCCGACTCCAATCATCAAACAGACACATCAAGGGTGTCTGACCATCTGCTTTTCGGCGGGCATTCATATCACCTCCAGCGTTGATTAGAAGTTGGATTTGGACGTCGGCATGGCGTTCCGTAAATGCATGTAGCGGAGTGTTTCCCAGATTATCAGTAGCCGTTGCATCAGCCCCATTGTCCAGAAGCACTTTGAGAAACGCCGAAGTCCACTTAGTGTCATGAAATTTTGACCAATAAAACAACGGTGTTTTTCCTTCAGAATCCTTTGCATTGATGTCACAACCTGCTCTAAGAAGTATAAGTCCGGTATCGGTCAAAGCCTGTGGTTTGGATCCCCAATGCTCACGGCTACATGCCCATGCATGCAGTGGTGTGACAAGATTGATGTCACCATGATTTCTGACGCAGTTTGTCAGACCATAATATTCATCTATACCGCACGAACGCTCATTGATGTCTGCACCGGCCTGAAGCAGTTTCTTCACCGTCGAGGGACTTCTACGACAAGCGGCCAGACAGAGCGGAGTATTTCCTCGGTCGTCTTTAAGATTTGGCTCTGTGTGTCCAGTTTGCAACAGAATTTTCACGATCTCTGTCTGGCCTCTTTCAGCGGCCCAATGTATTGGACCAAGCCGAAGGTCCTTCGGGTCAATGAACTTGAGCAGCTCTGTGAGGCTCTCGCCGTATCCATGCGTACATACATGGTTCAAAGGATTGATACCGAATCGATATCTCTTTTGCCCAATTATGTGATCCTTCCGTGACATCATGCTATGACGATCTTTAGGATTTGGTGTCTTATGGATTGGATCAGCCCCAGCTTCAAGAAGGCACTTGACAATTGCGGGCAGATTTGTGCTACATGCGTAATGAATTGGTGCTATGCCAAGGGAGCTGTGCGCGCTTACTGACGCACCATGGCTCAGAAGTAGCCGGACCGAGCTGAGATGTCCTCGTTCAGAGGCATAAGATAGCGGCGTACGTCCAGCAGAGTCGTGAAAGTCCACTTTGCAGCCTCTTTGACAGAGACGCTTCAAATATGAGGTCAGGCCAAAATGCGCCAATACATGCAACGGGTGCAGTACAGCATCTGTGACGGCGCCTTGCTTGGACATGCGCCAGATACCTTGCCAGTAGGAGAAGCCATCTTTCTCGATATTGAAGAAATCGTCCATCATCTGCGCCAGTGCTAAGTCACATTCCGCAAACTTGGAGGCGTGCACCATCCAGTTTGCCGTTGCGTACTGCAAAAGTGAATGTTCCACCATGAGATTGTCTCGGATTTTCGAATCAATTACGCGGATATAGGGGTTTTTCTGCCGGTCGTCTTGACTTCGTACCCGTATCGCTGAGCAAGAGAGAAGGTAGCGAACAGAAGTGATAGCCGCATTTCTGTGAATGCTGGGTGAGTCGAAGACGGGATAGGGTGTCTCTGCTGCGGCTACATTGCTTCTATTATCGGCCACTAAGAACTCTGTGAACGAATGGTGTATGACTTGTAGAGTCTCGTCGGGAAGTATGGTAAGGAGGGGTCCACAGGCGGTGCGAATCGTATTCTTGACTTCTTGAACATTTCCCAGATTTTTGCTTTCCACAGTTGACCTAATGATTTCTGCAACCTCGAGCAGTCGTAAGGGACGAGATGCGTGGGTGACCCATTGCAATATTAATATCTGTAGATCGCGAGGAACTCCACTGCGCATGGAGTGCTCTTTTAGCAGAGTGGTGTACATGCCGTCTACGCCGGTAGGCAACTCCGACAGCAGATGGTCGAGGGGCTGATGTTTAAGATTGTGGAGCACTTCGTCCATCATGAGCTTCGCGTAGAGGAAGAGTCCGCTCGCTTTGGTTTGAATTGTAGATTTGATTACTTCTCTGTCACCACTTGTTATACCTAATTTAGATAGATCTCTGAGAAGGTGGTCGACGTATGTGGCTATGTCTTGATTGATCAGGCGACGATTGAGGTTAAGATCAACGATAAAAGGCTCCTTGAGGACTGCTTTGATGTGGGATGACTGTCGACTTGTGGTGACCACTTTCAGGGTGGATGGCTTCTGCTGCCCCAATTCAATCAGCTTAGGTAGAAACCAGTCGTTGCCTTCCTCCATCTCGTCTAAAGCGTCGGCCACGCAATAGATCTTTTGCATGTTTGAGGTAGCCGAGCAGATGCACTCCCAAAGATAATCGAATGCTACATCCTCGTGTCTGGGGTGCTTCTCCAGTAGGTCCTTTAGCAGTGACTGCAGTAAACGGCTATGCTCCAATAGCTGTGACAGCCAGTCGCGGGTCATTTGTTGAGGAGTTCTATTGGCAAGATTTGCATGCCTGAAAAAGAAGAAAAGGACGGGAGCATTCTCCACGTTAACAAAGTCTCTTATCAGCGTTGCTGCAACCACACTCTTTCCACTGCCAGGGATACCGTTGACCCACAATGCCGTGTTTCCTTGGTGATGCCATTGGGTGAATCTGTCTGAACTCCTAAGCCATTCTCCAGTCTTCGGTACATACGATCTTAAGTGCTTGTTAAAGTCGCTTGACTCAGACGAGAACTCTGTAGGAGCCAACCACTTCTGGATCTTTGCCCTCACATCCGGTGGTTCTGCGTGTCGCGCGTTAGTTGACATCGATCAGTAGGGGCTCCACAACATACGAGGAGGGAAGCTAGCTCCCTCAGAGCTGCGATAGGCATCGGCAGCGCTTACAAGCACGAATCCTTGATCTTCCTCCGCCATAACTGACTTATTTCAATGTGACTTGGAAAATGAATTCACGGTTGGGGAAGAGAGCCATTAAATTCTTAATGCTGGAGTCTCTCAGGGTGGATAAGCATACATTATTCTAATGCTGCTGCCTTCGCAGGCTGCGAGGTAATTAGGTAGCAGTGCACGAAGGATTCCTGGGACTCGTGCCAAGGCTGACTTTATCCCGCCCGCATCCTAGGGTGAAGGCACTCCATCGTGAAATTCTGCGCATGAGCTCAGCTTTTGACATAAGGCACGAAAATATGTCGCAAGAGGCTTGAAGATCTGTATGCACAAGGTGGTGATGCTTTTGAGATGGCATGAGAATACAGGGTCGAAGGGATCGCGCTGCTTGATCTTGAAGCGCGTGATTTACTCTCAGGAGAACCGCAGTGTCGGTTCCTGAACGAGAGGTGTTTTTGTCGTTAGAAGAACCGTCTTGCCTATTCAGGTGGAGCATGGATATCATCGTCAATGATGAATATTTTCCCGCGTCCACTCGGAACAATCACCACAAACGTCCCGTCCATGGACCACCCGTCCGCCTTTGCTTTCCGCGACTATTGATCTAAGACGGGCTCAGAATAAATAGCATTTGTCCATCATCGTTGTCCTTCAATCTCCGAGCATTTGTTTCGAAGCAGACTGCTCTAATGAACTTCTCCATCTTGTCGTGGCTCGCGGTCATACTTCTGTCTCCAGGTCTGGTCAGGCAAGCTGCGTGAGGTAACGAGTCCCAGCCTACGAAGTCGTCTGTGAAGCTATCTTATTATCATCTTAGGTACCTTAGCTCTGATATATTATTATTATCTGTTGGAATATGAGGTCATGTCGATAATGTTGGAAATAGGGGATGGTAATCTCCGCCTTCATGGGGCTGATAGGGCTGGGGCCCGCTAGTAGAGTTTTACCTGCTCGCTCCTACCTATTCAAGCTTCAACCCCATATACCGATATGCCTCATAGCCTTGCACCTTTATCCATCAGATTAAGATACCCTTGCAATTTCCCTTTGGTCCCCATCCATTTTCCTCTCCGCTGAATGTCTCTCTTTTACCGCTTCTTCATGCGCATCAATGAGAGGTATATGTTTCAATAGTCTCGGTATGTCACCACGAGTGCGTTCCTCTCTCAAGGCCGTGTAGGCTCTTCTATATAGCTAAAGAACGTCTCTCGTTGATCTGTGATGTAACAACTAATTCATAAAACCTTGGTGAAAATGGTGTTCCCGATATTATTTGTAAAGGCTATTGCTTTGTTGGCGATTTCTTTCGTTGCCGATGCTGCTGATGGTAAGCCATCTTTGCATACGTTCGATAATAATGCTTTCCATTAATTGCATGTCAAACAGTGACTATCAATAATGTGCCCAAGCAGAAAATTACGTCTTTTGGTGCTTCAGGAGCGTGGTGGCCAAATGACCTTATTCATTTCCCAGAGCATCAGCAGAAGCACCTAACTAGGTTGCTGTTCTCCAAACATGGGCTCCATCTCAGCTCATACCGCTATAATATGGGTGGTGACGGTGGTAGTGACAGGAAACAAGTCATGACTCCTGGATCTAGGGTCGAATCTTTCTTGAAGACCGATGGGACCTATGATTTCTCGAGAGACCATGCAGGTGTAACTTTCCTAAAGATGGCGCAGTACCACATGGTTCCTTACATCACTTTCTTTATCAATGCCGCGCCGTCTCATATTGCAGACAATGGCCAAGCATGCGGCTGGGGCTTGACAGAACCAAAGATTCCAGCCTTTGCAGACTACATCCAAAAAGTCCTTTCCTACTGGACCACCAAAGGAATCAAGATTAAGTACATTTCACCAATGAACGAACCGGACAACCTTCGTGCCGATTGCGGGCAAGAGGGCATGACAGTCAACATGACTCTACGTACCTCTGTTTTCCAAGCCATCAAATATGCCCAGCGTGGAACTGCTTCCAGCGCTGTCGATATCATTGGAGACGAGACGAGTCAGGTCACCACCCAAGCCTTCAAGGAAGATCCAGCATGGCTTGCCCCAAGTACTCCCTACCTGTCGAACATCGCCGTCCACAACTATGACTACCCGAGCGACGGGTCTCTCGCGGCCTACTATAAGCAAATCCTAACCCTGACAAAAAATAATCCCCCGCCCATCAAATTCACGGAGACCTGCTGCTCTATCAACGCAGGCTCAGGTTCCGGCGTCTTCGGCCAGCAATACGACCCCACCATGGTCAACGCCCTCATCGTTGCCCGCTACGTATGGCAATATCTAACCATCGTCAACGCCGAATCCTTCGACTGGTGGACGGCCGTCACAAACCTGCCCTGCTCCCCCAAGGACAATCCCTCCTGTGCTACGGCCGTCAACAACACCGCCGGCTACAACTCTGGCCTCTTCTATATCGACGGCGACTACAACCGAACCCAAGACTTCACCATCTACACCACCAAGCGCGCCTACGCCGTGAAGCACTTTAGCTACTTCATCCGCCCCGGCTCAGTCCGCTACCACGTTACCACGCAACTGCCCGCCGGCGTCGAGGCCCTAGCGACGGTCGACTCCGCACAGGGGAACACCAAACCGCTCTGGAATGTGCTGTTCCTAAACAACCAGACCAGCACACAGGATGTCACGGTGCACCTGCCGGGCAAGAACGGCCATGTGAGCAATGCGGTCAAGACGGATCCGGCGAATGACTGGACCAATATAACGCCTTTGCCGGGTGTGAATGCGGATGGGCGGTCTGTTGATTTGACGCTGCCGGCGCAGTCGATGTTTTCGATGCAATTTACTGCTGATACTGCTGAGGTATAGGTTGTACGTGGCTTAGCGATTGGAATGGCCGGAGGGCTGGCTGTGTATATAGGAGATGTTCGAATATATGTAGCAACTGTCTGAAGTACCTTCTTAATTGGCAGAACCTACTATTCAGATATCTCTTCTCGGTGGTTGGTGTAGAGAGTACAAAAAACCAATATTTATTCTCAACATCGACCACTTCGGCATCGAATTGAAAATGCTGCTAGTTCTATGGAAGGTTGTCCGAGAGGGTATATAACACATCTATCTGTAAGGATTCAGCACAGATTCAAAGATGTATTAGGCGGAATGCAGCTTAGTTTCTCGTCTTCTTCAATTCTTAAAAGCCGGCATATTAGATTCTGGATAAAGGAGTTGAGGTGTTGGTGGTGGTTGGGTTGGGAATGAGTTGTATCTATTTCATGCAGACTGGGGACTGTGAGAGAAGTGGTCTGGTTTGGGATGAGTGCTGGGGAATATTACAAGAGATGAATGTTTTGCTCCCAATATTTAAAACGTCTTAACCATCATCTGCATTTAAGGCAAAGATAATAAAGAGAATGAAGAGAATGAAGAATGAAATAAATGTCTATCTAAGAAGAAAAGAATAAAGTGAAGAAATTTTATAGAAGCTGCAGCATTAAGAAATATGTAATGGAGAAAGATTAAGGGAGCCAATACCCGTACACCCCCCTGGCTTACATGTACACCCCCCTTTGCTTACACGTACACCCCCTCGGGGAAACCTGAAATTTCCATTGCGCATCACTCAGTTACACACCAAATTTAGTAGGCAATTCAAGGGTTTACATATGATCCTGAGTAACCTCTCCATGACCTTCCCCACAGCCTTAAATTCGGTTAATCTAGCCTAGTAAACCCACACATCAGACTTCCTTCTGACACTCATCGCCATCGCCATCGCCATCGCCATTGTCATGATCATCCTCACCGGCGCCCCACCTGTCAGCATCGCCTTCGTCGACCTCATGTCTTTGGCCTCACCTCCCGTTTCGGGGGAGATCTATGACGATGTGAAACTCTGTCAGATTCACTTTTACATGTTCAAAATCTCGCTGTTGTTCGATCAAAGAATAGACTCGTAGAAGCAAGAGAACGACGAGACGTTAGACGTCAGCAAGAGTTCAAGGATTCTACACAAAGAGAGTTCTCACAATATGAACAGATACTGATGGAGGCGGAACAACAAGGGCTACAGCAGAGGATGAAGCAGGGGCGAAATCGGGGTCGGAATCGGGATCGAGGTCTCACACGGGCAAGAGGTGAAGGACAGCAAGGTGGAGGGCAGCGAGGTGGAGGGCAGCGAGGTGGAGGGCAGCGAGGTGAAGGGCAGCGAGGTGGAGGGCAGCGAGGTGGAGGGCAGCGAGGTGGACGTGCTGCCACACCCCCTTCCATCCAAACGGATGCAGGCCTGTTTGCAGCGTTTCATATGTAGCGAAGGAGGTGCTGAAACAGCGATATTGAAGCTCTTTGAACACGAAATTGAAGCTCTTTAGGTTGCTCAGAATCATATGTAAACCCTTGAATTGCCTACTAAATTTGGTGTGTAACTGAGTGATGCGCAATGGAAATTTCAGGTTTCCCCGAGGGGGTGTACGTGTAAGCAAAGGGGGGTGTACATGTAAGCCAGGGGGGTGTACGGGTATTGGCTCCCAAGATTAAATAGACTTCTCGTTTTCTCCGGAAGAAAGCAATCATTAGCACGACTGTATGAGTTTAATCATGATTCTTGTGAAATAGAAAGAGTTAGATAAAACTTCTAAATATTCTTAACCCACTACTTGATCTAGGTATCTAGTTAACCTGAAGACTTAACTTTCAGTAAATACATTTTCCGAGATATCAAGTTCCCAAAATTCCTAAGCGTCCCGACTTATCCCCGATAATTAAGGACCTTCGCTCTTTGTAAAAGAATCTACAGCACATATTCAATTATCTCCCGTATCTAACTTAGAGTTTACGCCTACTGTTGTAGATCGAACGATCCCAACAAACAAATCCCTTATCGCAAGCTCAAAACCACCTACAAGTGCGATCCTCCGTCACCGAAAAGCTCTGGCAAGGGGAAACCGACAACCACCCTTATCGATCCTCTCATCGCAACCAGATAAGCTGCCACGATATCGTCGTGCGCGTCAACCCCTCCCCAAAAGATCCGAAGACGCCCGTTTCGGGTACCTTCATGCCAGCACGCTGCGCGCCCTGCATGCGGCGTCGACCGAGGTTCTTGACGTAGAGAATTAGGCTGAAGCTGCTCAAGCCATTTGTAGCACTGATACCGCGCGTCAAAAAAACACTGCAGAATGGACGAGTCGTTCCGATATGTCGCCAGCTTACAAAGAACAGCACCTATTACCCCCCCCCTGCCATGCACATAGAGGCGCTTCTCTTGCTGGTGGGCTCCACCTTTTTCCGTTTGGCTAGGGAGGACTTTTGATGCTGGGGGTGGCACATCAGGGCTGGTTGTTGGGTGAGTGCTTTGGGACTTGCGTGGGCGATGGGCTGCAGGTACTGGATAGCGATTTTCTTTTCTTCTCTCCTGCTGATTATGCAGAGGGTGCCTGATCTTGCACGTCTTTTTGTGCTTGTTGATAAGGCTTGTGCTTGAAGGCTGTTCGTGTCTGTGGGTAAGCAGCGCGAGAATGGGCCGAGAGAGAGGTGGGTTTCGATGGCGTTTCTCGTATGTGCTATCTACTGCGGTGCCTTCAAGCTTTGTCTACATAGGACGCTGTGGTCCCGTGGTTCCTGGCTGTCATCCATTCTCTCTCTCCACGTTCGTTCCCAATACCCAGCATTACATTCTCTCAACCCCATCAACCACCAAAACCCAAAACCAACCCATACAATGCACCTCCCCCTCCCCACCCTCGCCTTCCTCCTCACCCTCCTCCTCCCCACCCTCGCCTCTCACGACGGCCCCTACCCAACCTTCTCTCCCACCCACCACAAACCCCCGTTCCCCACCGGCACCGGCACCGCCCCCGCGACCTGTCCCACCAAGACAATCACCAAGACCACCACAGTCACAGTCACAACTACAGCCACAGGAACAGGAGGCTTCTATCCCACCGCTACAGGCACGGGCGCGAGCAGTGGTACTGGCGTGTACTATCCGACCGTGGGACTGCGGTATGTGAGGCCGAGGAAGCAGAGGAGGGAGGGATTCAAGTGGTTTTAGGCGGGCCGGAAGGGGGCTCGGGGGGGTAATTAGGTGGTTTTAGGGGGGGAGTAGTGGGATTGGGGACGGTTTCCCACAGACTTATTTGCCATTGATGATTCGTGGGGAACGGAGGGGAACTGAGCCGTCAGCAGCTGGGCTTGTGGAGTGAGGTTTTTAGTAAATTTCTTGGGTGGTGGTTGTATAGACATGTTTTTTCCCCATGTAATACGAAGCTTGCCGGAAGGGCTCGATTGCTATGGTGATTTATAGATGGGTTTTCTTCTTGGAACATGGATAATCTGGATTATATATATATTATATACACCCCCACACCCCGAACTGAAGATTGGAGATTGCCTTGCCTCAGGACCTCAGACGTGTGGGGCTTAGCCACGCACGTCTGAGGTCCTATCATCGTCTGCAACCCCAGAAAATCCCTCCCAAGATCAACCTCGTCAATCCGGTAGACAAGACAAGCATAACGGTTTCGTAGAGGCTCGGCCGCCGGATGCTGGAGTCGTCCTAGACATGACGGGTCCGAACGGGTTGAAAGGGTTTGTTATCTTTGCCGTGCAAGGAGCGAAGCGACTGCAAACCACAAGAACTCGTTTGGCTCAGATTGATATAGGATTACATCATGATGATGACAATTTCTTCAATGGAATGAAAGTTCAATACCAGATTCTTCGAGGATCCCTTCGACGGGTCCTCTCCATTTGGACCTTCATGACATGCGAATTCGTCGAGGTATGTATAGAAATCGCATTTCATCGACTCTTCTTAAAACAGAAATCTTGACAACTAAAAAATAATGACAGTTTCGTAAAGAGAATCCAGGCGAAATTTTCATTGGGCCCAAAGGAATGCCACCTTCTAATGACGGAGACTATCGATTTGAGTCTGATGAAGACCCCCCTGTGCTGCCTATGGTCTTCAATCAGCACTTCTATGGATGTAGAACAGATTGTATTCGATCGCAATTAGATGTCCTCCGCCTCTTTCATGATTGTCGTGGTCACAACCACTGTGGCAGATTCAAAATTCTTAATCGGCTGCCCAAACGATTGAGGAAGTGGGATTTAGATCAAGATCAGGAGAAAGACCAAGCTTGGGGCCTCAATGCAGTCTTCGGAGTTTCCTTTCTAAGAGTCATCCTGTACCACGCTTTAATTAGCAACGCAGTTGCTTCTACTGACTGATTTTGACGCCACATCACTAGCTTGAGTTAACCTTAATTATTTGATCTGTAAAACGGTTGGCTCTTTTACCGAAGTCGCGGAAGCCAAACCTATTACAGTTAACCGTTCGATTTTCAATGAAGTTCGGCTCACCTACTCGCTCACCTACTCGCTCATCTACTCGATCACCTACTCGCTCATCTACTCGCTCACCTACTCGTTCATCTATCGCTCACCTACTCGCCCATCTACTCGCTCACCTACTCGTTCACCTACTCGCCCATCTACTCGCTCACCTACTCGCTCATCTACTCGCTCACCTACTCGCTCACCTACTCGTTCACCTACTCGCCCACCTACTCGCTCACCTACTCGCTCATCTACTCGCTCACCTACTCGCTCACCTACTCGCTCATCTACTCGCTCACCTACTCGCTCACCTACTCGTTCATCTACTCGCTCATCTACTCGCCCTACCAATCTCTCTACCAAACGCCCTACCAAATTCCCTACCAAACGCCCTACCGAATTCCCTGCCAAATTCCCTACCAAACGCTCTGCCAAATTCCCTACCAAACGCTCTACCAAACTCCCTACCAAACGCTCTATCAAACGCGTCGATCGAACGCATAAAACACGTCAAACAGTGCTTCAAACAATGCTTTCTACATGGCTTGAGAACAGTACTGTTATTCCTGTGATTAGTAATCTTCGCTCTCAGTCGAAGACCGACGCTAGAAAATTCAGGAGATTCAGAGTATTTACTTCTTCCCACTTCTTTCTTCCTTCGTAGAACAGTTTCTACTTTCTATTTCGTACGAAATAATGCTAACTGACTCAATAGAACGCACTCTTCATGGCTCGATATCGAACTTCCTACTGATCTTTCTGCTGAGCTTTCTACTGACCTTTCGATCAAGCTTTCTACTGACCTTTCTACTGATCTTTTGATCGAGCTTTCTACTGACCTTTCGACCGAGCTTTCTACTGACCTTCCGACCGACCTTCCGACTGACCATTCTACTGACCACCCTACTCGCCATCCTACTCGCCATTCTACTCGTCATCCTACTCGCCATTCTACTCCCCATCCTACTCGTCATTCTACTCGCCACCCTACTCACCATCCTACTCGCCACCCTACATGCTCACCATTCTACATGCTCACCATCCTACTCATCATTCTACTCACCATTCTACATGCTCACCATCTACTCGCTCACCTACTCGCTACCTACTCGCCCACTCAAATTCCCTACCAAACGCCCTATCAAACTCTCTATCAAACGCTCTATCAAACTTCCTACCAAACGCTCTACCAAACGCCCTATCAAACTCCCTACCAAATTCCCTACCAAACGCTCTACCAAACTCCCTACCAAATTCCCTATCAGACTCTCAACCAAACGCTCTATCGAACTTTCTACCAAATTTTCTATCGAACTCTCTATCGAACTCTCTATCAAACGCTCTATCAAACTGAGCTTTCTACTTGAGCTATCGACTGAGCTATCGACTGAGCTTTCTACTGAGCTTTCTACTGAGCTATCTACTGATCTTTCTACTGTTCTTTCTACTGATCTTTCTACTGACCTTTCTGCTGATCTTTCTACTGACCTTCCGATCGAGCTTTCTACTGAGCTATCTACTGACCTTTCTACTCATCATTCAAGAATCAAATTTGTTCTCTATTGAGCATCAAATATGACTCTATCGAACAGTCTTTATGATT
>JAABUZ0100001250.1_pt1 | contig 49963 bp, 37 predicted proteins | sample 5562091 | NCBI WGS metagenome assembly JAABUZ01 (sample SAMN12813069, study PRJNA571459) | rock metagenome | isolation source: Antarctica rocks | place: Antarctica: Victoria Land, Linnaeus Terrace sud | collected 2015-12-21 | reverse complement strand
CGACTCCATCTGCGTTTTCATCTTTTCGCGATCCGGCAGCACGATATGGGGAGCATCGGCTTGCCAGGGACCGGAAGGCATTCCCGCCAGCGCTTGGTTGACGATACGGATGCTCTGCCGCATTTCATCCATTCGCACCTCGAAACGCGCATACACATCGTTGGCGGTACGCGTTGGCACCTCGAAATCGAACTGCTCGTAGCTGGAATGCGGGCTATCCTTGCGCGCGTCCATCTTGAGACCAGCCGCCCGGAGCATCGGACCTGTTACGCCGAGGTCGAGCATCATATCAAGCGGCAACTGCCCCACGCCTTTGGTGCGATGCACCCAGATCGGATTGGAAGACAGCAGGTTTTCAAACTCATCCACCGCGTGCGGAATGCGCTCCATGAACTTGGAAACGATCTTGTGCCAGCCCCGCGGAGGCTCCAGCGCCAATCCGCCCACGCGAATATAGCTGGTCATCATGCGCTGCCCGGAAAACATCTCGAAAATTTTGAGGATCTCTTCCCGTTCCCGGAAACAATAGAAGTAAACGCTCATGGCGCCGATATCGAGCGCATGCGTGCCCAGCCAGACAAGATGGCTGGACAGACGCTGCAATTCGCACAGCATCACGCGCATCCACTGGGCAAATGGCGGAATTTCCAAGCTGAGCAGGCGCTCGACAGCCAGCGCATAACAGAGATTGTTGTTTAAGTTGGAAAGGTAATCAACGCGATCCGTTAACGGAACCACCTGCTGATACTTCTTGCCCTCCGCCTGTTTCTCAATGCCGGTGTGCAGGTAACCGATCTCCGGCCGCGCTTTCAGAATCGTCTCGCCATCCAGTTCCAGCACAACGCGCAACACGCCGTGCGTGGACGGGTGCTGCGGACCCATGTTCAGGGTCATGCGCCGCGGCGGATTGATCTGCTCCTCTGGAACGTCGATTCCGGAAACATCGCCGATGGATAACTCATGCTCGGCGTCGAGTGATTCAACGTGAACCTTGCCCTCAATCATGACTAAACCTTCAACCTAAAGTATGCGATTAGAAGCGCTTCGAGCCAACTACTCGTCCTGGTAAGAGTACTTGTGCCCGTGAACGGGATAATCTTTCCGCAGAGGATGCCCTTCCCAATCGGGCGGCATCATGATGCGTTCCAGATTCGGATGGTTGCGGAACGGAACACCGAAAAGGTCGAACACTTCGCGCTCATACCAGTTCGCGCCGCGCCACACTTCCGTCACCGAATCCAGCGGCTCGTCCTCACCCAGTTTGACACTTAAGCGCAGCCGCGCATTGTGCCGTACCGAATGCAGGAAGTAAACAATTTCGAAGCGCGGCTCACGAGGCCACCAATCAACGCCGGTGACGGCGCTTAAGCGTTCAAACCCAACTTCTTCTTTCAACACCCGGCACACGGCTACAATTTGCGCGGGCGCGATGGACAAAACGGGGCCATCCACTGCTACGGTGGCGTCAATAATAGCATCGGGAACACGGTTATTGACGGCCAGAGCAGCAGGATTTTCAGCCAACCCTTCAGGCAGCACGTTTCGTCACCCCTCTCTGTGTCTTGCGCTGTTCATCGACAGACCAGTTCAACACGCCTTTTTTCCAGATATAGAAGAAACCGCAGAGCACGAGAGCAACAAACAGAAGCATTTCGAAAAACGCCAACAATCGAAGCTGCCGGTAGACCATCGCCCACGGATAAAGAAAAATCGCTTCTATATCAAATAAGATGAAAACCATAGCGACGAGATAGAACTTTACGCTGAATCGCTCGCGCGCGTTTCCGACCGGATTCATGCCGGATTCATAAGGCATTGATTTAACCGGGTCTTTCACTCTCCGTCCCAGAATGGCGGAAAGTCCAATCATTGCCGCGGCAACACCGATCGCGATGACAATCTGAACAAGAACCGGGAACCAGGTTTGAGCGTAGGTGGTGGGCATTGCGAAATACTAGAGTAGCAACCAGTTAACTTCTATAATGAGGAAAAGGATAGCAAAAAGAATTGCAGGCTACACCCATTGAGGTCCTTGTCAACGGAGAGAGGCGGGAAGTGCCGCCGGACCAATCGGTCTCGACATTATTAGCTTGGCTTCATATTCCAGCAGACCGCGTGGCGGTCGAACTGAACAAGAAAATCGTACGGAAACGCGACTGGGAGCAAACGGCCGTGCTGAGCGCTTCTCAGTTGGAAATTGTCGAGTTTGTCGGCGGCGGGTGAGTTACGCTGCCGATTTTTTGCTTGACTCTATCCACGGGTCTAGTACAATTTGGGGAGCCGTTCCACTTAAAACGAGAAGCGGGCGTTATGTTCAAAACACGAAAAGTCCGTTCTGATTCGGCCTCCAGCCAGCAGACTTACACCAGCACCGACGTAGCGAAAATCGCCCAGGTCAGCCTTCGCCAGCTTCAATGGTGGGATGAGCGGAAAGTGGTATCGCCCCGGCATGAGGGGCATAAACGGATCTATCTCCCGGAAGAAGTGATCGAAATTACGCTGATTGCGGAATTGCGGCGCAAAGGCTTCTCCCTGCAGAAAATTCGGCGCGTTCTCCGGTTTCTGCAGCGCGAAATGGGACGCCGTTTGGCGGATGTCATGTCGAACGAATCGCGTTTACATTTATTGACGGACGGAAAAACGATCTATCTGGAAGATCAGCAGGAGCGCATCATTGATCTGCTGAAAAACGCCAAGCAGCCCATGTTTCTGGTATGCGTCAGCGATCAGGTGAAACGTTTGGATGAGCTGCCAAAAAAAACTAATCGCGGCAGTGAGCCGCCGTTATTTGCGCGCCGGCTGAGAACTGCTGTTTGATTTCGAACACTTGTTGTTTGACCGGCCCCTATGGAAGCTCGTCCGCAACGTCTATACTTTTAGATAGAGTTTCAAGCCTTTCGAAGTAGTTTTGGATGTTCAGAGCCATCAGACAGGCTGCAATCCGGGAGGGTTCTTGCTGTTATCCCAGCGGCGTTATTTTTTTCTTGTTCCGCTCTTTATCGGCGCTTGCGCGCTGATAGGCGGAATCTTCGGACCTGGCACCAGGCTGGTACGGGCGGCTTCTCAGCATAATGCGAGCGGCGCCTCGGACCAGGATTTGAAGGCCAGCCTCGAATCGTTCACAAAGGTGTACGACATTGTCGGCGACAACTATGCCGACAAGCTTTCCGCCGATAAAGGAATTTATAAGGGCGCGATTCCAGGCATGCTGCGAACGCTGGACCCGCATTCAAATTTCTTTGATCCGAAAGAGTTTTCCGGGATGCGCGAGGAGCAGCACGGCCGTTATTACGGCGTCGGCATGACGATTGGCCCCCAGCCGCGTACCGGCAAGGTGATGGTCATGTACCCGCAGGGCGGCACGCCGGCTTACAAGGCGGGGCTTCGCCCTGGCGACATGCTGATTCAGGTGAATGATAAGCGCGTGGATAACGCCACCAGCGACGAGGTACGAGATCTCCTGCGCGGCCCGAAAGGCACAAAGGTGCAGATCACGGTAAGCCGGGAAGGCTCCGACAAGCTGTTAACGTTTAATCTGGTGCGCGCTGAAATTCCGCGCAACAGCGTGGATGACGCTTTTTGGGTTCGGCCCGGCATTGCATTCCTGCATATCAAGCAGTTTACGGAAACAACCGGCAAGGAAGTGGAAGATAACCTTCAGCGCCTGGGAGAACAGAATATCGAAGGTTTAGTTCTCGATCTGCGGGAGAATCCAGGCGGTCTTCTGTCGGAAGGCGTTTCTGTGGCGGGCCGCTGGCTAGATCGCGGTCAGGTGGTCGTTTCCCACAAAGGCCGCGCTTACGCTGAAAAGCCCTACCTTGCCCGCGGCAGCCAGTACGGCGAAAAATATCCCATTGTCGTGCTGGTCAACCGCTTCTCCGCTTCCGCCGCGGAGATTGTAGCTGGCGCTTTGCAGGACCATGACCGCGCTTGGGTTTTGGGCGATACTACCTTCGGCAAAGGTCTTGTGCAAACGGTCTATCCGCTCAGTGACAACACTGGTCTGGCGCTGACGACTCAGCACTATTACACTCCGAGCGGCCGCCTGATTCAGCGTGATTACTCCAACTTGTCATTCCTGGATTACTATTACGGCAAGCGGGCGCAGGTAAGCAATCCAGCCGATGTGAAGCAAACCGACCTGGGCCGCGTTGTCTATGGCGGCGGCGGCATCACGCCTGATGAAAAATACGAAACTCCGAAGCTTGATCCGTTTGAATTGAGTCTGCTGCGGAAAAACTCCTTCTTCAATTATTCATCGCATTACTTTTCCGCTCATCCCACACAGCTTGCGAAAAACTGGACGCCTGACGAGAATATCCTGAATGATTTTCACGATTGGCTAATGAAGCAGGGACTTCAGTTCAGTGAAGCTGACTGGACGCGAGACCACTCCTGGCTCCGGAACGACCTTCGGCAGGAGATGTACGTGACTGCGTTCAGCTATGAAGATTCACAAAAGGTGGCGGTTGAGCAGGATACCGAGGTGCAGAAAGCAATGGACTCGTTATCGAAAGCCTCTCACCTGCTGGCTGAATCAAAAGCTCGATATGAAAAGCAGCGGGCCAGCCGCTGATTCTGGACCTCTTGGCCGCACAACAGCAAAGGATCACGACAACAGTCACGCCTCAAATTACCGTTCTTGATACCGGCGGACAATACACCCATCTGATTGCCCGGCGCGTGCGTGAACTCGGCGTTTATGCCGATGTGCAACTGAGCGACACGCCGGCGGTTGAGCTGCTTGGCCGTAAGGGCATCATCATTTCCGGCGGTCCCGCGAGCGTTTACGAGGCCAGCAGTCCTCAAATCGATCCGGCTATTCTGTCGAACAACCAGCCTGTTCTCGGCATCTGTTACGGGCATCAGTTGTTGGCTCATCATTTAGGCGGCCAAGTTCAAAAAGGCGAGCGGGGCGAGTACGGCATTGCCCATTTAAGCGTTACTTGTCAGGACGCGCTTTGGAACGGCGTAACCCGCTCGCAAATATGGATGAGTCACCGTGACACGGTGAAAGTGCTTCCGCCCGGCTTCCGCATTATCGCCGCTACGGAGACCTCCGATATCGCGGCCATGTCGCATCCCGGACGCAAACTGTTCGGGCTGCAATTTCATCCGGAGGTGGTTCACACGCACGCGGGCACTCGTATTCTGGAAAATTTTCTGTTTGACGTGTGCGGCGCCCAACGGGATTGGAACATTTCCCAGCGCGTGCCGCTGGTAGAAGAACAGATCCGGCAAGTAGCGGGAGACCGCAACGTATTTTTCTTTGTGAGCGGCGGCGTTGATTCCACGGTGGCTTATACGCTCTGCTTGCGGGCGCTTGGTCCAGACCGCGTTTACGGCATCTATGTTGATACCGGCTTAATGCGCAAGGACGAAACGGAATTTGTTCAAAGCGTCTTCAACGAGCTGGGAGCCAAACATTTCATGGCCGATGAAGCTGAAGACGAATTTTTGGCTGCTCTCCAGGGCTTGCATGGCCCGGAGGAAAAACGGCATGCGATTGGCGAGCGCTTCGTCAAAGTCCAGGAGCGTATTCTGGCCACGGAACATTTTCTGGACGGCCATTGGATTTTAGGGCAGGGCACGATCTATCCGGACACCATTGAATCCGGTGGAACAGCAAAAGCGGATCTTATCAAGACTCACCACAATCGGGTGGCCGGCATTCAGGCGCTGATTGATTCGGGCCGCATCATCGAACCGCTGACGGCTTTTTACAAGGACGAAGTGCGTGAAATCGGTCGCGAGATCGGCGTACCGGAAAAGTTTTTGGCGCGGCATCCCTTTCCGGGACCAGGTTTGGCCATCCGCTGTTTATGCGCGGAAGAAGCGGGCGAAGTGCGGAAAATACCGGAAGGCTTTCTTCTGCCGGTGCGCTCCGTCGGCGTGCAGGGCGACTCCCGCAGCTATCGCAGCGTTTTGGCGCTGGAAACGGAACCGACGCTGGCCGATATTCAAAAAACCGCGCCGGCGCTTATTAACAGCCGGATCGACATCAATCGCGTGATAGCGCTTTGCGGCGGCAAAGCTCCGCTCAGCGCGATGAAGGTCAGCGAAGCTTCTATTAATAAACGGCGTCTTGATGTATTGCGCGAAGCCGATGCCGCCGTTCGCGCTTTCTCCGTTCAGTCTGGATTCGAGGAACAGGTCTGGCAATTCCCGGTGGTGCTGCTGCCGTTAGGAACGGAAACCGCGCCGGAATCCGTGGTGTTACGCCCCATTGACTCCGTGGACGGCATGACAGCCGATGTTGTGCTGATGAATCCCGATAAGCTGGAAAAGCTTACAAAACGTCTACTGTGCTTACCCGAAATCGCGGCAGTTTTTTACGATCTCACGCACAAACCTCCGGGCACGATTGAATGGGAGTAGTTCTACACGCGCCTACGAATCGGCTCATGGCTTCTCTTCTCCTTTGAATTTACGTGAATTGCGCCAAACCCAATTCAGATTCGGTGAAAGCTCTTCAAAATATCCTGTGTGCCGTAGCGCAGGGCAATCGGACGGCCATGCGGACAGGTCATCGGATACTCGCATTCCGAAAGCGCCCGCAGCAGCCATTCAATCTTCTTGGGCTCCAGTTTAGTGTTGATCTTGATAGCGGCGCGGCACGCAATCGTCGCGCAAACATCACGCCGGATCTCGTCGAGTGAAGCGGAACGCAGTTCCGTCTCGGCAATCTCCAGAATTTCAAAGATAACTTTCTCCAGATCCGCTGGGCCTACGCCCGCCGGTGCCGCCTTAATCGCAATCGTTCTCTGGCCGAACGGCTCCGTATCAAAGCCATACGCGCTCAGTTCATCCGCGATGCGCGCATACTCAAACTGCTGAGCGGGGGTTAGCTGCAAAACCAGCGGCATCAGCAATTGCTGAATCTCCACTGTTCCCGCAGAGCGCTGCCGAAGCACCTGCTCAAACAGGATGCGTTCATGCGCGACATGCTGATCGATAATCCACAAGCCGTCACGGCTGGCAGCAACGATAAAGCTGTCGTGCAGTTGCCCTAGGGAACGCAAATCCGGCAAGGCGGCAAGCGTTTCCACGCGATCCCAATCCGCCGCCAGTTGCTGAAGCGCTCCATGCGTGTCCGGCACCCGCCGTATGGGACGCGGCGCGCTGACAACAGGCGAGTAGTGGGATGCCGCCGCCGGTTGCGGAATCGGGCTGACTCTGATCTCCGGCTCCTGCCCGGTTTCCGCCGCCATCTCCTGCTCTGTGACGGTTCTGATCTCACCAGCCATGGGTTCATCGGCCATGGTTTCCATCACCGCCGTGAATTCAGAGTAAGGAAGATTGGCCGCGCGCTGCTGAACGAAAGATGGCTCAACCGGACGCAGCGGCGGAGACTCCCGTGCAATGACCGGCGAGGTTGCGCGCGGGATATTGGAAACCGGGCGACTCTCTATCAGCACGTCACGCACGCTGTCGCGAACAAAATCGTGAACCACGGAACTATGCAGGAAACGCACTTCCGTTTTGGAAGGATGCACATTGACATCCACTTCGGCGGGATCGCAATTCAAAAATAAAAGAGCGAAAGGAAAGCACCCCGAAGGCATTAAATTGTGATAAGCCGCTTGCACCGCATGAAGAAGAAGCTTGTCGCGAATCAGCCGCCCATTCACAAAAAGGAAGACCGAGTTGCGATTCAGCTTCTGCACATGCGGCCCGGAAACCAGTCCTTCGAGCGAAAACTGCGCCGTCTCCGGTTCAGCCGGAACTTGCGCTTCGGATTTCTCATGAAAAGGCACGTACGGCGGAGGCAAACGAAGCTCAAACAGACGCGGACTAATATCAACCAAGTCCGTCATGATCTCCGAACCAAACACTTGAAAGGCCCGCTCGCGGATGCTTTCCACCGGAGTCACGTTCAGCAGTTCGCGGCCTTCATGATAAAGTTCGAAGCGTTTGTTGACATGACCCAAACTATAGTGAGTCACCAATGATCCAAGATGCGCCAGCTCCGTCTGATCGGAGCGTAGAAACTTCTTGCGCGCCGGAATGTTAAAGAACAGATCCCGCACCGTAATCGTTGTGCCTACCGGTCGCGCGATCTCGTCACAACGCAGCAACTTGCCGCCGTTGATTTCCACCGCCGTTCCCGTTTGTTCTTCCGCTGACCGCGTTTCCAGCAACAAGCGGCTTACGGAGGCAATCGACGGCAGCGCTTCCCCGCGAAAGCCTAAAGTAGCAATCGCCAGCAGGTCCTTGACGTCGCGCAGTTTGCTTGTCCCATGACGCTCAAACGCCAGCAGCGCATCGTCGCGCAGCATCCCGCAGCCATTGTCTTGAAGGCGGATTAAACGGCGGCCAGCGTTTTCCGCGTCTACGCGAATCTCAGTCGCGCCCGAGTCCAGCGCATTTTCCAGCAACTCTTTAACAACGGAAGCGGGCCGCTCTACGACCTCTCCGGCAGCAATTTTATTCGCGACATGATCGGAGAGAATTCGTATGCGGCCCATCGAAATGCCTGAAGCGTTGAAGGGGGAATCAGCCGCTCATGGCAGCCAAAAATTCCGCGTTGCTACGCGTTCTTCCCAGCTTGTCAATCAACAGTTCCATGGATTCCACGGGCGAGAGCGGGTTCAGCACCTTACGCAGTACCCACACGCGGTTCAACTCTTCCCTCGGCATCAGCAGTTCTTCCTTGCGGGTTCCGCTGCGGTTGATGTCGATAGCCGGAAACACGCGCTTATCGACCAGCTTGCGGTCCAGGTGAATTTCCATGTTGCCGGTACCCTTGAATTCTTCAAAGATCACGTCATCCATGCGGCTTCCCGTATCGATCAGCGCCGTTGCCACAATCGTGAGCGAACCGCCTTCTTCGATATTGCGCGCCGCGCCGAAGAAACGTTTCGGGCGCTGTAGCGCGTTGGAATCCACGCCGCCCGACAGCACCTTGCCGGATGGCGGAACAACCGTGTTATAAGCGCGGGCCAGACGCGTGATCGAGTCCAGCAGAATCACCACGTCGCGTTTATGCTCAATGAGCCGCTTGGCTTTTTCAATCACCATCTCGGCTACCTGCACGTGCCGCGCCGCCGGTTCGTCAAAAGTCGAGCTGATCACTTCACCGCGCACGGAGCGCTGCATGTCCGTGACCTCTTCCGGGCGCTCGTCAATCAGCAGAACAATGAGGTTCACTTCCGGATGATTGACCGTGATGGAGTTAGCGATGCTTTGCAGCATCATCGTCTTGCCGGTGCGCGGAGGAGCCACAATCAAGCCGCGCTGCCCTTTTCCGAGCGGCGTCAGCAAATCCATGACACGGCCCGAAAAGTTGTCTTTGCTTGTTTCCAGCTTGATCCGTTCATCGGGATAAAGCGGCGTCAGGTTATCAAAGAAAATTTTGTTGCGCGATTCCTCCGGCGGTTCGAAGTTAATCGCGTCAACTTTAATCAGCGCGAAATAGCGTTCACCCTCTTTGGGCGGGCGAATTTGGCCGGATACCGTGTCGCCAGTGCGGAGATCGAACCGCCGAATCTGTGAAGGCGAAACGTAAACATCGTCAGGACCCGGCAGGTAATTATATTCCGGAGCGCGCAGAAATCCGAAGCCGTCGGGCAAACATTCCAACACGCCTTCCGAGAAAATCAGCCCGCTCTTTTCGGCTTGCGTCTGCAGAATCTTGAAAATTAATTCCTGCTTGCGCAAACCAGCCGCGCCGGGCACCCCCAGATCTTTCGCAATCTGGTTCAGCGCCTGGATGCTCATATCCTTCAGCTCGACCAGATCCAGCGTGGTGCTGTTCCGCTGCCCACCCTGCCCGGTATTGCCAATAGAATGACGTCCGCGCCTTGGGAATGGCCCAGTGCCTCCCTGTTGCGGGGCACCACCTTGTTGTTGGCCGCCTTGTGTCGCCGCAGCGGATTGAGCGGCGCTGGGAGGAGCGGCACCGGAAACAACAGCGGCGGAGCTATTTTCCGGCGCGCTTTTCACTTCATTACTGGTCATCGGCGGCGTAACGGGCCTTTGCTCAGGAAGCCTGCTTTCGACCGGCCTTACATCCGTCGGAGTCTTCGTTTCCGCAGAGGTTCGGCTTTCCGCGGCTGGTTTCCGAGCGCTTTCACCGCTAGCGGGTTTGGTTCCATTTACCCTGCCCTCGCCAGTCCCTCGTGGCCGGGGCGAGCCCGTCCGTTCCGGTCTTGGTTCCGCCGACCTGCCATTCTCAGCAGGCTTACCATTCACAGTCCTGGAAGGCTCCGCTGTCTTAGTCTCGGAATTTTTCGGGTCAGGCTCTTTTGCCTCCGGCGGTTCCGCCACGGCAGTTGCTATTTCAGGCGCCTTTATCTCCGAAATTTCCGGCATGGCAGCGTCAGCAGCCGATAGGACCGACTCGCTTAACTCCATCTGCGCATGACGATCTTCGTTTACTTCTTCAGGCTTCTCGGTGGGCGTGCCTTCGGTGGCACCCGCGCGGTCTACTGGTTCTTGATCTTCGAGATGATTTGCCAAATTTCCCTCACTCCCCGACCATCGACGGTCGAGAACGGTACTGGCTCAAGGTCGGGCGTTTTGCCCTCTATCGCGGCCAATCCGGCTTTTAGTTGATTGCTGCTTTTCAGTTTGTCGGCCTTGGTGAGAATCACCTGGTATCGACGGTTGTGGAACTCCAGCCAGGCTTTCAGCTCCAAATCCATTTCCATCCACCCCCGCCTGGCATCAACAAGGAGGAGCGATAACGCTAAATTTTGCCGATGCAGTAAATAACTTTCAATCAATTTTTTCCAACGGTCGCGTTCTTCGAGCGGAACTCGCGCGTAACCATAGCCGGGCAAATCAACAAATCGAAGCTTGTCGCTGATTTGGAAAAAATTGATGAGCTGCGTACAGCCAGGACGGGCACTGGTAAAAGCCAGCCCCGACTGCCCGGTCAGCTTATTTAATAAACTGGACTTGCCAACGTTGCTTCGCCCCAAAAAAGCGATCTCGACTGACCCGTTCAGCGCCTCAGGCGGGAACTGCTCCGGCGCGGCAGCGCTGATCATCAGCTTAGGAAAAGAGGGTTTTTCCCGTTCTTCCAGCTGTTTCTTCCCAGCGCGCTTAACTTCTTGCGTTCCCACCACGGCTCACTTCCATTCAAACGCGGAACTGCTGTAAAGCCGCCCGTTTAATGCGTCAGATTGTCCTCATTGGGCCGACCTGTCAGTTCCACCGCGGTCGCCACCGGAGCTAGCGGCAGCGCCACAATTTCCCGCTCCAGCGCAATCTTCAAGACTTCATCCACCGACGTCGTAAAGTGTAGCTTCATTTCTTTCCGCACATTTTCCGGAATGTCTACTAAATCCTTTTCATTGTCCTTCGGCAGAACAAGTTCAAAGATTCCCTGACGGTGAGCGGCCAGCATCTTTTCTTTTAGGCCCCCAATCGGCAGCACGCGCCCGCGGAGCGTGATCTCTCCCGTCATGGCGATATCACCACGAACCGGGATACCCGTCAACGCGCTGCAAATACTAGTTGCAATTGTAATGCCAGCCGAAGGACCATCCTTGGGAATGGCGCCTTCCGGAACGTGTACGTGGATATCGAGATGCCGGTAGAAGTCTTTGGGGAGCCCCAAGTACTGAGCCCGCGACCGCACGTAGCTCATCGCGGCTTGCGCGGATTCCTGCATGACATCTCCCAGCTTGCCGGTCGTTGTCATCTTGCCCCGGCCTTCCATGACGCTGGCTTCCGTGGTCAGAATCGATCCGCCTACTTCGGTCCAGGCCAAGCCCGTAGTAACGCCGATCTCATTCTTCTTCTCGCTATCCAGATCGCGGAAACGCGCTGGCCCTAGAAGTTCGGTGATTTTTTCCGGCGCGACCACAATTTTCTCGATAGACACCAAAGGCGTTTCTATCGCTTTCGCCTTTTTCTTGCTCTTCTTGACGCTCTCGACCGCTTCCTCGGCTTGCAGCGGCACGTCCTCTTCGATCAGCTCGGCGGGCGCTTCACCGGTCGTCAAGGTCTCGGCGGTAATGTCCTCCGGCGTGGGCGTCTGCGCTTCCACCACTTTGCGCGCCACCTTACGGCACAAGTTTCCGATTTCGCGCTCTAAATTACGAACGCCAGCTTCCCGTGTATACGACTGAATGAGCGTTTGCAGGCCGGAGTCCATGAACTCCACCTGTTCTCCGGAGACCCCTGTATCCTTCATCTGCTTCGAAACCAGGAAGCGCTTGGCGATTTCCAGCTTTTCCAGTTCCGTATAGCCCGAAAGACGGATCACTTCCATGCGGTCCTGCAAAGCGGGCGGAATGGTATGCAGCACGTTGGCGGTGGCGATGAAGAAGACTTGGCTCAGGTCGTATTCAACGTCCAGGTAATGATCCATGAACGCGGAATTCTGCTCCGGATCAAGCACTTCGAGCAGGGCCGCCGACGGATCTCCGCGGAAGTCCATCGACATCTTATCGACTTCATCCAGCATGATGATCGGGTTTTTGGTGCCCGCCTTCTTCATCATTTGAATCAGTTGGCCCGGCAACGCGCCGATATAAGTGCGGCGATGGCCTCGAATTTCCGCCTCATCACGCACGCCGCCCAGCGAGAGACGGACAAATTTCCGGCCCGTCGCCTTCGCAATCGACATTCCCAAAGAAGTTTTGCCCACTCCGGGAGGCCCAACAAAACACAAAATAGAGCCTTTTGGGTTCTGCACCAGCCGACGAACCGACAGAAACTCTAAAATGCGCTCCTTGATCTTTTCCAGGCCATAGTGATCACCCTCGAGTATTTGGCGCGCAAACTTCAAGTCGCGGATTTCCTTGGTGCGCTTCTTCCACGGCACGGCCAGCAGCCAATCCAGATAATTACGGGAAACCGTCGATTCAGCCGACATCGGCGGCATGCCTTCCAAACGCTTCAACTCGGCGGTCGCCTTTTCGTGAGCGTCCTTTGTCATGCCGGCGGCGTCGATTTTCTTCTTCAGCTCGTCATACTCGCTCTTCTCGCCGCGCCCGAGTTCCTTCTGAATCGCCTTAATCTTCTCGTTAAGGTAGTACTCTTTCTGCGCCCGCTCCATTTGCCGCTTGACGCGGCCCTGAATCGTGCGGTCCACATTCAGCTTTTCAATCTCGATATCGAGCAGATCGGCCACCCGCGTCAAGCGGTCCACCGGATCGAAGATTTCGAGCAGTTCCTGCCGCTCTTCAATGGTGAGTTGCAAATTCGCGCCCACCGTGTCGGCCAGTTTGCCGGGATCGTCAACCCGAATGGCGGCGATCATGGTCTCGTAGTTCAGATTCTGACTCAGCTTGACGTACTGCTCAAAGAGAGTGGTAACACGGCTGGTCAGCGCTTCGAGTTGGTTGCCGCCTTCAATTTTGTAGGAAGTAGTCCTGACTACGGCGCGGAAATACCCCTCTTCTTCGCTCACCGAGATGATTTTGCCGCGCTCCACGCCTTCCACCAAAACCTTGATGTTTCCGTCAGGCTGCTTCAGGCTCTGGACAATGTTGGCCACCGTGCCGACCGAGTAAATTTCATCGGGCCGCGGCTCATCTATCGAGGCATCATGTTGGGTAGCCAGGAAAATCTTCTTGTCACCCAGCAATGCTTCTTCCAAGGCACGGACACTGGATTCGCGTCCCACCACAAAGGGAGTCATCATGAACGGAAAGATGACTACATCCCGGATGGGCATCATAGGCAATCGTTTTGTATCCGTTTTATCTTTCGTTGTGACCATTTTGTCTTTCTAGGCGGATTGTCCCATGAACAAAGGGACGGAAGAATGGAAATCAGCAACCGTTTTGTTGAAAGTCGCTGAAAGGGAGAAAACTCTCCGCGCAATACAGGATAGCTAGCCCGCCTTTTCGAGCACAGCCATGTTAATCTTTTGCGTCAGCACCATCTCCTTCGTGACAGCAAATTCACGAACCTTCTTGAATGTAGGGAGATAGTACATCAGGTCCAGCATGAGATCTTCCAGGATCATGCGTAGACCGCGCGCGCCGACTTTACGCTCCATCGCTAATTGTGCAACCGCGTCCAGGGCGTCTTCGCTAAATTTGAGCTTAACATTCTCGAACTCAAAAAGTTTTTGATACTGACGGATAATCGCATTTTTCGGCTTCGTCAGTATCTGAACCAGAGCTTCCTTGGAAAGATCTTCCAGTATCGCCGTCACCGGCATTCTGCCGATGAACTCCGGGATAAATCCATACTTGATCAAATCAACCGGCTGGCACTGTCCCAACAAATCCGTGTCGCGCCGCACCGAATTCACTCCACGGCGCAGCCCTTCTTTTTCGTCCGGCGGTATGAAACCAATCGACTTAGTGCCTACGCGCCGCGCAATCACCTTTTCCAGGCCAATAAAAGCCCCGCCGCAAATAAATAGGATGTTCGTGGTATCAACCGGCGTAAACTCCTGATGCGGGTGCTTGCGTCCGCCTTGCGGAGGCACATTCGCCACCGTGCCTTCCAAAATCTTCAAAAGAGCTTGCTGAACACCCTCGCCCGAGACATCCCTGGTAATCGAAGGATTCTCGTCCTTCCGGCCAATCTTGTCGATTTCATCAATATAGATAATGCCGGTCTGGGCGCGCTGCACGTCCCAATCGGAATTCTGCAACAGGCGCAGGATAATGTTTTCAACATCCTCGCCCACATACCCGGCTTCGGTCAGCGTGGTGGCGTCCACAATTGCGAACGGAACATCCAGAATACGAGCCAGCGTCTGCGCCAGCAAGGTTTTGCCCGTGCCTGTCGGCCCAATTAGCAGGATATTGGACTTCGACAGTTCCACCTCGCTGCCGCGCTGCTTATTCATCTGAATGCGCTTGTAGTGGTTATAAACAGCGACGGCCAGCTTTTTCTTAGTCGCGTCCTGGCCAATCACATACTGGTCCAGATATTCCTTAAGCTCCAAGGGACGAGGCAGTTTACCGGGAGTACTGTAGCTCTGTTCATGCCGGTCGTCTTCGATAATCGAATTACAAACAGCAATACACTCATCACAAATGTAAGCACGAGGATAATCGCTTGGTGATGATATCAGCTTTCCGACGACATCTTGGCTTTTATGACAAAACGAACAGCGAAGGGAATCGTCAGATCCAGTGCGTTTCAAACTAGTTCTCCCACATAGAAAAGGATCACGAGATCCCTCGCCCTGATCAATAATCGCAACATCAGTATATCAAGACTAAAGAGCTTGCTAACAGAACCTGCTAAAAACACTGTAAGAGTATTTACCGGCGATTGCCACTCAGAAAATCAGCTTTACCCCTAACTGCACGTTACGGGGAGCACCCGTACCGATTCCCGGCGCGCCGTTATTGACGTCCAAGGTAGAAGTAACTTGCCCCAACCCGCTATCCGTAACTGAATTTGTGGGAGGGGCCAGGATTCTTCTATTGAGTAGGTTGAAAATTTCCAAACGAAGTTGCAGGTTTACTTTTTCTGTGAGAGCAGTGTTCTTGAAAACAGAGAAGTCCACTTGATAGATGTTCGGACCCCGGAAGGAGTTGCGGGCTTGATTGGAATACGTGCCCTGCGCCGGTAAAGCAAAGGCTGAAGGATCGAAGAAGTAAGCATAGTTGGGCGGATTATCCGCTGGTACGCTTGCAAAGGGATTGCCTATCACTTCGGCCCGGTCGGCATTCTCTTTCGTACCGCTGGTATTCCGTCCGCTGAAAACGGTAAAGGGCTGGCCGGTGGAGAGACTCAATAGGGAATTCACCTGCCATCCACCGAGAACCGGTTTCAAACGGGAAGGCGAAGGCAGGTTATAACCGATGTACGTTGTAAACGAATGGCGTACATCGAAATCAGAGTTGCCGTAGTCGCAGCGCAGGCAATAACTGTTTTGCGGAATCGTGTTGCGGGCACCCGAGAGATCGTCGCGGGAGTGCCCGTAAGTGTAATTCAGTTTAGCGTTCAGGCCATGATAATTATTGGTGCGCAGCGACACAATCATGCCATTGTAATAACCATTAGCGACTGACTGCACTTCGTTAATAGTAGTGAAATTTGAAAACTGGCCGGAGTAAGGACGCACGGACCCGCCAATCGGAATCTGATTGATATCGAGCGTCACAGGAAGCGCCCGGCTGAGGCTGCCCGTGTAGCCCACTTCCAGCACGGACGACCGGTTAATCTGCATCTGTACGTTCAGATTCGAGTTCTGCACGTATCCGGTTCTGAAGTTCTGGCTGACGGAGAAGACGCCAAATGGTCCGGTCGGAAAGGTGGCGCTGCCGAAAATCGGCGCGCCGTCCTGAATGGTATAAGCGGACTGGTTACTCAAGGTGTAAACAGGCGAACGGCCGCCCGGATTAGAGAGCACGCCTGTCGCGCCATTGTTGCCGGGGTTATTATCGCCCAGGTAGTTTACGTTAGGCACCTGATAGAAAATGCCGTAGCCGCCGCGAATGACGAACCGGCTTTGATGCCCCGGCTGATAGGCAAATCCAAAGCGCGGCGCGAAGTCTTTCCAGTCGCGCGGGTACAAAGTAGTAATTCCCTGCCCCACGTACGTGATACCGCCGAGAGATGGGATAAAGGTGGAAATACGGTTTGTCGGATCGCTGAGCGGACTTTGGAAAACCCAGTTCAGCCCATAGTTCAAGGTAAGATTCTGTTTTACTTTCCAGCTATCCTGGACGAATCCGGTAGCGCCGTTCAGATAATAGTTACGCTGACGGTCGCCATAAATGATGGTGGACTGGTTGGGGGCAACACGCCCTGCCAGAAAATCAGCCAGCGCATTCAAAGAAGCGTTACCAGTGCTCCAGGTATCTTTAGGATTCGTTACTGCCTGCGGTCCTTGCGAGCCGTCAAAGTTAAAGCGGCCACGAGAATTACGTTCGTAAAAAACGTCGAAGCGGGCGCGCCGGTACTCGCCGCCAAACCGCAGCGTGTGCGCGCCGGCGGTGTACGTCATCACCTCATTTAAATGCCCTGTCGTATCGATGCGGCCTAGCGGCGGCGTCAGCCCGGTATTGTCGAATCCGCTGATATTGAGGCGCGGCGCGCCAAACAGGAATGGGTTTGTCACTCCCGTGTTCAAACCAAGCGCTACCACATTGAAGCCTGTCGTTGCGTCACTGAAAACCTGCTTAAAATAATTCACGCCCGCCGTTGTCTGCGTCACGAACTTGGGAGAGACCACGCCGTTGTAAACCAGTGAGAAATTATGCATCCGGCTCGGAGCCACTTGATAGTAATAAGGAATCACTGACCCGATAGCCTCCGTTTGCGAGCCGGTTCCGCCGAAATAGCGAACGGCAATGTTGTTCCGCTCGTTGAAAATATGATCCAGCTTGACAATGCCGTTGTAAGAGTCCGACGTAGTGTTGGCCGTGCTGAAATAGTTGTTCTTGGCGGCAGGGCCGGTCAGGCTGTCGGCGGGCCATAGTGCGTTGATCAATCGCAAGGAAACGGAGTTGACCGGCACGCCTTGCTTGTTCAGCAATTGCGTGCCTTGCGCGACCCACGCGGCGGAAGGCGTGGTGCCTTGCGCCGTGTTGCCCGCGACAAAGTTCTGCTGCTCGTAAGTCAAGAAGAAGAACGTATGATTTTTCCAGATCGGCCCGCCCAGCGAACCGCCCGGCTGGCTGTTGCGCAGCTTCTGCGTCTTCTGACCGGCGGCGTCAAACCAGTTGCGCGCCGCCAGAAACTCATTGCGATTGAAGTAATACAACGAACCGTGAAAATTATTTGTGCCGGACTTGATGATGATGTTGAAAACACCGCCGCCATTGCGCCCGTTCTCGGCATCGCTGCTGCTCTGCACGGAAAGCTGGTCAATGGCGTCAATCGGCAGAACCGTGCCGGCAATGCCGGACACGCCGCCCTGGTTCACCGCGTTGGAGTTGTGCCATTGGTCATTGTTGTCAGCGCCGTCGATCTGCCAGTTGATTGCATTCGTGCGTGTTCCATTCAACGATCCAGCCGCGTTCACGCCTGGATTCAATTTCAGCAGTTGCGTAAAATCACGGCCGTTGAGGGGCACGTCTTCGATGGTCTTGGTGGGAATCACGCTGGTCAGCGCCGAGGCTGTTGTCTCGATGGCAACGGCGCTTGCCTCCACCTGGACGCTGGTGGCCTGACTGGCAACCGAGAGTTTGGCTTGCAGATTGAACACCCGGCCCGCTTCCACGTTGATGTCATTGATCTCCAAGTTCTGGAAGCCGGATTGGTTCACCGTCACGGAATAGCGGCCCAGCGGCAAGTCCTGAAACGCGAAGTCCCCGGAGTTTCCCGTTGAAGCTGTTCGTGATAAGCCGGTATCGCTGCCCAGCAATTTAACTGTGGCTCCAGTAACACTGGCGCCGGTAGGATCAGTGACCACGCCGGACACGCCGCCTCGAAAACTTTGTGCGAAGCAAGCGGAAGAAAGAAGAAAGAGAGCAGAAGCAACTGCCCAGTGTTTTTGAAGCAACGTTCACCCCTATAGACACGTTCAATCAAACGACGGGGTTCACTTTGAACTAGCTGTGTTTAGCAGGGTAACACAAAATCCGGCATGAAGGGGCAGGGAGCTTTCTATCGAGACTCAAGACCTTTCCAGACTTTGCAAATGGCAAGGATGAACCCTTTCAGAATCCGGGACTCAATCCGGTTGGGATTTTGATAAACTTCTTCTTTCTCCAGCAGGTAGACAAAAACTTGGCGGGTTTCCGGCGGGAGGGCGAGGGATCACAAAATCCCATCGTAGACCTCTTCCAGCATGAGAGCCATCAGATCGCCAATCTCCAGGTGTCGGCTCCGCTCCGTTAATTCCGTCAGCATCCAGTGATCGCCATAGCGTGAGGAGAGTTGAAGGTACACGCTTTCAGAATCGATCAGCAGGCAGTGTTGTAGGGAAGGAATTGTTCGGTAAGCTCGCGTTTTGAACGAACCGTCATAATACTTCGTCGAAGGCGATAGCACCTCCACCACCAGGGTTGGATTTACGATGACATCTTTGCGGTTTTTGTAGAACTCCGGTTCACCGCAAAGCGCCATAGCATCCGGGTACATGCTCTCGTTCACGCTCGCAACATAAAGCTTCAAATCGCTGTTGTAGACACGGCAGGCGCTTCCGATCACTTGGTCTAAGAGGCGCGCTATTCGCGCACCTAATCGGGCATGCACTTCCGTTCCGCCCGACATGGCAAATACCTCACCGGCGCGGTACTCACTTTTGAAATCGGCCTTTTCTTCCAGTTCTAAATACTGGTCAAAGGTGGTCGGTTCAGGAAGTAAATTCGTCGCCATATGAGCCGAGACCTTTCCAGACTGTACGTAACCTAAGCGTAAAGCCTTTCAAAACTCGAGACTGAACTTTACCGGGATTTTCGTAAACTTCCTCCGCATCCGATAAATAAATGAAAACCCGGCGTGTCTCCGGGTTGAGCAGCCAGACCTCACGAGTGCCGTTTTTGATATACCTTCGGCACTTTTCAATCAGTTCTCGCTCTTCATCCCCTGGAAACATCACCTCAATGGCAAAATCCGGCGAAAGCGCGATAAAACGCTTGCGGGAAGCGGCAGGAATGACGCTCAGCCTTTCCCAACTCACCCAAGCGGCATCCGGCGCACGGACGGCACGGCTTGGCAATCGAAAGCCGGCGCTGGATTCAACAGCAATCCCGGTTCCGTCCTTTTTTGACCAATTCGCCAGTTGCCGGAATACTTCGCCGCTCTGAAATGAGCTTTCTAGTCCTGCAGACGCCATGAGGATGATATGTCCCTCTTCCGTGAGTTCCATACGGAGATCCGGATTCCGAGCGCAGATGTCCTCGAAATAACGGCGGGAATCCTCGGGCAACAGCGGCAATACGACTCTATCTACTCCAGAAGGAAGAGTTGGTATCGCCGCCATGCGCCTATTGTAAGATCTAAGCCTGTTTGAGCGCCTGATCGAACAGAAACTGCAATGTTTTCTCTGTTTGAATGGTTCCGGCGATGCGCTCCAGCGTGCCCTCTTTATCCAGGCGCGCCCGCGTAACCGCCACGGCTTCGCGCTCCTGCCGGGCAATCCGCTGCACTTCGCGGTCAACCTCTTCTTTCGCGGCCGTGATGCCCTCGCGCTCGGAGACTTTTTCCAGCAATAAAGAAGCCTTGACGTTCCGAACAGCCTTCTCGCGCTGATTCTCTTTGACCTTTTGCCAGTCAAGCTGAATTGTGTTGGGATCAATGCCTTGCCCGGCTAAAGTCCGAAGCTGCATTTTTACCTGATTTTCAACTTGACGGTCCACGTAAGCTTCCGGCACGGGAAACTGATTGGCTTCCACCAGCCTGTCAATCAACTCTTCCTTGGCGGTCTGCTGGGCAACGTACTGCTTCTCCTGAAAAATCGCCTTCCTTACCGCGTCTTTCAGCTCGCCGAGAGTTTGATAATCTCCCAGATCACGAGCGAACTCATCGTCGAGAGCGGGCAGTTCCTTCTTGCGGACAAACTTCGGCGTGAGCTGGAAGCGCACTGTCTTCCCCGCCAGTTTTTCCTGCCCGTAATCTTCGGGATACGTGATATCCAATTCAATTACCGCGTCCGGAGAAGCGCCGATCAAAGCTTCATTAAACGCGGGAAGCGTATCCTCGCCACCTACCTGAATCTGAACATCCTGCTCAATCGGCTCAGCCAAACCCGAAAGCGACTTTAAATGCACCAGAACATAATCATTGTTCTCAATCGGGCGCGGGTCCAGATTCGGATATTCAGCCTTGTTTTCGCGCATCGCTTCAATGCGCTTATCCGCTTCTTCGTCGGTGACCGTAGGCTCTTCGTACTTCACCGGCAAGCCGTGATATTCGGCGATCTCAATTTCCGGCGCGACTTCAAAGTCCGCTTTAAAGCGAATCGGCTGCCCCGGTTCGAAGCGCAAATCAGTAATATCGGGCGTCCCGACTACTTTGAGATCGTCCTTCTGCACGCGGTCGCGAAAAGCTTGCGGCAGCAGAAGCTCCAAGACTTCGTTCCGAATCTCACCTTCAAACCGGGACCGGATCATGGCAGCCGGGGCTTTACCAGGGCGAAACCCGGGCAGGCGAACGCGCTGCTTGATCGAATTTGTGACACGCTCTTTCGCCTGTTCCACCTCTTCCAGCGGAATTTCTATTTGGAGGGAGCGCTTGCAATCGACTGCTGTTGACACGACTTGATCCTTTTAGCGAGCGGCTGCTGTGAGCTGTGCCGCTTCCCGCAAAGTTTCGGCTTGATCCGCCTTTTCCCAAGTAAAGGTATCTTCCGTACGTCCGAAATGGCCGAAAGCGGCGGTTTTGCGATAAATCGGACGGCGCAGGTTCAAATGCTGAATCATGCCGGCAGGCGTCAAGGAGAAGTTCTCGACAATGATCTCGGCCAAACGCGAATCTTCAACTTTGCCCGTGCCGAACGTGTTCACCATTACGGAAACCGGCTCGGCCACGCCAATGGCGTAGGCCAATTGCACTTCCGCGCGCGAGGCGAGACCCGCGGCCACCAGGTTCTTAGCCACATAGCGAGCCATATAGCAAGCCGAGCGGTCCACCTTCGTCGGATCTTTGCCGGAGAACGCGCCGCCGCCATGCCGCCCCATGCCGCCGTAGGTATCGACGATGATTTTGCGGCCCGTCAGCCCGGTATCGCCATGCGGTCCGCCAATTACAAAGCGGCCCGTCGGATTGATGTGGAAGTGGGTGTGGCTATCGACCATGCCGGAAGGAATCACGGCGTCAATGATGTGTTTCTTAACGTCCTGCCGCAGTTCCTCGGTGCTCACGTCATCATCATGCTGCGTGGAAACAACAACCGCGTCAATACGCTTCGGCTTGCCGTCAACATATTCGACGCTGACTTGGCTTTTGCCGTCTGGACGGAGATAGGGCAAAGTACCTTCGCGCCGCGCCTGGCTCAACTGGCGGGAAAGCTTGTGAGCCATCATGATCGGCAACGGCATCAACTCTTCCGTCTCATCGCAGGCATAACCAAACATCAATCCCTGGTCCCCGGCGCCGCCCGTGTCTACGCCCATGGCGATATCAGGAGACTGCGCTTGAATCATGTTCACAACGGCGCAGGTCTTTGCGTCAAATCCCATCGCGGCGTCGGTGTAACCAATGTGGCTGATAACACCCCGCACCAGCTTCGGCACATCAACATAGGTGGTGGTGGTAATTTCACCGGCGACAATGCAAATTCCCGTGGTAACCAATGTTTCGCAAGCCACGCGGCCGGTCGGGTCATCGGTTAAAACAGCATCGAGAACGGCATCTGAAACCTGATCGGCAATTTTGTCCGGATGGCCCTCCGTCACGGATTCAGATGTGAAGATATATTTCATGAAAAGTACAGAACTCCTTCAGTTCGGCAAAGGATAGAGGCGGAAGTGAGCAAATCGCTTCCGGCAAAACTCTTAGTTTACCAACCTGTACGGGCGAGCATGAAGAGTGCTTCAACTTTTACTGAAAATAAACGATTTGAGTTTGCTTTTAAGCGAGTAGGCCGGGCATCTCAGCACAGTTGTGTCATTGTTCCGGCGCTTGTTGCAACTCCTCACAATAGATATTCGCTTCTGCTTTTCTCAGGAATGCGTCTTATAACAGCAGTCAACTGAATAGCGCCTTGTGATGCACATACCAGTCACTTTGAAACACCTCCGCCGGGTCATACACGAGCTTTTGGGCCAGAAACTCACAGAACTGTGGATAACAATTCTCAACCTGCCGCCGGGTAGCCCACCGATGATAAGTCAGGTAGAAGCTGCCGTCATGTTGTATTCCCAGATCAATTAACGTTCGAAACGCTCTCGCCGCGGACTGCAAATCTGCCGCGTCATGTCTGACATGGAGGTTGAAAATCACGCACGCGTAACTCTGCCGCGCCCATCGTAAAAAGCTTTCCTCGTCCCGTTCGATCAGGCGAACCGTGCCGTAAATCAGATTGGCCTTTTCCTGACGCAACGCCAGACGCGCTTCCTCCATAAAACTTACCAACGCGGAGCGAGGCACATAAATTTCGGTGATCATCTCCGTCGCCTTCACCGACGCGTGCATCTTGCGATCCAGTTGCAGGTGATAATCAGGCTGGTACGCCGCGGAAAGCTGCCAATCGTGATAGTAAATCTGTCCCGAGGTCGCCAGATAGCGTTTCGTATAGAAGTCGAACGCCAGCCGCTTGTGGGTGTGAGAGTAGTAGGCGAGCCGCGCCCAATCGTCAGGATGGAAACGAGTGGGATGCTCCGTTAAAGGCGTGCCGGGGTCCACCGGCTGATAACAGGAAAACACCCCGCGCCGCAAAAAACTGTCCCGGCCGCTGTCAGTGGCAAACTGAAAATCGCCATACAGATAACCATCGCGTATTCTTTCGGCGAAAGCGTTCGGAATCTCTTCGGTATCGGCTATTCTGACAACCCGCCGCACTTTCACGCGCGGAGTCAGCCGCAAACGCACGGAAGTCACCACGCCAAAAAGCCCGTAACCGCCAATCGCCAAGCGGAATAAGTCCGCATTGGTGGACCGGTCACAGCAAACCATATCACCTTCCGCGTTCATCAACTGAAACGATTCGACATTGTCGATAAAAGGCTTGAGTTTCAGTCCGCGCCCATGCACATTCGAAGCCAACGCTCCGCCTATTGATAAACGATCCGCGCCGGTTTGCTTCTGAAAAATGCCGAACTGCGTTTCGCGCCCAGCCTGTAGCCGGGAGAGTTCACCCAACAATTCGGGCCACTCGATACCAGCCTCCACCTCCATGATCCGGCTCGCGGGATCAAACGCAATAGCGCGGTTCAGGCTTCTGGTGTCCAACAACACCATGCCCGTTCCAAACTGCTGCCCACCCATGGCATGACGGCTGCCTGAAACACTGACGCGCAAGCCGTCCCGACGCGCTTGCAGGATCGCGTCTCGAAGCCCTTCGAGCGATTGAGGACGAACCACGCGCGCGACGCACGTGCGGTTCAGTTGCGAGTGAACGTCGTTTACTTCAGTCCTCTTATCCACATCCGGCCTTGCGAACGCCGGAAGGAAGGCCAGCGCGCCTTGGCGAACGATATCTCGTCGAGTCGGTTGCATCGAGCATCAGAATATAACATTTTGGCTACGCTGGCGCGGGCGGTTAGGACACTTTTGCATCCGTCACAAACGACATGCAGCTTAGATGTTCATTCCTTACTGTGTCCGGGAACTTTCGCCGCCGTCAGCCTGAATCCTGCGCTGCACTTTCTCAATCGCTTCCGCAAACTCAGCCGCCGTGTGGATTTTATAAACGTTTCCATGGCAGGCGTTGGTTAATTGGTGAATCGCGTCCGGAAACTCAGCGCCGACATAGGGAAAATATTCAAAGTAAAAAATCCGGCTCCCGAAACTTTGGCAGCTTTCCAGATACTCGCGAGGAATTTTCTCCATGATGCGATTGGTCGGACCAAGAAAAATAACCGCGTCGGAAGAATGCGATATCCTTTCCTCCTCGTTCATAAGTCTAGTCAGCACTTCCAGCCATCCCACTTGGCGCTGCAAGGTTTTATAGGAAACGGTGCCGAGTTCCAGGGTTTGCAAGGACTCAACCAGCTTTCGAAAGCTGCCCCGACGAAAATCCTCGTCACGGAAAATCACGCGCTGCTGATCGAGATTAAAAGCAAGCACCCGCGTGGAACTGGCGTTTACCTGGCGCAACAGAGAAGCCAGCGAAGTCAAGAGAAAAGCCCGATCCCAAGCGCGCAGCTTCAGCGCAAACGGAAAAACAGGAGCCGCGTCCAGGAGCACGGTAATATGCGGTCCGCTTTCCGTATTTTCCGGATGTCCATGCCATGGAGGCACAGCCGTGGATGCCACCGTATCAGGCTTCATGGTGAGCGGCGTTTTGCTCTCCTTGCCGTGCGGGACAACTTTGATCGTCCAATTCTTTTGAAAGGCGCGTTGCTGATTATCACCTACTGCGATGCTTACCTGATACTCGCCTTCACCAACGGCAAATACGCCGCTGAATTCAGCTTCATCATGAAAACGCCCCCAATTGAAGTCCGGGCGGCGTTCCTGCGGCATGGCCGGTATGTGAAACCGGTCGCCTAACATGACAGGTGTTCCATTCACTGGTCTCACACGGGTGTAAGCCTCAATGACCGCTTCCTTTCCCTGGAATTGAGCCAAGGAGCAGCGGACCACATAACCAGCTTCAAAGCGAAAGGCAAAGTCCAGAAAAGGCTTGTATGTCTGGACGCGACAGTTGAGCTTGCCCCCGCCGTCTTCACGAGCCATGAGGCGTTCAGCCACATCGACGTCATGAGGGTTTTGCAATGCAAACTGCGCCGGGAGCGGCACAGCCAAGAACGCAGCCCCAAGAAGGATACGAAAGGTGAACATTCCCTAGCCCTGTTGTTGTTTGATTGTATCCAGGTAAATGTCAATAGTTCTTAAAACTGTCACAACACCTTAAGAAACTGTCTTACTGCTATGGGCTCTTCCGCCCCACCCAAACAGCATACAAACAAAAAACGAGACCAGTTGCAGTTTGATCGCGGACGGTTCAGGCGTGCTGATGACAAGCGGAACGGCTACGGAGATTCCTGAACCACTGCCGCTGTTTCGGGAAGGCAATCCGCTGGTTCCTCCAAAAGGTATTCCCCCGAACGAGGAGCCGGACGGAGACATCTGCCGCGGCGCGTATTCCCCTCCCCCCAGCCCGGAAGAGGTAACGGGCTGGGCAGCGGATGCAGCCGGGACAGCGGCGAAGGGAGGAGCCGCCGGAGAGAACAAATCACTAAGCAACGGATTAGCCGGAACATACAGATCAGCCTCTATCGCCGGGGAAGGAGGCGCATCAAAGGGAACTGAAATTTGGGGAGATTCAGGCGTGTTAAGGGCTTCTTCGGACCCTTCCTTTTCTGGAAGAGTAGGCTGCCGAGGCACAAACGAGAGCCGGTTACCGCAACGGACGCGCGCCAGATGCTCGCCATCGGAGAGAACGGATTCCCCTTTGGGAATACGCCGCTTTGATTTTGTCCAGTAAACCTGATCTGACTTGCGGTATGAGACATACATGAAAAGGTCTCCAGGAGTCCGTTGTACAACGGAGGTTTTTCCGAAATCAGCATAATGAAGACCGACAACCGAGTCCAGCCGCCGGGCTCGGTTCAACTCCTCAGGAGAATAAGCGCCGCCATAGATCACCGATAACGGATAGATTTTCCGGCCTTCTTTCGATGACGCTGCCGTGAAATGCCCTGAAAAGAATGCCTTTCTCGAATGATCTCTACCCGAGGATGTGCCGAGCACGAGAGCAACAACAAGCATCACCAAGCATAAAAATCCGCAAACGGCGTTTTTCATAAAGTGCGTAACCTTATTTAGGCTCAGTACTACCCCAGTGGGAACCATTTGTAAGAAGGTACGAGTTACTGAAAGGCTTTCTCTAGGACTTTGGGCTAGTTGCGGCTCAGGGAAAAGCGGGAAAATAGAAACGAAGGTCCTCAGGCGAAAGACATTTCTTGCTCTATGACAAGCTGCGGTTCTCCCGATAAGCTGACCGTGAAATCAAAGGTACAACAGCTAACCAGCTTTTTCGCCGGTAATATTTTCATATACTATGTAATTTTTTCCGCAATATTCTCTCAGCGAATTTGTCAGGCCCAGCAATGGATCAGTGTCAGTGATTCTCAAACCGAGATCCTCACTTCCGGCAACGAAGCGGAGGCACGAGCGGCGCTTCAGCTTTTCGAGAATGCCCGCAAATTCTTTCTCAACAGCAGCGCGTTTCCGGCAGCATTCAACAAGCCCGTTCGTATATTCGCTTTTCAATCAAAAGGCGAATACGCTCCTTACCGTCTGAACAGCAATGCCTTTGGCCACTTTCTGCATAGCCGCAAGGCCGATTATATTGTTTTGGAAGACATCAAGCCGGAGCACTATGAAGCCGCGCTTCATGAATATACGCACTACGCGGCCAAGCAAGCTGGCCTGAATCTGCCGGTTTAGCTGAATGAGGGCATGGCTGATCTTTATTCCTCGCTGGAGGCTCAGGGACAAACAACCCTGGTAGGCCGACTTCTGCCGGGACGAATGGCCATACTGGAAAGTAGACCTTTACTGGATCTGAGAACGCTTCTGGCGGTCACGTCGGACTCGCCCTATTACAACGAAAGCGGCAAGCTTTCCATCTTTTACGCGCAAAGCTGGGCTTTCACTCACATGCTGGCTTTGGATAAGCCGTACTCGGCGCAGTTTCCTGACTTCCTCAAACTCGTCTCCTCCGGCGTGGCTTCCACCGACGCGCTTTTGCGGGTTTATGGAAAAAGCCTGGAACAGATGGAATCGGACCTGAAGCAATATAAGCCGCGCATGGCGGCGAACGCCGCCCGCCTTAACATTCAACTCCGGAACTCCTATGGTGAGCCGCAGGTAAAAGCATTGTCGCAGAAAGACGAAGAACTGGCGCTGGCCGACTTACTCGCCGCCCATCCCGCGACCGCGCCTAAAGCAATACAAATGCTGAACGAGTTGGCGAAGCAGAATCCTGACAACCCGCTGGTGGAAGAAAGCCTGGGATACGCCGCCTGGAGCATGAGCCGGGTAGACGAGGCGCGCTCTTACTTCTGCCATGCCGTCGAACACGGCTCCCGCAATTCCGACATTGTTTACCGTTACGCGGTGATGCAGAAACAGGCAGGCGCTCCTGATGAAGAGGTGATGCGCCTTTTCGAGCGAGTATTGGAACTGTCACCTGACTTCGACGATGCCCGATTCCACTTAGGGCTGCTGCAATTTAACGGAAAGCAATTTAGCACGGCCGCACAATCGCTTTCAAAATTAAAGGCGGTGAAAGACGAATGGGCTTATGCGTACTACTCCGTCATGGCTTACTGCGATATAGAATTCAGCTCCGTGGAAGAGGCGAAAATTCTCGGAGAGAAGGCCAAAATGAACGCTAAAACAGCAAGCGAGCGCCTGCAAGCCGACCGTCTTCTCCTGTATCTGCAAACCCGAAAGTCATCAACTCCCGGCGAAGCGATGTTGGCTTCCGCCCAGCACGGGCGCACACCCGGAAAAAACACAAAATCTTTTTAGAACTCCCTGATCCGCCGTGGCCGGTTTCCACTTCATTTGCTTTCGCCGCGACGCTAGTGGTATTTTCAGACGCAATGTGCAGGTTTTCGCGCCCTATCCAGGACCTATTCACGAAGAGCGTATTCGGTCTCGCTGTTTTATGTTTTTGCGCCCAGGCTCAAACCGCTCTTTCAGCCTTGTCCACGCCGCAAATCGACGGAGCGGTGAAACACGTTTTGGACGCAACCGGTGTTCCAAGCGCTTCGGTAGCCATCGTCAAAAACGGGCAAATCTCCTACGTTCATGCTTACGGAAAAGCGCGACTCTCGCCGCCGCTGGAAGCGAAACCGGAGATGCGGTATTCGGTGGGCTCGATCAGCAAGCAGTTCACGGCCGCGGCCATCCTGCTATTAGCGGAGGACGGCAAGCTCACTCTTGATGATTCAGTCAGTAAGTTTCTACCCGATCTGACGCGCGCCAAAGAGATCACTATTCGCATGTTGCTTTCGCACACTTCCGGCTACCAGGATTACTGGCCGGAAGATTACGTCATGACATCCATGCTGCAACCCGCAACCGTGGAGCACATTTTGGACGGATGGGCGCGAAAGCCGCTGGACTTCGATCCCGGAACCAGGTGGCAGTACTCGAATACAAATTACGTCATTGCCGGGCGGATTGCGGAGATAGCAGGCAGAAAGCCGCTGCTGGATCAACTGGGAGAGCGCATCTTCAAACCCCTTGGAATGACGGCTGTTTACAACACGGATGCCGGCCGATTGCCCCCGACAGACCCGACAGGCTACTATCGGCATGCTTTGGGACCGCTACGGCCGGCGCCGAAGGAAGGCGCGGGCTGGATGTTCGCGGCGGGTGAACTCGCGATGCCGGCGCGTGACTTGTCGCTGTGGAATATCAGCATGATGAACCGTTCACTCCTGAAAGGGCCATCGTACGACGAGATGTGGAAAGACGTAAAGCTCAAAGACGGCAAGAGCACCGGTTACGGCCTGGGCGTGTCGGTCGGCGTCAGAAACGGACATCCATTCGTGACCCATAGTGGTGAAGTCTCCGGTTTCGTTGCCATGAACATCGTGTTTCCCGATGACAAAGCAGCGGTTACCGTGTTGACCAATCAGGATGCCTCTCCCGCGGCGGGCGCCATTGCAGGGGAGCTTGGACCGATGATCGTTGGCCATACGAAAGCGGAGGAAAGGGCCTTGGCAATTTTGACAGGTCTTCAGAACGGGAACCTTGACCGCTCGCAATTTACTGAGTTCTGCAACGCTTACTTCACTTCGGAGGCACTGGAAGATTTCGCCGGTAGTCTCAAAGGTCTCGGCAGTCCGCTCAGTTTCCAGCAGCAGAGCGAAGAACAGCGGGGCGGAATGACGTTTCACACCTTCCGCGCGGAATTTCAGGATCGTAACCTGACAATCACTACCTACGAAATGCCGGACGGAAAATTGGAACAGTTCCTGGTGATTCCAGGTCGTTGAAAAAGTCCTGCCTCATTCCTGGGGAGGCGTTGTTTTCTTTACGTCGTTAGCGGCAGCGGAAGCAGCGGAAGGCTCGGATGCGGAGCCAATCTGAAGAATGCGAACAATCCTGGTATTGCGATCATACTGGCTGATATTCCGCGGTTCCGTCACGGTGTCCTTGAAGCGAGCCTGAAGCTGGTAGTCAACCGTCAAGCTAAGATCATCAAAACTGAAACGGCCATCCCGCTTGGTAATAAAAGTTGTTTTGGTGTTGGTCTTGGTATCGGTCAAGGTAACCAACGCACCCTCAATCGCCTGACCCGCGAGGTCTGTCACCTTACCCGCGAGATCGCGGGAAGTAGGAGCTTTGTCTTTCTTTTTAACGAGCGGGCGATGGTTATCGAGGAAAACGTCAGGAGCCTTCGCCGGATTGTTGCTGGTGGTCTGCTGCGCGCTTGCCATACCCATGAGAACTCCAAAGAAAGTGAGAACGGAAAGCAGGCGTTTGCTCATAGACAGATACCTCATATGCGGGAAAGAAAGACTCTTTCATCCTAGCAGCGCATCCCCTCCGTAGATACAATCGCTAAACGCTTGCGCTACCATGCCTGATAATGTCATTCGGAGGCGCGAAAGTGCTGGCGTTTGAGAGCCGGCGAGCCAAGGAAATCGCGGAATTAATACGCATCAACCACGGAGAACCGTTCCTGGCTCCGGCGCTGATCGAAGTTCCCCTTGAGCACAATCAAGAAGCGTTCGCCTTTGCCGACCGGCTATACGCGGGTCATTTCGACATGGTGATTTTTTTGACCGGGGTAGGCGCGCGTTATCTGCAAAGGGTATTAGCTACACGCGACGGGGCTCAACGGTTGCCGGAGGCTTTGCGCGCCGTGACGGTGGTCGTGCGCGGGCCGAAACCGTCGGCGGTCATGCGGGAATGGCAGGTGCCGGTCGCGGTGCAGGTGCCGGAGCCTAACACGTATCGCGAACTGCTGGAGGCCGTGAAGGACAGGCCCGAACAGTCGGTGGCGCTGCAGGAGTATGGCCGAACCAATTACGAACTGCTGGCGGGATTGGAAAGGCAGGGACGAACCGTTATGACCGTGCCTGTCTATCAATGGAGTCTGCCGGACGACACCGAACCACTTCGTCAAGCGCTTCATGAACTGCTTGCAGGAAATTTTAACGCAGTCCTGTTCACGACAGGCGTGCAGATCGAACATTTCTTACAATTTGCCGAAGAGGGCGGCAAAAGAGAAGCGGCGGTCGCGGCGCTACGCCGGATTCTAATCGCGTCGATAGGACCGACTTGCAGCGAAACTTTGCGGGAGTGCGGGCTGGAGCCGGCCCTGGAACCTTCGCACCCCAAAATGGGCATTCTGGTGCGGGAAGCCGCGCTGCAATACGCAAAAGACCATCCGTAGCTTGCCAATCACGCGCGTTCTGCCTGGAACTTGCAACAAAGCAGACTTTTGCGCCTTCTAACAAGACGTGAAACTTCGCCCTCCTGCGCTTTTCGCCATTGTTCTTAGCGGTCTTCCTCTTATCATCAACGCTCAAACCAGCAATGGACCTGCGGCGGAAACTATTACTATCGACAGCAAAGCGCCAGCGCACCCTTTTCCGCACATGTGGGAGGAGATATTCGGCTCGGGGCGCGCGGTTCTGACTCTACGCCAAAGCTATCGTGATGACCTGAAAGCAGTGAAGGGCATCACCGGCTTTCAGTACGTGCGTTTTCACGCCATCTTTCACGACGAAAACGGAGTGTACGACGAGGATCAAAACGGGAAACCCATTTACAACTTCTCCTACGTCGATCAAATCTATGATGGCTTGCTCGACGCGGGAGTGAAGCCCTTTGTGGAACTGAGTTTTATGCCGCGCAAACTGGCCGCCAACTTAACGCCGCATCCCTTCTGGTATAAGCAGCTTCCTTCTCCGCCCAAGGACCCAGCCAAGTGGGATGCCTTCATTGAAGCTTTTACAAAGCACCTGATCGACCGCTATGGAAAGGACGAGGTAGAGCAATGGTACTTCGAAGTATGGAACGAACCGAATATCGATTTCTGGAACGGCGAACCGAAACAAGCTACGTATTTCACCCTTTATGACGAAACAGCCAGGGCAGTAAAGAACGTAGACGCGAAGTTGCGAGTCGGCGGTCCCGCGACGGCGCAAGCGGCCTGGGTTGACAAATTCATTGCCCACTGCACCGAGAATCATGTGCCGTTCGACTTTGTCTCGACGCACGTTTACGGCAATGAAGCTTCCCAGGACGTGTTCGGCAAAGACCTGCCTATCACGCGGCGCGACATGGTGGCGCGTTCGGCCAAAAAAGTACTCGATCAAGTAAAAGCTTCAGCGGCCCCGCATACGCCGATCATCTGGTCGGAATATAACGCCACCTATATGAACCAGCCGGAAGTGACGGATAGCGCCTTCATGGGTCCGTGGCTTGCGAACAATATCCGTGAGTGCGACGGCTTGGCAAATAGCATGTCCTATTGGGACCTTTCGGACGTTTTTGAAGAGCAGGGCGTGGTGAAAACGCCTTTTTACGGCGGTTATGGCCTGATCGCGGAGCGGAACATCCCGAAAGCCGCTTTTCGTGTTTTCGAACTCCTGCATAGATTAGGCGATCAGCGGCTGGCAACTCCTTCAGAAAACGCGCTCGTTACAAAGAGATCCGACGGCACCTATTTCGTGGCGCTGTGGAACTATGCGGAGCCGAAAACCGAAGTCGCGCCCAAAACTTTCCAACTCGCCCTGAAAGGAATAAAAGCGAAATCATATCGCATGCAGTTTGTGGCGCCGGGAAGCGGATCAGCGCTCGAAGCCTGGACCAAAATGGGCAGCCCGGTTTCTCCGACCCGAGCACAAATTGAAGAACTCAAAAAGGCTTCGGAAATGCTGCCCGCGCAAAACTGGCCGGTTTCAAAACCGGTTATCCTAGGTCCGCAGGCTCTGGCGGTTCTGGAGATCCGGTAAGGGAAAAGAGAGTCGCCCGCAAGGGAACAACGTTTCCAATCACAAACACCGCCGGATTCCTGGCTTCTATCCTGCCTGCGGCAACGTCAGCCAGAGTGCTTTGAATGACGTGCTCTTCCGGCAGACTGCCCCGGTAGATAAAGGCAACCGGCTCGTCCGGCGGGCGTCCGCCCGCAATCAGTGATTGAGCGATAAAAGCCCGATTTTTGATTCCCATCAGGATCACGAGAGTGTCAATGGAGGCATAGCGCCGCCAATCATGCGCGGAACCCTCATGACAATGTCCGGTGACAACCGCGAAACTTTGCGAAACACGACGATAGGTAAGCGGAATACCGGCTAGGCCCGGAACGGCGACAGCGGACGTAACTCCCGGAATCAGATGAACTTCAATGCCATGCTTCAAAGCGAAAGCCCACTCTTCCGCGCCGCGCCCAAATACCAGCGAGTCGCCGCCCTTTAAACGGCCTACCGTTTTCCCGGCAAGGGCATAGTGGAGGATTAAACGAAAAATCTGATTCTGAGTATGTTCCTGCTCGCCTTCGTGCTTGCCGACGTAAACCACTTCAGCGTCGGGGCGAGCTAGTTTAATAATCTCGGGGCTAACCAGCCGGTCATAAAGGATCACGTCACACTCGCGAAGAACGCGAGCTGCTTTTAACGTCAGGAGTTCGGGGTCGCCAGGGCCAGCGCCAATCAAATACAGCCTTCCCGGCTTGGAATGAACAAACGTCTGAATACATCCAGCTTAACGGAATCTAGACGTGCATTAAATCACTAACAATTTCAAACTTAAATCCGTTATCCTTCAAAACCGGAACAATCCGGCGAAGCGCCCCTAAGGTGGCGCTGGTGTCCGGCTTGGCTTGCACGCCCCGTCCGTCATGCAGACAAACAATGCCGCCCGGATAGGCTTTACTCAGCACGTGTTTGGCAATACGCTCGGCGGGCCATTGCCAATCATTGCCAATCACTGTCCACATCACGCCCAGCAACGCCAATTTACGCTGTACTTCCCGCAGCCCCAGCCAGCGAAAACCATATGGCGCGCGCAGAAGCATAGGCGCTAAACCGGTCTCATCGGTAATAATCTTCTGCGCTTCCGTGAACTCGTGATCAATAAACGCAAGGGATTTAAACGGAAGCCTGGGATGGGAGTACGTGTGGTTTCCGAGTTGGTGTCCCGCCGCCGCCACTTGTCCGGCAATATGCGGCAAGCGGCGAACATTCATTCCACACTGGAAGAAAGTAGCCCAAACATTTTCCTTCTCCAGATACTCCAGTATGGGCAAGGTTCCCTCGCTAGGACCATCATCAAACGTCAGCGCAATGGAACGGCGGCGGCCAGGGCCGCGGTAAACCGAAGGACCAAAGATTTGCGACGATCGTGCAACGCAGCCATAGGCAGCCGTGGCGGATAAAGCGCCGAGCGCCGTACTCGCAGCCACACCGGCAAATTTAAATGGTCGCATTTTCAACAGCCTATCATCATCTTTCTAAACAGAAGCCAGCAAAGTTGCTTGCGTTAACTAATGTTTACAATTACTAATCACGAGGCTTATCGCGCGGTGGAGCGGAAGCATGATATTCATCCCGGACCCGCCGTACATACAAATCCAGCAGTTGGTTGACACGCCCGTGATCCGGGGACCTGACCACAAAACCAACATGATGCTTCTTATCCAGACGCCAGACCAACTCAGGTTCCTGGAAGCTGGAAGTATCAGGCCACTCCTGCCGCGCCAGAGAAACCAACAAACCGGCGTACTCCTCGCGAAGCTGTGGAGGCATGTACGACTGCCCTGTTGCTGCGGCTATTTCTACTTTAGCCCACTCCGCCCACATATTCATACCCGTGCCGGCTTCAATGAGGTCGGCAATGTTGGCTCCTCCCACCCGCGCGGACGTCTCTAAAAAGTAAAAGGAGCCGTTCTCGTGGGAACGGATGAACTCCGTATGCGAAACTCCATTCCGCAGCCCAAACGTGCGCAGAACTTTTTCATTCATTTGACAGATCTCCCGCTCGGTTTGGGAAGAGCGAGGCAGCAGGCGAGTGGTAAAAACACCGCCGCCCGTCGTCACCTCCAAGGGAGGCGTTCCATACACACTGGCGATTGCTGTCACCATCTCACCGCCGAACCAGATTGAATCCACGTGAAAGATATCGCCCGGCACAAACCGCTCCAGCACGAAAAACGATTGCTGGTCGCCCAGGCTGTGAATGCGCTGCCACACTTCTTCACGGTCGTGAAACTTTTTGATCCCGAGCGCTCCCGCCATCAAGCGCGGCTTAAGAACCCAAGGCGGATGCACCGAGTCCACGAAATGAGTGATGTCGTGATAATTGGTTGTTCCGGTAAACTCGGGCACGGGAATGCCGTTCTCGGCGGCGCACAGGCGCATGGCTAGTTTGTCGCGGAAAAGGCGGGTCGCGCTTTCCCCCAAGCCCGGAATGCGAAAGTGCTCACGCAATAATGCTGCTTTCTCCAGGTCAAAGTCATCCAGTGCAATGATGCGATCAATTTTCAGATGGCGGCAAAGATGAGCCACCGAATACAGCATATGCTGAAGGTTCCACTCGGATTGGTCGTCCGGCATATAGAAAATATCGTCAAGGCTTTCATGGGGAAATCGAGCCGTATCGCGCAGGCTTTGTGAGGTAAGCAGGTACACACGACATCCCTGCTTTTTCGCTTCCTGCATGAACTGATGGCCCTTTTCATAACTGGCCAAGCAAAGAAACGTAAGAGGGCGCGGCTGAGAATTTGCGGACATAAATCGGTTCAATCAGTAAATCTACGATACTCTTCAATAAAGAGCTTTTGTACGAAGTTAAAGGTTACAGGTACTGAGCGACTAGGAACAAACGGTGCAAACGCTAAAACTCAAACACTTGGTCGGGACGCGATGGTTCCACTGGATCAACTTCCCGCTCCTCTCCATCATGATCTGGAGCGGTCTGCTTATTTACTGGGCGTTTCCGACCTACACCTTGGGCCCGCTGCATTTTTTCCCGGATTGGTTTTATAACGCTTTTCACATGAAACAGCGGCTCGCCGAAGGAATGGCGCTCCACTTCTTCTTTATGTGGCTGTTCGCAATCAATGGAGTTTTATACGTCGCTTACACTCTGATCTCGGGCGAGTGGCGGCTGCTCGTGCCGCAATCGACTTCCGCCTTTCGAGATGCCTGGTATGTGGTGCTGCATGATTTGCGGCTCCGAAAAGACCTGCCGTCCCAGGAGAAGTACAACGCGGCCCAGCAAATTGCTTATACCGCTATTGTTGTCATGGGCGCGGGATCGTTGCTGACAGGACTGGCCATCTATAAGCCGACTCAGTTAAGCTGGCTGGCGGCTCTGTTCGGCGGTTATCAAATGGCGCGATGGTTTCATTTCGCGCTGACAATCCTTTATGTGTTATTTTTCGGCCTGCACGTGGGGCAGGTTCTGCTGGCAGGCTGGAACAATTTTCGCAGCATGGTGAGCGGTTGGGAGGTAGTGGATGGAAAAGAACGAACACCGGCATCGTGAACTTGTTTTACCGGACACGGAAGCAGAACGGCAAATCAAGAACAAGACCCGCCGCAGCTTCCTGGCGGGAGGAGTCGCCGCCGCCTCTGCTTTCGGCTTTTATAAGTGGGTAACATCGGCGGAAGACGCGGATGGGGTGCCGTGGCCGCAGCGCCGGGTGCTTGACGTTAACGGAAAGCTGTCCCATGCCTATCTCAGCGATAGTCACCTGACGCCGACCTACTCACGCGCCCAGGTGGGCGGCGTGAAACCAAACGGCGACATCGGCATGGAGCAGCCGCTCGCCGGTAAAGACTGGCATATGGAAGTGACCAGCGAAGGAACAAGCAAACCAAGGCGCTTCACCTTAGCCGATATCAAAGCTCTGCCCAAAGTGGAAATGATCACAAGGTTCTGCTGCATCGAAGGATGGAGCGGAATCGGTCACTGGGGCGGAGCGCGCTTTTCCGACTTCACAAAGCATTTTCTCAACGGCGCCTCCGTCGTGCCGCCTTATGTCTACATGGCAACCACCAACGAAGATTACTACGTCGGACTGGACACGAAGAGCGCCCTTCATCCGCACACCCTTCTCGCGTACGAGCAGGACGGCAAACCTTTGGAAGAACGCCGGGGCGCGCCGCTGCGCTTGGTGATCCCGGTAAAATACGGGATTAAAAATATCAAGCGCATCGGACTGATTAAATATATGAACAACAGACCAGGCGATTACTGGGCCGAGGAAGGCTACGACTGGTTTGCAGGACTTTGATCTCTATGCCCGACGCCAAGCTTTACTGCGGAACCTCAGGATTTGCTTACAACAGTTGGAAGCCGGATTTCTATCCGCAAAGCCTGTCGAATGCAAAGCGGCTTCCTTATTATGCGACGCGGTTCAATGCCGTGGAAGTGAATTGCACGGGTCAACTCACACCGGAAGCAAAGTTCAAAAGGTGGGCGGCTGTCGTCCCCGCCGGTTTTCTGTTTCTGCCGAAAGCGCAAACAAAATTCGAAGGCGCGGAAGAATCGGCAAAACTCTTTCTCCAGAGCCTGAACCCGCTGCGAACGGCGGAGCATTTAGGCCCAGTCCTGTTCCAGATCGCCTCGAACCGCAAGGCGGATCGCGATCAACTTCACCGTTTTCTGAAGCTCCTGCCCAAGGGGCTTCCCGTGGCGTTTGAATTTCGCAATGTCACCTGGTTTGACGAAAGCATTTATCAGGTTTTACGCGACGCGAACGCGGCTCTCTGCCTATCGGAAAGCGAAGACCTGGAAACTCCTTGGGTGCTGACAGCCGATTTCGTCTATCTGCGGCTGCGTAAGCCCGAATACCTTCAATCAAAGCTGATCAGCGTCCAATACCGCGTGGAGCAATACCTCGCCAACAACTATCCCACCTTTGCCATCTTCAAAGTCGGAAAAACCGCGGCAGGCGCTTTAAACGCCGAGAAACTCTCGGTAACCCAGAAAACTCTGAGAGCGGCAAATTAGACCAGTCTTCATTACTATCGTCCGCCATAGCACAATATAAAGTAAGCTGCACAACTGACAAGGAGAACTATATGGCGACAACGGCAACGAACCTGCACCTCCCGACAGCCGCGCAAAGAGAGTTGGCGCAGTCGAGCGCCTGGGCGGCTGTGCCCTGGTATATTTGGTGCGCCCTTGCCTCCGTCACTTCGGCGATGGTCGGCGCGCATTGGGACATTTCCTGGCATTCGTCCATCGGACGCGACACATTCTGGACGCCGGCGCACATGGCGATTTACTTGTGCGGCGTGCTGGCCGGCGTGGCGTTTGGCTACATTGTTCTGTCCACCACATTCCGCAAGGACGCGCCGCTCGCGGCGGCTTCCGTTCACATCCTTGGATTGCGCGCGCCGTTGGGCGCTTTCATCGCGTCCTGGGGCGGAGTGGCCATGCTGACTTCGGCTCCCTTCGACAACTGGTGGCATGATGCCTATGGCCTGGATGTGATGATTGTCAGTCCGCCGCACATCATCTTGCTTACGGGTATTTACGCCGTGATGGCGGGAACGGCGGTACTGATAGCGGGTCATTTGAATCGGGCCGCGGGAAGGGACAAGGTACTGACCCGCTGGGTATTCCTCTACCTGGGCGGCATCGCGATGGTGGCGGTCATGGTGTTGCTTCTGGAATTGACGAACCGGCCTTTTTTACACAATTCCCTGCCTTACATCCTTATTTCGATTCTGGTGCCGATTGTTATGGCAGGCACGTCCCGGGCCACGGGAGCGAAGTTCGCGGCCACGATTGTCGCGGGCTTCTACATGCTTTTCCTGATTGCGTGTATCCAGATCCTGCCGCTCTTTCCCGCCGAACCCAAACTCGGGCCGGTGTACCAGAACATCACGCACTTCATACCGCCGCAGTTCCCGCTGCTGCTGGTGGTTCCCGGATTGCTTCTCGATTTGTTCTGGCGGCGCGCGAAGCATTGGAATACTTGGGCCGTGGCGGCGGTCAGCGGCGTGCTGTTTGTCGGATCGCTTGTCGCCGTTGAATACCCGTTTGCCGGCTTTCTGATGTCACCGGCGTCACGCAACAGCTTTTTCGGAACTCTTTACCTTTTCTATGGCGAATCACCGCAGTCGTTTCTCGCCCGCAATACGTTCTATCTGACTGACTCCGGGTCCGCAGTTTTTGGTAGGACTTCTGATCGCCGTGGCTGTGTGTACCTTGACGACATGGTTCGGAATCAAACGCGGCAATTGGTTGGCGGAGGTTCAACGGTAGAAACGTGAAAACTCTTCGAAGTCTGTTGCTGTTGGCCTGCTTGGGATTGCTGGCGCAAGCGCATGTGGGCAGTCCCGATATCTATCTTGACGGTCAAGCTGGCCCGTACAAGCTGTTCATTACGGTAAGACCGCCAGCCGTTATTCCCGGCATTGCCGAATTGGAGATTCGGGCGGAAAGCGAGGGCGTCCGTGAAATCCGGGCTGTGCCGGTTCCGCTAGGCTCAATAAGCGCGAAGTTCGCCCCGGTGCCGGACAAATTAAAAGTATCAGCGCAAGATCCCCGCTTCTTCACGGGCGCTTTGTGGATCATGACCCCCGGTTCGTGGCAGGTGAGGATTACGGCGGATGGACAGGATAGCTCGGGCGTTTTAGCAGTGCCGGTGCCGGCCGCGGCGCTCACAACCAAGTCCATGCAATTCGGATTGGGCGCGGGCCTGGCGTTTCTGATGATTCTGCTGGTCGGCGGCCTGGTCGCGATTGCGGGCGCCACGGTGCGCGAAGCCAAACTTCCTCCCGGAACGGGACCGGGCCTTGTGCAACTGCGGCGCGCCCGGACCGTCATGGCTATAACGCTGGCGGTGGTTGTCGGCTTGCTCGTTTTCGGTCGCTGGTGGTGGAACTCGTCGGAAGCTCATTACCGCGAGAACGTGTACAAGCCTCTCCAGATGAGCGCCGTGCTGAAGAACAACGGCGTCCTGACTCTCACCATGAGCGATCCTGGGTGGCTCAAGCCCAAGGACGGAAATTCCCCGCGCTTGCGCCCTGCGTTTTTTGTCAGGAAGATAGACGATCTCGTTCCGGACCACGACCATCTCATGCATCTTTATGCGATTCGCAAAGAAGGCTTGGACGTGGTTTATCATCTGCATCCCGAGATGACAGGCAGCGGCGTATTTCAGCTATCCCTGCCCATGATGGAGCCCGGCGCTTATCAGCTTTACGCCGATATCGTGCATGTTAACGGTTTTCCCGAAACCATGACAGGATTACTGCAGGTACCCGGCAATCTGAAAGGCCGCGCCCTCGGCGGCGATGACGCCAGCGGAAAGGCTACGCCGTGGCAGCAGGCGTCCACCTCGGAAAGGACCTTTGCGCTGCCGGACGGATACAAAATGGAGTGGCTTCAGGCGGACAAGCCGCTGCGAGCGAAACAGGCAACTCCGTTCCGGTTTCGTCTTCTAAGCCCTAACGGTGTCCCCGCCCAGGACATGCAATTTTACATGGGCATGTTAGGTCATGCGGCGTTTATCAAAACCGATGGAACGGCATTTGCCCACATCCACCCGACTGGTTCGGTTGCCATGGCTTCCTTCATGCTCGCCCAAAACCAGTTGAAAGAAAACCCATCGAATAGCATGGCCTCTATGGACATGAGCGGGATGGGCATGAGTGGGATGGATATGTCCGGCATGGATCATACAGGCCAACAAGCGCGAGGGTCATTGCCGAACGAAGTAACGTTTCCTTACGGATTTCCAAGGCCCGGCAGATATCGCATCTTCGTGCAGATGAAACACGGCGGAGTCATTGAAACGGGCGTTTTTGACGCGGATGTGAAGTAGATCGCCTATGGCAGGCGCACCACGCGGTCAGGCATCGGTACCGGCTTCCCGAGGAGGCTGAGGATCGTCGATGCGAAATCAAGACTATCGTAGGGTTCCGTAATTTGACGTTTCGGCAGACCGGCGCCGGCCATCATCCAGACTGAGTGGGTCGAAATGCGGAAAAAGCTGCCGTGATTGCCGCCCGGATTAAAGTTGCGGGCGTTGAAGTTCCAGCCATCGGCGGCAAAGATGTGAAAATCCGCCGCGACAAGAGCACGGCGGCGGCGCTCGTACCGCAACAGCATCGGATTGGTATCGGACGATCCCGGCACGTTGTCTTCCACCGGCGACATTTCTTCCGTGATTCCAATAACGCCATTGGAGTAGCGGCACTCATGAGTAGCAGTAAGCCACTCGCGGTCGGTGTGCCAGTCCGACAACCAGCGCGCGCGATCAACTCCCGGCGGAAGATGCAACCGGGCATCCTCAAACAAGTGAAGCGGCAGGCCGGCCCGCCACTCTTGCGCGGTCCACTGAACTCCCCCTTGATGGTTGGCCTGCAAACGCGACACGGGCCGCACCGCGATCCGGCCACCCGCATCCGTTAAGATTACGATCTGCGAATCCTCGTCGCCATACAGCCAATAAGCATGGATCGCCCCGGAGCCATCCGGGAAAGATCCATCCGGCAACCGCATCGTTACGAAATCGACGGGATGAACCGGTAAGGCCGATTGAAGATTATTGCGTACCCGCTGTTGAACCAACAATGGAAAATAATCGACGAAACGAAACGAACGTTCCTCGTCCAGCCTTCCAGCGGCATCGGCCACTAATCCGGACGGCCCAGGACCAACGGGGTAATGCCGCACATCGCCTACTGAATTATTGTCGCCAAGCTCCATCTCAGGAAGATAGTCCGCGATGTTGCCGTGAAACGGCTTGTCGCTATGCAGGCGTAGATTTGTCAAAGCGCGCAGGTGCTTCAGAAACTCGCTATAGCTCCCATGTTCGCGCTCCCACAGCGCCACATCCCGGTTTTTCCGTAGCGCTGCCTTGTCGCTGCCCTTTTCCTTCTGCGCTTGCGACCATTTGCGGGAGAGTTGCTTTACTTCCGCCTTGCGCCGGTCAATCGCGGACTGCAAGGCCGCTAATTCTTCATCCATCTCGGAAGCCGTCTTGGTCCAGCCGGCACGATGGCGCTCGATGGTGGCTGAAAGATAAGCGGCAGCCGCTTGGCGAACTTCTCCCGTAAGATCCGCGCGCGCTAACTGAAGCAGGAGAATATAAATTTTATTCAGGTCGTTGTTGCGCAAATGGACTGCCGCCCGCTCATTTCCGTCCAGATCGAGCCATGCGGTCGGATACGACGAAGCCTTGCCGGAAAGATAAAAGGATGCGGTGGAAGGCGTGACAACCCGCTGCACCAATGGATCAAGGCCCATGATCTTATACGAATCAAGTTGATGCCGGTTCGTCACCACATGGTGAGCCCCGCCCGCCGGACTGTTAAAAAAGTCAGGCAGGCTATAACCTTGGCTGAGTACATCAGGCCGGTTGTTCATGCCATGATCCGATACCACAACAAAAACAGTTTGCCGCGCTAAAGGACTCTTCTCAACCATCGTCCAGATACGCCCTACTAATCCATCGAGATGCCGTAAAACGTCAATCAGAGCGGCTTCCTGATTCGTGGCGTGTCCCTGGTGGTCAGCGTCGCCGCTGAACATGTCGAGATAAAAAATGCCGGGCTGCTCGGCGGAACTCTTCAGTTCACTTTCCGTTTGCTCCCCGAGTAACGAGTCCAGCGAGGGAGCGCCCACGCTTTCCACCGGAGACAAATAAAGTTCCGCTTTCACGCGACGGGTCAGGACTTGCTTGAGCGTGGTCCAGCGAACGCCGCGCTGGAAGAGTTGAAAACCCTGATATTGCTGATCGTAGGGGAAGGCATCGAGAACGAGAGGAATACCAGCCCGGCCCAGCACCTCCACGCCGGGCATATCAATCTGCCGCTTGCGCGCATACCCGATATAAAACGGGAAAAAGTTCAGATAATCATAAACACGCCCGGTATAACGGTCGTATTCGATATTGCCCCGAATCACCGTATGACGCCCGGTATCGAGCATGGACCACGACGGAGCCGAAAGGCTGATGCCGCGAGTGTAGAAGTTCTCAAATACCGTGCCGTTGTCCGCGAAGACGTGCGAAACCCAGGGCAGGCGCGACTTTCCCGTTGCCGGATCTGTTTCGCGCATCGTACGGTACAAAAGATCGCCATTCAAACCATCGACTTTTAGAATGACGATCCGGCGTGCCTTTGCTTCGGTTTGGGCCTGAACATCAACCAGGGAAAGCGCGATCAATAGCGGCAGGATAAACCGGCTCACTTCAGCAATTCCGCGCCGTAGGCAGCAGCACGAACAGAACCGGCCACAACCGGCCCTAACACAGTTCGAGTCGGCTCCGAGTTTTGCCGAAAGGCGATAATCGCGAGGGCGCAATCAGCCTGCAGCATTTCACTATGGGAAAGACTCTTCAAACGTTCCAAAGTGGCAACCGCGTGCGCCCTGATTTGCGGTGAATCGATACTCGGGATGAGATCGCGCAGTTGAGCAACGGAAGACTGGATTTGCGAAACGTTGAAAGCGATTTCCGGCTCCGTGCCATTCTTCACCGCCGAGTCTAAGAATTCGAGGTGATAACAAACACGGCGTTCTTGATCCAGAGCCGCATAGGTGGACTGCTCCGGCTTCACGCGATGCGTATAAATACCGAGCGTTCCCATATGCAAAACGTTATGCGTCACGTTCGCCTTCGTGGACTCTCCAAAGTCAGCCAGTTCGGCACGCCGCTCTTTCTGAAGACGAGCCGCCAATTTGCCATTCTCCTCGGATTCAGTTTGTAATAAGGCAAGATGCGCGCGCGCTGTTTGAATTTCACGGTTTGCTGAAGCAGCCAGTGGATTCACAGCCAATGATTCAGCCCGATCTTGCAACTCCTGACGCAGCCTCGAATCGAGTTGGTGATCCAGCGCCAATTCAGCACGGAACTGTGAATAACAATCCAGTCGCGCATCCTGATCGACAGCAATTCCACGACGCGACCAAAGCATGTTGTAAGCCATCGCACCGGCATAGTAATACCAGTTTGTAAAGTGTGAAATGCCAATCACGCCCGCAGTGATCTCATTGATGGAACGTTGCGCCATCTCATATCGCCGGACATGAAGCTTGTCGCGGAAGTCCACCAGCAGCAGCGGTTGCTTGGGATAGTTCAAGCTGTACACGCTTAGGGGCTTCAATGTTATCTGTTTAATTCCAGGTTCGCCTTCCGGCAAAAGTACGCCGTTTTCATTAACGGCACGCTGATAAGAAAGACCCTGTTGTTGGTTGAGCTGATGATCCGTCCATGGATTTTTGATGTTCAAAATCTTCCAGATGGGCTTCAGCGAAGTACCGTTGGCCGGAAAAGATCCGCCCAGGGGAAACCAGAGAATCGCGTGCTGATTTTGGGCGCCGGCCAGATTGACGGCTTCAAAGTAAAGACCCGTCTTCTCGGCAAACTGGCGTAACGTCTCCCAATTACGACTTCGGATGCGTTCGTCTTCATAACTGTTTTCTTCGCCGAACCGGGCAGCATGGCTATCATCAACCAAACCGCCTAGAATAGTTTTGCGAAGTTCCAGCCGGGCAATCACGGTGTTCAATTCTTGAGAAGTAAGCCCGGAAGAATTACCCGATACAGGAGCTTTATGCAAGTGACTGATCGCTGCTTCCAAGTGCAGCCGTTCGTAATCAATCTGATTAGCCCAGAAACTTCGCGAGGTGGCGCGAACCCCTTTGGCAAACGGATCTAAAGCTGTCCACTGTATTAGATTCCGACTCATACCGGACAGCATAGGATGCTGCGGCGCATTCAGATTGAGGAGCGGAGTTAGATCCCATGAACCGACGGATTTAGGACCATCACCCACGCGCCAATAAAAAAAAGGAACAGCGGACAAGACTTTTTGCCCGATACCCAGGCGACTCGAAGAGAGAAGCCACACATAAGTCACTCGATCATTTTCGGGCGAACCATCGCCCAAAGTATCACGCAATACGGAAACAAGCGGCAGATCCTCCATTGCATCTTTGCCGGTTATACAGTCCCGACAGAATAAAGTAAGTAGTTGAGATGTGTTAGCAACTGAACTGGAAGTCCAGTAATAAGCCGTTTTCCGTGTACTGAATTGATCAGGGGTTTGCAGAGGCCTCAGTGCAATCTCCGCAGCCCCGGCGCTAGCGCACGCACATAAAAGCACTACTGCCATCGCGCGGGAAAGAAAATACACCTGGAAGTCCTCAACTCTTTAGTGGATGAGTTATGCAATTTGCAGGCCACAAAAAACTGAAGAGTTTGCGGCAGAACAACTCAGCTTGAAAATCATGTTAGCTTAGAAAAGAGTGCATTTTGACACGGCCTTGAATCTGGCATGGCTCCTATTTGGAGCTATGGCCCTAGCAATTACGCTAGGGCTATCCCGCCGTGTCTCTTCAGAGAGCAAGCGGTTTTCAGGGTGGCTTCACTTGATTGGCGTAGTTGCCATCGTGGTTGCGTTATTTCCGTACATTTCCGCGACGGATGACGTGCTGCGGATTGAGCATTTCCATGCTCAACAAACGCATGAAAACGGGGGCAAGCGGAGCAGCACGGATGATCTGCTCAGGCTCTACGAAACACTGGATGCTCCGCTGATCTGCGGTTATTGCCGGATTGCCCTGACCCTGATTTTTCTGTCGCTTCTTGCCATTCCCATCGAGAAAATCATTCAGCGCGGCATTCCGTTGGAAGCTGGCCGTTCACCCCCGCTGCCATACCCGGCTTACTAACAAGACCTAAAAGCATTATTGAGGAGGACAGATGCAGCGCTACCCTTGGCGTGTGTTTATCAGTCTCCTGTTTGCTGCCGGATGCGTGGCCCAAACCGCCGCTCCATCAGGAGCCCTGACATGGCAGGAGACTGTAGAAAGATTTAGAGCCAATAACCCGACTTTACTCGCCGGCAGAGTAAATATCGATGAAGCACGAGCGGAGGAGATCACTGCTTATTTCAGGCCGAACCCGGATGTTAACGTTAGTCTGGACCAGATCACTCCGTTTTCGAGCGATCCCTATCCGTACCGGCCCTTGGGGTATACCTACGCATTCGGCAGCATTAATTACCTGCACGAGCGGCGGCACAAACGCGAACTGCGCCTGGAGAGCGCGCAAAAAGCAACGCTGATTGCTGCCTCCGCTCAGTCCGACTTGGAGCGTAATCTTCTGTTCAGCCTGCGGGACGCATTTAACAGAGTTCTATTAGCCAAAGCCGTTGTCGCAATCACCAGGGAAAATCTCGTTTATTACGACCGGCTGATCAACATTAATCGCGACCGTTTCCAGGCCGGTGCGATTGCGCAGGTAGACTTTCAACGCGTGGAGCTGCAGCGCATTCAATTTGAAAGCGACATTCAATCAGCGCGAGTCAATCTACAGACCGCTAAGATCGACCTGCAGCAACTACTCCGAGACCGGACGCCCGTTGATCAATTCGACGTGAACCAAGCGTTTGAGTTTTCCGAACCTGTCACGAGCCTGGATGAACTCCGCAGTATGGCAATTGCAACCCGGCCGGATTTAAAGGAGGCCGTGCAAACCGTCGATAAAGCGAATACCGATCATCGGCTGGCCATCGCCAACGGATCAAGTGATCCTACTTTTGGCATATCCGGCTCCCACCAGCCGGCTCCTCTTAACACCTATTTCGGAGTCAATCTCAGCATTCCCTTGCGCGTCTTCGACCGGAACCAGGGCGAAAAACTGCGAACCAGCCTGGACGTTGGCAGAACCGAAAGACTGCGCGACGCCGCGCAAATAGCGACCCTGCACGATGTGGACGCGGCTTACGCAAGCCTACAGAACACGCTGACGTTGCTGCGCCCCTATAAAGCCAAGTACTTGAAAGAATCGGAAGACATTCGCGGAACTGTTTCGTTTGCGTTTGAGAAGGGCGCCGCCTCGCTGCTCGATTTCCTGGATGCGCAAAGGCAGTACCGGGCCACGCAAGTGTCGTATTTAAACCTTGTCGGGGCTTACTTCTCGGCAGCGAATCAAATCAATTTTGCAGTAGGGCGTGAGGTGATTCAATGAGAAGGGCAACCTTCCTTCTTGCCGCTTCGGCGTCAATGGTAATGCTGACAGGCTGCCGCTCGAAGGAAAAAGCGGTAGATGAAGCGGCAGCGGCGCCGCCGCCGGCCAAAGTAGTCGAACAGCCGGATCTGAACATGGTGAAAGTGGATCGCCCGGAACGATTCACGCTGGTAAAGGCAAATGAGGAAGAAGACCGTCCGCAAGTGCGCGCCACGGGAACGGTTACTCCGGATGTAGACAGGTCCGTTCCCGTGGTCTCCCTCGTCTCGGGGCGAGTCACCGGCCTTTACGCGAAATTGGGCGATGACGTCAAGAAAGGCCAAGTCCTCCTGAAAGTCCTGAGCAACGATATCGCTAACGCTTTTCAAACTTATCAACAAGCCAAAGCAGATGAGCAACTGGCGCGCAGACAACTGGAGCGGGCCAAACTCCTCTATGATCACGGCGCTGTTTCCCTAAACGATTTGCAGATCGCGGAAGACACGGAAGCAAAGGCTGTGGTGAGCGTAAACACATCCGCTCAACAAATACGCACCTTTGGCGCTGATCCCGATAAAACCGATGCGGTCGTGAGCATTCTGGCGCCGGTGTCAGGCACCATCGTGGAGCAGACGGTTGCCCCGTCAGGCAGCGTGCATACGCCGGACAACCAGCAGAGCCTGTTCACCATCGCGGATCTTTCCCGTGTTTGGATCTTGTGCGATGTTTACGAAAACGATCTGCCGGTCATCAGAATAGGCGATACGGCTGACATTCAGCTCAACGCTTACCCGGACCGGACTTTTCATGGCAGAATCGGCAACATCGGCAAGGTTCTCGATCCGAACATACGCACGGCCAAGGTTCGTATCGAACTGCCGAACCCCGGCATCATGCGCTCCGGCATGTTCGTGACCGCTACTTTTCATGGCCTGCACGGACGCAAGTATGCGACTGTGCCGGCTGCGGCAATCATCCACTTGCACGACCGCGACTGGGTGTTCGTGCCGGCGGGCGATAATCAGTTCCGGCGTCAGGAGGTCCGCGGCGGCAAGACGAATGGCGCAAATCAGGAAGTGCTGGCGGGACTTTCTCCCGGCCAGCAAGTCGTTGCCGATGCTTTGGCGTTGAACGGCGAAAGCGGACAGTAATTTTTGGGACTCGGTGAAAAGCAATGATTCGCGCTTTTGTTGATTATTCTTTGCAAAACAAGCTCCTGGTGTTGATCGTGGGAGTTTTGCTGCTGGCCTGGGGCGCTCTTTCCTTCAAAAATCTGCCGGTCGAAGCTTACCCTGATGTGGCGAACAACTACGTCCAGATCATCACTCAGTGGCCGGGACGGGCGGGCGAGGAAGTAGAGCAGCAGGTAACGATTCCCGTCGAAGTGCAAATGGCGGGCATTCCGCATCTCTCGAATATTCGATCTATCTCGGAGTTCGGATTGTCGGTCGTCACCATGATCTTCGATGACGAATCCGCCAATGACTGGAACCGGCAAAAGGTGCTGGAGCGGCTGGCCGGCGTTACCCTGCCCAACGGCCTGCAGCCGAACCTGGGACCGGATTACAGCCCGGTAGGACAACTCTACTGGTACACATTGAAGAGCACGAATCCGCAATATGACCTGATGGAGTTGAAGTCGCTCCAGGATTGGGTCATTTCAAAACAACTGAAATCGGTTCCCGATGTCGTGGACGTTTCCAGTTTCGGCGGCACCACTCGCGAGTATCAGGTTCAGGTTGATCCCAACAAGCTGGTCTCCTACGGCATGAACATCGGGCAATTGGAAGGAGCGATTTCAAACAATAACGTTAATGCGGGCGGCAGTTTCATTCAGGAAGGCGATCAGCAGGTCAACGTCCGCGAAGTGGGTTTGTATCGCGACGTGAAAGATATCAATCGAACGGTTCTGAAGTCGCAAAACGGAACGCCGATCATGGTGCGCGATCTTGCTTTCGTAACGCAAGGCCCAAAGATCCGCCTGGGTCAAGTGGCCAAAGCCATCCACCGCAAAGATGGAGTTGTCGTGGATGACGACGATACGGTGGAGGGGATTGTCCTGTTGCGCAAGGGCGCGAACGGCGACGCCATGCTGACGGCGCTGCACGAAAGAGTGGATGAGCTCAACAATCATTTTCTGCCGCCCGGCGTGAAAATAGTGCCCTTTCTGGACCGCAGCGATCTGGTGCATTTCACGACCCACACCGTCATGCACAACCTGACGGAAGGCATTCTGCTGGTCTCGATTATCCTGTTTCTCTTTCTGGGCAACATCAGATCGGCCATTATCGTGGTCCTGACCATTCCGTTTGCGCTGCTTTTTGCGTCGATCTGCCTGGATTTAAGTCACGTACCCGCCAATTTGCTGTCGCTCGGCGCGCTCGATTTCGGAATGGTGGTGGACGGATCAATTGTCGTGGTAGAAAATGTTCTGCGGCATATCGGCCACCGGAATCAGGAACGAACCGTGATGGATATCGTTCGCGAAGCCGTGCATGAAATCCAGCGCCCGGTTTTCTTCGCGCGAGCCATTATCATTACCGCTTACCTGCCTATTTTCACCTTGCAGCACGTCGAAGGAAGACTGTTTCGCCCCATGGCGCTGACCGTTGCCTTTGCTCTCCTGGGCGCGCTGCTGTTCTCGCTCTCGATCCTGCCGGTGCTGGCTGTTCTGCTGTTCAGGCATAACACAAAGGAGTGGCGCAATCCGGTTCTGCAAGCTATTATCAGCGCCTACCGGCGGTCTCTGGAGTGGTCGATGAGTTCGCTCGGACGTCGTTTGCTAGTGGTGGGAACAGCCTGCGGACTTTTGGGCGTCTCCGTTTATCTCATGGTGAGCGGAGCCATCGGTTCGGAGTTCCTTCCTCATCTTGATGAAGGCGCGATTTGGGTTCGCGGCACGCTGGCGCCCAGCACCGGACCGGGAGAAGGCGAGCGAGTCATGCGCAAGGCGCGGCTGATGCTTGCCAGTTTCCCCGAAGTAACCAAAGTTGTCAGTCAGGTAGGCCGTCCCGACGACGGCACTGATCCGTCACTGTTTTCGAATACCGAGTACTTTGTCGATCTGAAACCCAAAGAGCAGTGGCGTCCGGTCTTCGGTGAAAACAAGGAAGAACTGATACGCGCCATGGGCCGCGAAGTAGACAAAATTCCCGGCGCGTTGTGGAACTTTTCACAACCCATCGCGGACAACATGGAGGAAGCGGTAAGCGGCGTCAAGGGCGAGCTTGCCATTAAAATCTACGGCACGGACTTGAAAGAACTGGAAGGAAAAGGCGAAGAGATCGTTAGAGTGATGTCCAGCATTCAAGGGGTGCAGGACCTCGGCCTCTTCCGCGTCATTGGGCAGCCGAACCTGAACATTTCGATAGACCGCGAAAAAGCAAGCCGCTACGGGCTGAACGTATCCGATATTCAGGATGCGGTGGAAACAGCCATCGGCGGCAAAGCGGTCAGCAACGTTTTACAAGGCGAGCAGCGCTACGATCTGGTAGTCCGTTACCGGCAGGAGTTCCGCGCTACGCCGGAAGAAATTGAAAATATCCGCTTAGTAGCGCCTTCGGGTGAAAGAGTCGCTTTGGA
>JAABUZ0100001249.1_pt1 | contig 49964 bp, 62 predicted proteins | sample 5562091 | NCBI WGS metagenome assembly JAABUZ01 (sample SAMN12813069, study PRJNA571459) | rock metagenome | isolation source: Antarctica rocks | place: Antarctica: Victoria Land, Linnaeus Terrace sud | collected 2015-12-21 | reverse complement strand
GTGGGCTGCCGTACCGGGCCGGGATGCCGGCATGGCGGCGGAGGTTCCGGCCCCAGGGCAGGTGCTTGCCGTGCGGGGCGGGCGTCAAGGGGCGTCTGAAGGCGGCGCGGCGGCGGGCGAGGCGTGACCAGATGCCGACGGGCAGGAAAATCGCGCTGAGGATCATCAGGTAGCTCAGGGCCGCGCTGGGCAGTTTGGAAAGTATCTCCGCGACTGTATTCACCTCTCTTTGCGGCACGGAGGCCCCTTGATTCAGGATTTAATCTTTATCTATGGGGAGGAAGTGCCGCCTCGTCCTTCCTGCGAAGCAGGAACTCGTTCCGAGGACGAGATATTCTCCTGGTCTCGTTTCAATGCTTGCCTAATAATGCTTGCCTCTTAGGGTATAACACAGCATGACCGAAAGGCACGAAAGCCATATGGCTGGACACGGTTACAAATGGCTGGACACGGTTACAAGCGGTCACATTCACAAGTCGACATTGACGGTTGCGACAACTCAAGCGATTTGTTGCGTAAAGCGATTTGTTGCGTAAAATGTTGAGTCGTTCTGTTTGGGCCTTCGGGTTCAATCCTTCGGGTTCAATCCTTCGGGTTCAATCCTTCGGGTTCAATCCTTCGGGCCTTGCAGGTGGTCTCATCCTCTTCGGAGGATAAGGACACGGGCAGCCCTGGCAATCGGGTGCTACACCTTGTTGCCTAACGTAGCTCTGCCTATTAACGTAGCTCTGCCTATTGATGTCTGCCTGCCTAAAGACTTGCTAAAGACTTGCTAAAGACTTGTTCTTCGGCAGGAGTTGGAATGTCAAGTTCCCTGGTCAAAGCCCCTGGCTTTAGGATTTATTCTTTAGCCATGGGGATAAGTTACCCAACTCAGCCGGGTTGGGTGCGGCTGGAACGGCCCGAGTCCTGGAACTGTCAGGAAGTCAGGCTTCGTCAGCACGAAGGCGAACCAGAGGATGCCTCCGATCCAAACGGCAACAGCGGTCCTTTGTGTCATCATGTTCTCCCTCCGTGTGGTGTCAGCAGGAAAGCGTGTGGCTGACCGTGGAGCGTGCCGTTGCCGACGATCTGGCCTCTGTCGTTGATGGCGCGGGCTTCCGTCAGGACCCAGCCCGCCCCGGCGGGGATGAGGGCGTTCAGGTCGCGTAGCTTGCCGCCTTGCCAGAGGAAGGCTTTGCCGCCCGACTGACCAACGACTGCGCCGCCGTTGCTGAGGCCGAACGCCTCGCTGCTGCGGCAGCCGGGGAGCGTCCCCAGGCCGATCATCCTGCCGTCTCGACATAAAAAGGCTTGGGCGCGGCTGTCGGCATTGACCCCGTAGGGGCGGCCGGTCGCGTCCGCGACTGACCCGATGACCTCGCCCCGGTCGTTGACGGCGTAGGCGTAGCTGTTGACCCAGCCCGGCAGCGTCCCCAGGTCGCGCTGCCGGACGACCTTGCCGCTCACGTGCCACAGACAGGCGTGCGTGAAGAAGGTGCGCGTCGGTACGCGCCGCACCGTCTCCATGACCCACTTGCCATGCCGTTTGACTTCGCGGTCCGTCTCGACATAGGGCGGCCCGGACCTGCCCGCGTTCACGGTGGACCAGCCGACGATCTGCCCCGATGCGTTCACGGCGCGGGCGGTGCTGCGGTTGCCGACCGGGACGCTGCTCAATGTGCCGAGCCGCGTCAGCCTGCCGTTCTCGTAGAGGAAGCCCCGGTAATCGTCCATCCCGACGATCCGGCCCTTATCGTTGATGGCAAACGGCTCAAAGGAGGAGTTCCACTGCGTGAGTTGGCGCAGCCTGCCGTTCTGGTAGAGAATGCCCCGCGCGAACTGGAGGCCGCTCATAAAGATGGTGCCGAAACTGCCTGAGCTTCCTACAACCTGACCGCGATTGTTGATGCCGTAGGCAACGCTGTGCGCGAAGTCCTCAATACCTTCCGGCGGCAGGACGCCGAGGTCGGTCTTCTTGCTGCCGCTCCACAAAAAGGCATGACCGTCTCCGCCGGCTACCTGGCCTGCATCATTGAGCGCAAACGCGCCCCTTTCCACAGGACCATATTGCAGGGACGGCAAGAGACCGAGGTCGGTGATGGCATATCGCGGGGCGGGAGGGGCATCGGCGGCAGTCCGCAGACAGAGCGCCGCCACGGTGAGCGTCAGGAGGAACTGTTTTGTCTTCATGGCTTGGTCTCTTGAAGTGTCAACCGGAACATTCGGGGCCGGCCGTGGAGCGTGCCGTAGCCGGTGATCCGGCCACGACCATCAATGCAGGCCGCCTGTGAAAGCAGCCAGCCGGAATGGGGCGGGATGCAGTCGTTCAGGTCGTACCGGCAGCCGTGTGTCCAGAGCAAGGCGTGGGGTTCACGCGGGATGTCTCCCGTATCCATCGCCGACACTCCAACGATGGTGTTGCTGTCATTGATCGCTGACGCCTCTCCGATACCCAGATCACGGATATTACCCCCGACCCAGCAGACGGCGTGGCCGGGAATGTTCTCGTTGGTGGGGAAGGAGGCAGCGGCCGCGCCGCCTACGATCACCCCCTGATCGTTGATCGCAACGGCATCGCTGATCTGGTAGTCGGCACACCTTATTTTAGCCGCTTTCATTGTCTAATTTCTTGGGTCCATTATACACATCGCCAGCCTCTGGAACATCGACAATTCTAGTAATCACACCAATCGCACCTACGGCCCCTACGTCGAGGGCCCGGGCAGCGTGCGGTCGGCGACGGCCTTGGCGGAAGGTCCCGACCGCCTGCTGCATATCCTCTGGAACAACACCGACGGACGCGCCAGCCTGTGGAGCGTCAATGCCGACGGCAGCCACATCACTCTAGGCACCTACGGTCTTTGATCCTGGGGCAACGGCTACCAGCATTGGCGTTAGGCAGAACAACCACCCGCCAATCGTTTGGGCGAACATTAACGGGCAAGCGAGCGTGTGGAACATAGACACATCAAGTAACATAACCCACCAGGACAGGAGTTACTAGGAGTTACACAGTTGAACGCAGGGCGACAGTGATTTCCGTTGTGCATTTCAAGCGGTTTACTCTCCAACTGCGTAATTCCCACAGGAATATGGCCCGTAGCCGTTCCTATAATGGAAACATTACCTGCGAGGAGGAAGTTTCGGGAGCGGGCGCGGCGGTCACAAGACCGGCCGCGCCCGCTTTTTTGTAGGCGGTGATGAGGTTGTGCGCCTGCCGCGTCGGCTCCGGCAGGCGGTAGCCACGGACGCAGGCCAGCACGAGCCGCGTGGCCGACTCGACGCTGACCTTGTGACCGGGCGACAGGAAGAGGGGGTTGGTGCGCGGCTTGGTCCGCGTGACCGAGCCGATGACGCGCTGCCCGGTCCGGTCCCGCAGGGGGACGCTGAAGCCTGCCACGTCCCCCAGAGCCGCCGCATCGAACTTGCCGTACAGGAAGCTCTTGGCGACGCCGATGCTGGGGACATCCAGCAGGACGCCGAGGTGGCAGGCAATCCCGAAGCCGCGCGGGTGGGCCTGCCCCTGGCCGTCCACCAGGAGCAGATCGGGCACGGTCTCGACCTGCGCGAACGCTTCCAGCGCGACCGGCGACTCGCGAAACGAAAGCAGGCCGGGGATGTAGGGCATCTTGAGGAGCGCTGTGGCATACCGAGTTTCCAAGACCTGGAAGTCCGGGTACGACAGCACGACGACGACCGCATGGCCCTGGTTCTTCTCGATGTCAAACGATAGGTCCACGCCCGCCACCCGTTTGATCTCGCCAAAGCCGTCTTCGAGCGAAACCAGCCGGCGCATCGCCGTCTGCTGCGCCTGCGCTTCTTCCGCCGTCATGTCCCACGAGTGCAATTCTTGATACTTCATGGCGTTTAGGCCAGCCGTTCCGAGGCCAGCGTGTCGAGGTCCAATCCGTCCACTTTGCCCGCGATCCAGTGGTAATAGCCCGCGCAGGCGATCATCGCCGCGTTGTCCGTACACAGGCGGGGCGGGGGAACCGTCAGGCGCAGACCCTCGCGTGCGCAGGCATCCCGCATGGCCTCTTGGAGACGCGAATTGGCCGCGACGCCGCCCGCCAGGAGCACATGGCCGACGCCGTGCCGCCGGGCGGCCCGCAACGTTTTGGCGACCAGCACGTCCACGATGGCTTCCTGCACCGATGCCGCCCAATCCGCCAATGCGACCGAGGCCCATTTCGGGTCCTGCCGCGCCGTCAGCACGGCTGTTTTCAGGCCGCTGAAGGAGAAGTCCAGCGAGTCGGGGCCGAGTTGGGCCCGAGGCAGCGGGATGGCTTTGGGGTCGCCGTTTTCTTCCCGCGCCAGCCGGTCAATCGTGACGCCGCCGGGGTAGGGCATCCCGAGCAGCCGGGCCGACTTGTCGAAGGCTTCTCCGGCCGCATCGTCGCGCGTCCGGCCTAAGATTTCGTAGTCCCCGTGACCCCGAACCAGGAAAATCTCGCTGTGTCCCCCCGACGCGACCAGGCAGACGACCGGGAAGGCGATGTCCGGCTCGACCAGCCAGTTGGCATAGATGTGCGCCTCGATGTGATGGACGCCGAGCAGGGGGATTTGCAGGGCATATGCCAGCGCTTTGGCCGCCGAAACGCCGACAAGGAGCGCGCCGAGCAGTCCGGGCCGGTTCGCCACGGCCACGCCGCCCAGGTCGCCGAAGCTGATTTGGGCCTCCCGCAGCGCCTCGGCGACCACGGCATTGATCTGCGTGACGTGCTGCCGCGAAGCGACTTCGGGGACAACGCCCCCGGTCTTCGTGTGCAGATCAATCTGCGAAGCGATGACGTTGGAAAGAAGGGCGCGCCCGTCGCGCAAGACGGCCGCCGAAGTCTCGTCACAGGATGTCTCGATGCCAAGAATATGCACGTCCTTATGATACCCGCTGGACGGCCCCGGCGGAACCCCGCTCAGGGCCGTCTCGGCTCCTGCGGCGCAAGGAAGCGGAGCAGCAGCAGGATGCCGCCGGCCACGGCGCAGAGGGTGCCGAGGCCGCCCAGTACCTCCTGCCCGACGAGCAGCAGAGACGCCTGGGGACTATGCCGACCGACCCGATAAATCGAGGTAAGATACGCGAAGTTGGTGAGGCTGCTCAATAATCCGAAAGCCCGGCCGACAGTCATCGTCACCAGCCAGAGCAGATGCGCCCGCGCCCGGCGTCCCGCCGCCGCTGTGGCCGTCACCCACAGCGCGAAGATCAAGACTTGCGGCGCCAGGGACATCAGCATGGCAGGATAGAAATCCCTGTCGATCATGGGCGGCTCCGCGTTCCTAATCTTCGTTCCTAATTCTTCCCCGTCGCGCCCGCGCTTTCCTGCCCGATCGGGCGCTTCTTTGAGTCCGGCCCTTGACATCCGCCCGGCCTGGGGTGTATCCTATACGGGTGTGCGTCTGCGGGCGCGGGAGGGTTTTTCGTATGCTGTCCGAAACTGCGGCCCCGCCGCAAAAGATCGTGATCCTGGGCTGCGGGCGTGTCGGCTCCACGCTCGCCAAGCAAATGTCGGGCGAGGGGCACGACGTAACCGTGGTGGATCAGACCAGTGAGGCGTTCCGCCGGCTCGGCACCAAGTTCCGGGGGCAGCGCCTGGTCGGCACCGGGCTGGATCAGGACCTGCTCCGGCGGGCCGGGCTGGACCATGCAGCCGTATTCGTTGCCGTGACGCAGGGCGACAACACCAACATCATGGCCGCCCAAATCGCCCGCGAGGTGTTCAGCGTCGGCAAAGTCGTCGCGCGCATCTACGACCCGATCCGGGCGCAGGCGTACCGCGAGCTGGGCATCACGACGCTGTGTACCACCACGCTGGCCGCCGGGCTGATCCACGATGCCGCGCTGGGCGGGGGCGGCGACGACCGCTTGCAGCAGGCCGCCGTCGGCTTCGACAAGCTGTACCTGGAGCTGCGAGGCTAAGGGCAAAGACGCCAAAAGAAGCCAAAGGATCAACCTATGTATGTAATCGTTGTGGGCGGCGGCAAAGTCGGCTACTACCTGACCAAGCAGCTCCTGACCGAAGATCATGAGGTCCTGCTGCTCGAAAAAGACCGGCGGCGGCAGGCGATGCTGGCGGAGCAGCTTGGCGAGATCGTCGTGCAGGGGGACGGCTGCGAGGTGCGGATCATGGCCGAGGCGGGCTTCGGCCGCGCCGACGTCATCGTGGCCGTGACCGGCGACGACGAGGACAACCTGGTCATCTGCCAAATGGCGAAAAAGAAGTTTCAGGCCCCGCGCACCGTCGCCCGCGTCAACGACCCGGCCAACGTGAGCCTGTTTCAGAAGCTGGGCATTGACACGACGGTGTCCAGCACCCAGATCATCTTCAACCTGCTGGAGCAGCAGATCGAGCCGGGCGAGATCATTCCGCTCGGCGCGCTGAGGAACGGCAATATCGAAGTGGTCGCAATCAATGTTTCGGAGCGCTCGCCCGTCCTGAACCGGAACGTCAGGGACCTGCCGCTGCCCGGCAATGCCCTGATCATCTCGGTCGTCCGGGCGGAAAACGCGCTGCTGCCGCAAGGCGACATCCGGTTCGAGGCCGACGACACCGTGATCGCGATGGTGGTCGCCGACGAGGAGCCGCAGCTGCGCCGCATCTTCGCCGAGAGCCACCACTAGGCCGGGCACCGTTCTTGAAATCCAAGCTGGCGCTTCTCGCGCTTCTGCTCGTCCTCCCAGCCGCTTCCGCGCTCCTGTTCCTGCGCCGCCCCCCGCCCGTCCCACCGCCGGTCGTCCTGCACCCGACGGCCCGGCAGGCCGCGCAGGCCCAGAGGCACATCGAGGGCCTGCAACGGGAACTCCAGCAGGACGCAGCGCCGCCGGAGGAAGCGCCGCAGGGGCGGTCGAAAAAAGGGGGGTCGAAAAAGGCGTGGCTCGCCCCGCCCCGCCCGCGCACCCTGCGCCTGTCCGAAGAAGACCTAAACGTCTACCTCGCTTCCAATCGGACCGCCCGCAAGATGCTCGCCGCGCGCGGGGTCCGAGCGGTCCAGCTTGTCCTGTCCGAACCGGCGAATCTGAGCATCCACGCCGCCGTCACCGTCAATGGGCGCGCGCAGAACGTCCAGCTCGACGGCGCCCTCGCGCCCGACTCGAAGCTTGGCCTCCGTTACACCGCCACCCACGCTCAGGTCGGCCGCTTCTCCCTGCCGCCCGCCGCCGTCACTGCCCAGGCCAACGCCCTGGCCACCCGATTGGCCCGGCAGATGCACGGCCGCCTGCCCCTCGCGGTCCAGAGCATCCAGGTGCAGGGCAAGACGCTCGTGATCATGGGCATCCCCGTCAGCCGAGCTAAAGGGACGCCGCGCGCCCCGGCGTCTCCACCACCAGTGTCACCGGCCCGTCGTTAGCGATCTCCACCCGCATGTCCGCCCCGAACTCGCCGGTCTTCGCCGCGACCCCCAGCGCCTGAACCGCCCGCACGAACGCCCGGTACAGCGGCTCGGCCACTTCCGGCGGGGCGGCTCCCGTGAACGACGGACGGCGTCCCTTGCGCGCGTCCCCAAGCAGGGTGAACTGCGAGACGATCAGCATGGCCCCGCCCGTTTCGAGCAGCGACAGGTTCATCTTGCCATCCGCGTCCTCGAACACGCGCAGCCCCGCCAGCTTCTCCGCCAGCCACGCGACATCCGCTTCCGTATCCCCCAGCGCGACGCCCAGCAGCGTCACCATCCCCGGCCCGATCTCTCGCCGCTCCCCCGTCGCCTTCAGCGTCACGCTCGCCCGCGCCGCCCTCTGAATGACCGCCCTCATGCCCAGATTATACCGCCTCGGCAGCCTGCAAAAGTCATCGGTTTATTTCCCACCAGGTCTTGACAACGCCGTGGGGAAGCCGTATACTGTCCTCATAGCAGAAATACCCAAGTGTCTGTTGCGCGTTTTGGAAGGAGACCCTCCTGATGAATCGATCCGCGACAGGCACGGCCAACCGCCCCTGCCACTCTTCTCGCCTCGGCCCTCTCGCCTCGGCCTAGCCTTGCTCTAGCAAAGGCCGTCCTCCTGATGAGCCTCGCGCTCTTCACCCTCGGCCTGCCCTGCGCCCGGCCTGCTCAGGCTCAAACACCCGGCCATTGGGAGTTTGATCACTTCGGGTGCAGCGGGGGAGGCAGCGGCACCGGCGGGCGAATTGTGGGTCCAACTTGGTCCTACCCCTGGGCCACCACCGTGACCATCAACCCAGTCAGCGACTCATACGGCGATGCGGACACGTCCACTATCTCCGTTACCATCACCCCCTTTTTCCGCTGGATGCCGGGTAGCGACCCTTCTGCACCTCCGAGCGTTCTCCGCGCCAAGATCACCTCGGCGGCTTACGCCTACGACGACAATGGGGTTATTTCGGTCTCCGCCGACAACGGATTTGGGGATGTTTCCAATCAGCCACCTCCCGGATACTACAACGTCGGCGCTTCGTCAGTCGGTAGCCATTTGGAGCATAAAGACCCGCAAGGGCAGACGCTGGTCAGCCTCCCTTCTCAGAAACTCTTAGCGGTCGGCGGCTTTTCTTACGACTGGCGGGACATCTCAACGGAAGTTGATTATCAGGCGGAGGCGGACAACAAAAACCGGGCCGTGACGATCACCTCCAGCATTGACCCGACGTACCGCAAAGACCCATCACTCGGTAAGGTGGAGAACACGCCCGCGTCTGATGGCACCATAACCGCAGATAGTGCAAAGGAATGGCCCGTACCCTTCCCAACAATGGGTCTCCCTCGAATCCTCTTTTACGCCAATCCCACCGGTTCTTGGGACCCCAATTCTTCGTATCACTGGTATAGTGCTGCCATAGATACCTCTGATGCGGGAAACTTCATGCCGCCAACATTCCCCGTAGGTTACCCCATTGTCGTCAGCGGCCAGGAGCACATCAACCTGCACTGCATCGACGCAAGCGACGGGGGGAGCGCCACTGCGAACTACTATGTCAACTGGCACGACCCGATAGAGAACTGGATCACCGTCGTTGACGTTAGGCAAGCGGATCAAAACCCGACGCGCGTGACGCCCGTTTATCATCCCATCGCGGAGGGCAAAATGTCGCTCGATACGGAGAGCAAAATCACCATAACTCAAAAGGCAACAGGGGAAGGCTCCCTCGGCAGTGACCAAGTTGGAGCAAAGTTCGGCGTCGAGATCGGAGCTGAATACGAGAACTCTACTTAGCTCTCAGTAGAGTACTCCTTTGTTGTGGGCAAAGCAAACTGGGTGGAACGGCGGCCTTTCTGGGAGCATCGCGAAGGCACAGTGGATAACTACGACTCGCACGGGTATGTAGGTCCATTACACTGGACGCTCGACTCGGCGTACCATCCTGGTACTCCTACAATAGACTACGATGAGTACCCAAGAGCCGAAGTCAACGACCCATCGTACTAGAAACTGGCCGAGAAACACTGTTCACTCGGCCTCCGCTTAACAGCAGAGGCCGAGCCTTCAAGGGATACATATATGTGTAACAGAGTCTTGATAAGTGTGTTCTGTGCCGTCTCGTTAATTCTGACGGTTTACAGAGCGACTGCTGTTTCCACACAAAAGCAACCTGACACACTAACACCGTCTTCTGCTACTGCCCTCAACTTTCCGAAGGCTGGCTATGTGTCGCTCGAATACATCGTAAAGTTTGAGAACGTCAAAAGGCTTTCTCCTGCTCTGACACGCGCAACCGTGTTGCTCCGCACAGGGCGTTACCAGGAAGCGCAGGCTGCCTACGAAGCTATACAGCAGTCACTTCCGACGGAAACTCTAGCCTACCGGGGTGAGAACGAAGCATCCCGATTCCTGAACACTCTTGATGCCACCATTTCCCGTGACCAGCAACGTCTTTCGGCGGCAGAAGCACACGCAAAGCCGAACTCTGGTGCCTACTTGGCTGCCCTGCATTACGCCCTGGGTGACGCCATGATGATGAAAAACTATCCAACTGAGCTTGGAACCAATCCACGTGATCTAGGGCCGGAACCGAGACAGCATCTGTTGGCAACGATACGGCTCAACCCTGGTCTTCTTGAAGCCCATCTCGCCCTAGCTGCGTATTATGAACACCGCTCACAAATGCATGGAACAGCGGCACGTCATGAGTACGATACCGCTTCGAGGCTACGGCCAGATTTGTATCAGATACGCTACCTTCATGCGGCATCCTGGGATCGGCCTGGTTTCTTGGGGAACGAGGCACAACTCCGAGCGCATGGCTTTCAGGTATCCGATGATGAGAAGAGCTTTCCTGAAAGGGCGGTCGCGGAGTGCCTGGCTCTGATCCATGATCATCCCAACTACCCGCCGCCTTATTATAGCCTCGGTAGCGACTATGCTCTGCCCATGTACCCCCTGCACGACGATGTGAGAGCCAGGCATTACCTGTCCATCTACGCCAAGATCGGCGATCCGACTTCACCGTGGTGGCGGTATGCGACGGCGGAGGTACAGACGATTAACCGATCCTCTGCGAAGCACGAATAATTTCGTAAGGTGATCACTTGGCATCAGCATAGAAGGCGCGGCACAGCTTCGCCAACATCCTAGTCCACCGTTAGCCGCCCGCCCCATTTGGGGCGGGCGTCTTGCTTGACAAACTCCCCCCGAAACGCCTATACTAACCGTATTCTATTCCAGGCCCCTCCTGCCGACTTCCGCCGGGACCGGGCCTGCGCTTTCGTGGAGGAACTTCATTTTGGCGTATCAAGTGACCCTGATTCGGGGCGACGGCACCGGGCCGGAACTGGTCGAGGCGACCCGGCGCGTGCTGGAAGGGACCGGCGTGGCGTTCGAGTGGGACGTCGTCGAGGCCGGCGTGGACATCATGGAGACGGCGGGGACGCCGCTGCCGGACAACGTGCTGGCCTCCATCCGCAAGAACAAAGTCGCCCTCAAAGGCCCCATCACGACCCCCATCGGGACCGGCTTCCGCTCGGTCAACGTGGCCCTGCGGAAAGAGCTGGACCTGTACGCCTGCATCCGCCCCTGCAAGTCCTACAAGGGCGTCCGGTCGCGCTACACGGATGTGGACCTGGTCATCGTCCGCGAGAACACCGAAGACCTGTACGCGGGCGTCGAGTACCCCGTGGACAGCGCCGAGGCGGGGCAGATCATCGGCATGGCGAACGGCAAGATTCGGCAGGATTCGGCCATCTCCATCAAGCCCATCTCCCGGACGGGAAGCCGCCAGATCGTGAAGGCCGCGTTTGAGTACGCCGTCGAGAACGGGCGCCGGAAGGTCACGGCGGTCGCCAAGGCCAACATCATGAAGTACACGGACGGCCTCTTTTATGAGATCGCCCGCGAAGTCGCCAAAGAGTACGAGGGCCGAGTCGAGTACGACGAGTGGCTCGTGGACGCCATGTGCATGCAGCTCGTCCAGAAGCCCGAGAACTACGACGTCCTGGTCATGGAGAACCTGTACGGCGACATCCTCTCCGACCTTTGTGCGGGCCTTGTCGGCGGCCTGGGCGTCGCGCCCGGCGCCAACATCGGCGTGGACATGGCGCTCTTCGAGGCGACTCATGGGTCGGCCCCCAAGTATAAGGGACAGAACAAGGTCAATCCGACCGCGCTGATTCTTTCCGGCCTGCTGATGCTCAAGTACCTCAAGGAAGACGAGGCCGCCGCGCGTCTGGAGAAGGCCGTTTCCGACGTCATTGCCGAGGGCAAAAGCGTCACCTATGACATGAAGCCCGACCGCAACGACCCCAGCGCCGTCGGCACGGCGGAAATGGCCGACGCCATCATCGCCAAGATGCAGGCGGGGTAGGGGGCAGGGGGCGAGAACGATGGCCGTTGCCGAACGCGAGTTGACCACACCGTCGCAAGGGGCTGAGGAGGAATGGACGCCGCAGCCCTACCGCTGGACCCGCGAGCAGTTCTATAAACTCGGCGAGGCCGGACTGTTTGAGGGGCGTCGGGTGATACTCATGGAGGGGGAAATACTTGTCATGCCAGCCATGAAGCCGCCGCACCAGACGGCCGTAAGCCTTGCCGCCGAGGCGGCCCGCGCGGCCTTCGGCGCAGGCTTCTTCGTGCGTGAACAAGGGCCATTCGACGTGCGCGCAGCCACCGACCCGGAGCCGGACATCGCTGTGGTCGCAGGCGGCATCCGGGACTTCGCGGATGATCATCCGACAGTAGCTGCCCTGATTGTTGAAGTCTCAGATGCGACGCTGGCATACGATCGCCGGGAAAAGGCCAGCATGTACGCCAAAGCCGGCGTTGCGGATTACTGGGTCGTCAACTTGAGGGCAAGACAGGTGGAGATGCACCGGCAGCCGGTGCTTGACGAGGCACAACCCTACGGCTTTGGCTACAGTGAGGTGACGGTCTTCGGGGAGGATGCCGTCATCCAGCCGCTTGCTGCGCCCGGTCCAGTCGCTGTTTCGGTCCTTCTTCCTTAGTGATACAACCCAAAATACAGAGAGAGAACACAGAAAATGGCTTCTGGAAAGAAAAAAGTCAGCGTCATCGGCGCGGGCAATGTCGGCGCGACGGTCGCGTTCCATGTGGCGCAGCAGGGGTACTCCGACGTGGTGCTGCTGGACTTGCCGGACGACCTGGGCGGGGAGCGGCCCCGCAAGACCGGCTCGATGGCGAAGGGCAAGGCGCTGGACCTCAATCAAGTCTCGCCCATCGTCGGCTATGACGGGCGCGTCAAAGGCACGTCCGACTATGCCGACACAGCGGGCAGCGACGTAGTCGTCATCACGTCGGGCCGGCCCCGGACGCCGGGGATGTCCCGCGAGGACCTGCTCGCCGTCAATGCCGACATCGTTCAAAGCGTCGCGGCGCAGGCCGTGACGCACAGCCCCGACGCGGTCTACATCGTCGTGTCCAACCCGCTCGACGCCATGTGCCATGTCGCGCTGAAGGCGACGGGGCTGCCGTCCGAGCGCGTCATCGGCCAGGCGGGCGTTCTGGACAGCACGCGCTACCGGAACTACATTGCTCAGGCCGTCGGCGTGTCCGTCGAAGACGTGCAGGCGTATGTCCTGGGCGGTCACGGCGACCAGATGGTGCCCGTGCGCAGCCTGACCACTGTCGGCGGCATCCCCGTCCAGAAGTGGGTAGACTTAGGCAAACTCACGGACGAGCAGCTCCAAAAGATCGAGGACGACACGCGGCAGGGTGGGGGAATCCTGACCGGGCTAATCGGGACGAGCGCCTGGTACGCCCCCGGCGTCGCCACCGCCGAGATGGTCGAGGCCGTGCTGCTGGATCGCAAGCGCATCCTCGCGACGACGGTCCTGCTGGACGGTCAGTACGGGGTCAACGGGCTTTACTTCGGCGTCCCAGCTCTGCTCGGCGCGGGCGGCGTGGAGGCGATCTACGACCTAATGAAATTGGCCCCGCTCACGGAAGTGGAACTCGCCGGCATCAAGGAGTCGGCGGCCAAAGTGCAGGGCACGGTGGACAGTCTCAAGGCGCTCGGCAAGCTGTGAGCCACAGATTGAGGAAAGTCAGCTTGACTTAATGTGACAAAACGGCCATAATAGAAAAGCAGGACCGATCCCGTCTTTAGCGGCGGGGGTAGGCCCTGCTTTTTCGTCTGCCTTTCGGGTACAACGCTTGTGACACTCCGCACGGGGTAAACCCCGACGGCTTCTTGGGCTACGCTTAGGCCAACGCCTTACGTTGACGCCCAAAGGCGCTGTCCCCGCCCATTCCGCAGGACGAAGAACTCAGTCTTGAAGAAGAACTCAGTCTTAAACCTGCGAAACCTTATGTTCTTGCGTTGCAAACTGCACTCAGCGCGTATCTTGTTTTCTCTCGCTCAAACAAAAGTTCCTTATCCGTTCTTAGCCGAAGCAAAAACAGACGAAAACCTGTTACGAGTCCCTTTGACGGATTTCAACTGCCGAACGGCAACCACTGCCGAACGGCAACCAATGAACAAAGACATTATACCCGAAAGAAGACATTATACCCGAAAGGTTGTTTGTCTAGACATCATGCAAACTCGCTTTGCTCGGTCTAAAGACTTTGTGGCAGGAGGCTTGGGGAAGCCCGCCTAACGCCCCGCTAAAGACTTAATCCTAAAGCAAGGGTGCTTGCGGCGGGCTTCATACGGTCATCAAGCGATTGGTGTGAGCAACTTGAAGGCTTGATCAAGCCCGTACTTCGTTTTCGATGCCAGCGGGTGTTCTTGCCTGAGTAGAGCATAAGCATAGAAGTCGCTGAGTTGGATAAGATAAGAATGTGCAGAGTCTTTAAACAGAGGCTCCTCCAAGATGTTGTCGATAGCGCCGCTCGTTCGTAGGGTGTGAGCGTAGCGAGTATAGGGCGCTTCTTTGCCCTGATCACAGATCAGCACGGCATAGCTGTTCTCGCTTCTGCAAATTGCTGGATGTTTAGAAGCAGACGCTCGAAGCCCGGCTCTTCCTGACTGGAGGGCGAGACAGTGGTGATCAGTTTCGCCGCCGGCAGGGTGGTCACCATCCGCAAAGTATCCTGAAATATCCGGCAGCGGCGTCCTTTTGCTACAACGGTGTCGGCGATGTTGCCGCGTCCCGAGACGAACTTCCAGGCATGGAACTCGGCGTGGATGTCTATGCCATCCGTGCGCTGGAGGTCCAGACGGAACTGGCGCACTTGGTCAAAGATTGTCTTCCAGTGGATCGCAGGTATGCCAAGTGCTGCAAGTACAAAGAGTTTTTCGTCGGCCGACTCGTCAACATAAAAGAGATGCACCGGCATTGTCCTCCGAGGTATATCGGCACTTCGCTGGTAGGGCCGGGCTAGCCTTCATCTTCGATTTTTCGGCCGAGAATATGACGTGCTAAACTCTTAATCAAAGCCTCGGCGGCCTGAACATCGTTGGTTGCCGGCAAATGAATGTGAATGTCGATGTGGATAGGATCAAGGGCTGCCCGGACGGGTACGGCTGGGTTTTCCAACGATCCTCTTATTTGTATGGAGTCGTTAATGTCATCCGAAGTGTGCTCTCTTCGCAGATCCTGTTCCTCACTCTGGACATCGGCTTGGGTTTGAGGGGTGTCAAAACCTGCCATCCCGCATAGCGTCTTGAATGTCGTCACGATTCGCTGAATAGAGTCCTCCCCGACCTTGGTTTTACTCGCGATGAAGTTGCGGATTTCCTCATCCGTTCGCTCCTGGGCATCAGGATACATGACAAAAAGCTCTGAGTATGCGCTTCGGATCAGTGTCGCCAGCAGGGCTTTATTGTTACTCCTGTTTCGGTATAAGTTCCAATTTTCGGTGGGAATGCCCTCAGAGTCGACCAGGTTGAGGTACTTCAAGACACCCAAGATTGATCTGTCGTTGGTGCTCTTAAAGCCGCGCGCCGCCAACTCGTTGTAGGTGACCTTGTCTGGTATGCAAGTGTTTGACACGTCATTATCAGCTAAAACTAACAACGTGCGTGTGGGGAATGTAAGTGAGCGTTGTGATAGAGGCAAAACCAGCGTACCTGATTCAATCACCCCCGGTGACTGAAATCGGGCTGATGGGCATCAAGGAGATGGCAGCCAAAGTGCAGAGGACGGTGGACAGCCTCAAAACACTCGGCAAGCTGTAAAGAGACCCTCTAAAAAGGCACGGGGGCGGGAAAACGGGCGGAACAGTGTATAATGAGAGGTGTCATGCCAGTCACTTTGAAGGACATTGCGGAACGGACCGGCGTCTCGCCCAGCGTCGTCTCGACGGTGCTCAGCGGGCGCGACAACGGCACCTTTGTCAGCGACAGCACGCGGCGCAAGGTGCTGCAAGTCGCCGAGATGCTGAACTACACGCCCGTCCGATCCGGCCGGCCGCGCGGCAGCCGCCGCCTGCGCCGCCAGCACACGGAGCAGTTCATCGGCGTCTGGGACCCCGACTACAGCCCTTACAGCGCGTATCTAGTGCAGAACCTACAGGTCGCGCTACGCGAGTACGCGCGGGAGCAGGGGGCGGAGACGGAAGATGATTTTGGCCTCCGCCTGCTGAACGCCGACGATCTGCCCCGCCTGGACTCGCTGGGCCTGATGGGCTTGGTGGTGCTGTCTTCAGTCCCGCTGCCCCGCGAAGCGGCCAGCGCCAGCATCCCCTGCGTCATGATCGGTGAGGTGGATAACCCGCCGCGCGACTTGGCGCAGGTCCATCTGGATAATGCCGGGGCGGGGCGGCTGCTGGGCGACTATCTGTGGAGCCTGGGCCATCGCCGGATCGTTCTGCTGGCCCCCGTCGCGACCCCGCGCGTCACGCAGCGCCGCCTCCTGGGCCTGCATTCGGCCTGGACATCTCAGGGCGCCGATGCCGCGCAGGTCATCTGGCAGCCCTATGACACGATGAAGACCCTGGCGGAGCGGGACCAAATCCGGCGGGTCATCACGAGCCTCCAAAGGCCGGGAACGGATCGGGCCAGCCTGCCGACCGCCCTGGTCTGCAACGACGAAAACGTGGCCGCCATCGCGACGCAGACGCTGGTCGAATTGGGCCTGCACGTCCCGCTTCAGGTTTCTCTCGCCGGCTTCGGGGATACGCCGCGTCTGGCGGAAGCGTTGACGCCGCCGCTGACGGTCGTGCGCCAGCCTGTCCCGCAGATCGCCAAAGCGGCCATTACAGCGCTTTATCAGGCCCATGAAACGGAAAAGGCCGATCCTGCTCCTGAGCGGGACATCTCCCTGCCCGGTCTGCTGATCACCCGCGCCTCCTGCGCTCCGCCGCCCGCCTGAGAATCACGTTCCTGAAGGCTACGCTTATGCCCGACACGCGCCATCCTCACATCCTCCGCCGCGAAGACACGCTGCTGGTCGTCGTAGACATGCAGGAGCCGTTCCTGCGGGGCATCCATGACCGCGAACGGCTGGTCGCCAATGTCCGCCTTCTCATCGAAGCCGCCGCCGTCATGCAAGTCCCTGTCATCCCGACGGTTCAATACGCCGAGCGCCTGGGCAGGGTGGTTCCCGAAGTGACGCAGGCGTTCCACGACACATCCTGCGTGCCGGTGGATAAAATGTGCTTCTCCTGCATGGGCGTGGAAGGCTTCCTCGACGGCCTCGCCTCGTTCGGCAGGCGCCAGATCCTGCTTTGCGGCGTCGAAACCCACATCTGCGTCTCGCAGACGGCCCTTGATCTTGCGTTTCAGGGGTATCAGGTCCATGTCGCCGCCGACGCCGTTTCTTCCCGCTCACTGGAGAAGCACAAGCTGGGCATGGAGCGGATGCGCGACAGCGCCGTCCTCCCCTGCGCGGCGGAAGCCGCCGTCTATGAATTGCTGCGCGAAGCCGGTACGCCCGAGTTTAAGGCCATCCTCACGCTGGTGAAGTAGTCCCCTCTAGTTCACCCTCACCCGTGCCGATAATGACGACAGAACTACTTGTTCCGTTGTTTTTATTTTGTTGTCGTATTTCGCGAAGTGAGGACTGGCTGTGGCGACCTTAATCGAAACCAAGCTGAAGCAGGAGCGCCTGCTGCGCATCATTGAAGACGAGCTGCAAGACCTGCCGCCCCTGCCGGCCGTGATCGTGCGAGTCATGCAGACCATCAACGATCCCACGACCTCGGCCTCCGACCTGAACCGTCTGATTTCGGCGGATCAGGCGCTGGCCTCCAAAGTGCTGCGGCTGGTCAATTCCTCCTATTACGGCTTCCCGCGCAAGATCGCCACCATCACCAACGCCGTCGTCATCCTGGGTTTCAACACCGTCCGTAACCTGACTACCTCGCTGGGCGTCTTCAACGCCTTCGACGCGCGGGGCCAGAAGACCGCCCTGGACCGAGATGCTTTTTGGGCGCATTCGATGGGCACGGCGGCGGCGGCGGGTGTCATCGCCCGCCGCAAGGACATCGGCGCCAAGTCCATTGAAGAGGTCTTTATCGGCGGCCTGCTGCACGACATCGGGAAGCTGTTCCTGGACCAGTATTTCCCCGACCAGTACGCTATCGCCATCAAGCTGGCGGCGGCGGCTAAAATCTCGGTGTGGGAGGCGGAAAAGACGGCCCTGGGCGTCGGCCACGCCCTCGTCGGCAAGCGGATCGCCGAAAAGTGGAACCTGCCGCTGTCGCTGACGGCGATGATCACGCTCCACCATCAGCCGGTCTTCGCCAAAGAACATTTCGAGCTGGCGGCGACGATCCAGGCGGCGGACCATGTTGCCCGCAAGCTGGCCCTGGGCAATGCGGGCGACGCGCTCGTCCCGCCGCTGGCCCCCGAAGTGGAGAAATGGCTGGCCTTCTCGCCGCCGCTCTGGGAGGCCGTCGAGACCGAAACCTGCCGCAAGTTCGACGAGTCGAAAGACTTCCTCCATGTGCTGTAACAGGCGCTTCTGACGGTCTGCAAGAACAAAAAAGGGCGGGGTTCCCCCGCCCTCCTTTTCCGTGTCTCCTGCGGAATCGGTTTTACAACGCCCCCCAGCCGCGCTTCGCCTCCGCGCCTGCGGCAAAGAACGCTTCGATGCGGTCGGCATCGCCCGCCACGACCGCTTCTTCCAGCGCATCCAAATCTGTATGGAATCCGCGCAGCGCGGCCAGCAGCGCCTCTCGGTTGGTCAGGCAGACGTCGCGCCAGATCTCCGGCGGACTCGCCGCGACCCGTGTCCCGTCCGCAAAGCTGCCCGCCGTCAGCCGCTGCGTCTGCGGGTGGACTCGCTGCGTCGCCGCCGCCTGACGCATCAGGGACGAAGCCAGGACGTGCGGCAGGTGGCTGGTCACGGCCAGCATCGCATCATGCGCGTCGGGCGTCAGCGTCAGCGTCGTCGCCCCCACTTCCCGGGCCAGCCTCTCCACGGTCCGCAAGGCTGCCGGATCGGTGTTCTCCGTCGGGGTGATCGCCCAGGTCGCCTCTTCAAACAAGAGCGGCGTCGCCGCCTCGACTCCCGCCTGCTCCGACCCAGCCATCGGGTGCCCGCCCACGAAAAACGGCGCCCCCGCCGCCCGCCGGGCGATTGCGCTTTTCGTGCTGCCCACGTCCGTCACGACCGCGCCCGGTTTGACGGCTTTCAGCACATCGGGCAGGCTTTCGACGATGTGCCCGACCGTGGTACAGAGCACGATCATATCCGCCTCGGCCACGCCCCGCGCCAACTCTGTCATCCCTGCATCTACCGCCCCCAGTCCCACGGCCTTGTCCAGACGTTCCCTGCTGCGCCCGACCCCAACGACTTGATGAGCCAGCCGTCCCTGCTTCAAGGCCATGCCCAGCGACCCGCCGATCAGGCCGACGCCGACGATGGCGACGGTTCCAAACTGCCTGGGAAAGTGTGCTTCATCTGTCATGGCTGCTCCGCGCCGAACTCGATCAGCGCGTATATGTCCGCAAGGGCCAAGTCTATCCCTACGGAGGGCAGATGAACAGCGCCCTCCAACCCCTTCACTTCCTGCATCTCCCAGTGGCTGTTGCGGCGCGTAAACAGCAGCACCCGCGCCTGGTCCTGCTCCACCAGCAGGTAATCTTGAAGCGCTTCAATCGTCTGGTAGTGATCAAACTTTCTGCCCCGGTCGTATCCTTCCGTAGATGGCGACAGCACTTCCACGATGAGCAGCGGGTTTAGGATGACGTCGGTTCTGCCTAGATAATACTGTCGCTCGCCGCAGACGACCGACACGTCCGGGAACGTGTCAATGCCGTCGCCGGTGTGTATCTTGAGGTTCTCGACATAGACGCGGCAGCCCCGTGGAACGAGCGCATTACCTAGCGCGCGTCCAACGCTGGTGGAGATCATGCCGTGATCGTCCGAGCCGCCGGCCATCTGGCGTATCTCGCCGTTCACATACTCCCAGCGCCCGAACGACGTTCGCTCGATCTCGAAGTATTCGGCTTCCGTGTAGTGTGTCTTTTCAACGTACTGCTCTGCCAGTGCCATAGCCTCTTCCTTCCGTCCTAATTCATGCCGAGACGGTGACCGCTTCCGCCTGCCGATCCGGCGGCTCCGCACCGCCCGCCGAGGCCAGCAGCCAGCCTCCCACTGCCAGCAGCAGGCCCGATCCCAGGAACGCCATGTCCGCCGCGAACTGGTGCGGGCCGGGAAGGACGTGGTGGATGCCCAGAATTTGGTGGTCTACCAGGCCCTCCACGAAGTTGAACGTCCCCCAGCCCGCGAGGACCGACCCGCCGAACGCCTTCCCAGTCCAGGGCGTGTCCGGCTGCCGCGCCGCCCGGAACAGCAGGAGAGTCCCCAGGATCGTCAGCATCCAGACCGCCAAATGGAAGTACCCATCCTGCGTGTTCTGGCGCTTCAGCATCGCCACCGATGTCGGCTGGCAGTCCGGCGTGAAGCAGACCAGGTGGTGCCACTGGAGGATCTGGTGCAGCACGATCCCGTCGAAGAACCCGCCGATGCCCAGCCCGATGACCAGCCCGGCGCGCGTGAGCGGAGTAAACGTCATTGCCTTCGTTCCCAGATTTGCCGGACGGGAGCGTCCCGCCGGTTCAGGCTTCGTCCTCGGCCTTCTCCGCTTCTTCCCCGTGCTCCACGATGTCGCCGGTTTGGAAGAGGATTTTCTGCATCGCGATCCGCCACTTCGGCTTCTGGCGCAGCAGGAACTCCAAATCCATGCCGAAATGCTTGAACTCTTCCTGCTGGGCGTTCTGCATGATCGCCCGCGCGTCCTTGTTCCGTTCGACCGAGATGCGCTGCTCGTACCAGTTGATCGCCTCGGCTTCTTCGGTGAGCGACGCGATCATCCGCGCAAACGTCCGCGTCTCCTGCGATAGCTCGTCCGCCGGCTCGTGATATTGGTCAAAACCCATAATAATTCTTCCTCTGCTTCCTGTCTATGGTTGCTTTAATTTCCATTGGCTTCTATGTCCCGTGCTTCCGCCCGCGTGATGGGGCGCGATGGGGGGCGTCTTCTTGAGACTCTACAATGGTGAACAAGATGCGATAAGCGACGGAACCCGTGCGCCTTCGATAGATGAGCTGTCGGACCTCCTGCTGAAAGCGGGCGTTCTCTGGGGCAATTTGACGATGCGGCATCGTGGAAAGCGGCGCGACGGCATCGAAAAGACCTGCCTTCCATTCGTCGGCCAGCTCCTCGCTGGACAACTCTATGAATCGGGCGTGAGCCGCGTCAATGTCGGCGGCAGCGCGCGGGGTAAAGCGCAAGCCGTAAGTGCGGGGCGTTTCCTCGCTCATGCGGCCACTTTGTCTTTCACACCTTCCCGCTTGCGGCGGCGCGCTTCCCGTTCCAAGTCAAACTGCGCCCGGTACTCCTCCAAAGAAACATCATGTTCTGGATCGCCTGCCAGCGATTCTGAGATGGCCTCGCAAGCCTCCTCAAAGTCGCGGTTCGCCGCTTCCAAAACTTCCGCCAGCAGGGCATCGGCCAGCGTATTCTCGTCGCGACCCTCGCGCGTCGCCATCTCTTTTAATTTGGCTTCCGTTTGCGGTGCCAGTGTAATTGTCATTTTGGCTTCCTCCTCTCAGATGTTATCCCAACCTCTGCGTCAGCGGACTCGCCGCCGGAGACAGGTGAACAGTGGCATTATTTCAAGACACTGACTTGTTGCCGCCACGACGGTGTATACGTGCAATGCCATTGGAAATACCGAACACCACCCATAACATCAGCGGTGTCCCAAGCAGTCGAGCCGTCTTGTTGCTCAATGTCTACCATAGTTGTAGAGAGAGTGAAGGCCGCAGAGGAACGTTTCTTGTACGCTCATTCTCTGCGGCCTCATCTTTTCCCTGCTTATTTTCCTATTCGGTGTTATAGTTCTTCTACAGTCATCAGGCCGCTCTCGCGGAACTGGGCGCGCAACTCCTGGTCGTCCAACATGGCTGTGCCGAGGAGGGGACGACGACCTGTAGCAATGACGCTCACTTGCCGCTCGATGCCGCTCCACAAGATCGTTGCCTGATGGACCGCTATCGTGATGGCGCTGTCATCTGCCAAGCTGGCCTGACGCTGATACACGAACGGCAAGTTCATGGCCGCCACGGTTGCCGGGGGCAGGGTCAAAAACTCCGTGAAGCCGGTATCCACGACGAATTCCAGCGTGAAGTCAGGCTGACCCGGCAGACGGAATGTAACCGGCAAAGTGGCTTGACGGCGGATTGTCACTCCGCGCATCATTCGGGAATGCGTTCCATGTTGCCGCAAAAAGAAGCGGTTGTTATATAGCCGATACGCAGGGCAAAGAGATTGGCGTCAGGATGACGTTCTCGCACACGGGCAGACGCAGCAAAGCCGATTTCGTCTTCGGCTATCTCGTAGTCGCCGCTATCCAGGTTCAGCAGGATCAGCTTGCCGATGTTTTCCGGCGTCTCGATCTGCGGGCGCAGGCGGTAGTAAATCTCCCAGGCGCGGTCAATCGAGCTGTGGGCGATTTGAGCTTCCAGAACAGCCATTGCGACCTCCTTACAGATGCCGGCCCACGGCCTGGGCGATGGGGGCGATGTCGTGCATCAGCTTCTCGAAGGCTTCGGGCAGGAGCGACTGGGCGCCGTCTTTGAGGGCCTTTTCGGGGTTCGGGTGGACCTCGATGATGACGCCGTCCGCCCCCGCCGCGATGGCGGCGCGGGTCACGGCGTTGACCAGGCTGGCCTTGCCCGTCGCGTGGGAGGGGTCGGCGATGACCGGCAGGTGGGACAGTTCCTTGACGGCGGCGACGGCGTTGATGTCGAAGGTGTTGCGGGTGTAGGTCTCGAAGGTGCGGATGCCGCGCTCGCAGAGCATGACGTTTTTGTTGCCTCGGCTGGCGATGTATTCCGCCGCTTGCAGCCATTCTTCAATGGTCGCCGCCATGCCGCGCTTGAGCATGACGGGCGTCTGAGTCTTGCCGATCTCGGTCAGCAGGGGAAAGTTCGCCATGTTGCGCGTCCCGACCTGGAGAATGTCGGCGTAGTGGCAGACCAGCTCGACATCGCGGACGTCCAAAACTTCCGTGATGATCGGCATGTTCAATTCTTCGCGCGCCGCCGCCAGCATCTTCAGGGCCGGTTCGCCGTGGCCGTGGAAGGAGTAGGGGGACGTGCTGGGCTTGTAGGCCCCGCCGCGCAGGATGTGCGCCCCGGCGGCCTTGACGGCGCGGGCGGCCTCCATGAGCTGCGGCTCGGTCTCGACCGTGCAGGGGCCGGCCATGACGGCGACAAACGTCGGGTCGCCGATGAGGACGCCGCGCACGTTGATAATCGTCGGCTCCGGGTGGAACTGCTTGTTGACGACCTTGTAGGGCTTGGACACGGGAACCACTTTGTCCACATAGGGCAGGGCCGCAAACTGCTCCATCACTTCGGACTTGCTCGCCTGGTCGGTGGGGACTCCGACCGCGCCCACGATGGTCGTCTCCACGCCCTCGGAGAGATGGACCCCGTAGCCGCGCTCCTCCAGCATCTGTGTCACGTGCTTTAAATTCTCCTTCGTCGCCTCTGACGAGAGTATGATGATCATTGCCTGCTCCTCGGACCGCTGCCGCCCTGAAAAATAGTGGCTTTCAGTGTACCTTGTGGCCGCCCCTTTGTCAAGGCGAAGCCGGGCAGGGAAACGGGCAGGAGATGGGGAACTAGGGCCGCAGAGGATGCTTCCATGACGAACTATCAAGCCGAATACGACCTGCTGGCGCGGCGCTTGACTGACGAGGGAATAGATGTCGCCGCCGTCGAGGCGCGGCTGAAAGCGCAGCGGGTCGAGACGCCTTCCTGGGGCTACGCGGACAGCGGGACGCGCTTTGGGGCGTTCCGCATGGCGGGGGCGCCGCGAACCGTGTTCGAGAAGTTTGAGGACGCCGCCCAGGCGCATAGGTACACGGGCATCGCGCCGGGCGTCGCCGTCCATATCCCCTGGGATGCCGGGGCGGACTGGCAAAAGTTGTCGGAATATGCGCGATCACTGGGCGTTTGGGTCGGCGCGGTCAACCCGAATGTTTTTCAAGACTACGAGTATCGGTTCGGCAGCCTGGGCAGCGCCCGCCAGACCGTCCGTGATAAGGCCATCGCCCACCTGCGCGAGTGCATCGAGATCATGAACACGGTCGGCAGCAAGAACCTGTCCCTGTGGTTCGCCGACGGCACCAATTTTCCCGGCCAGGGGGACATGAGGGCGCGAAAGCGGTGGTTCGCCGAGGGACTGGCCGAAGTCTACGCGGACCTTCAAGGCGACCAACAGATGCTGATCGAGTACAAGCCGTTCGAGCCGGCTTTTTACCACACGGACATCGCCGATTGGGGCATGGCGTATGCCTTCTGTCAGGCTCTGGGCGAGCGCGCCAAAGTGCTGGTGGACCTGGGCCACCACCTGCCGGGCGCCAACATCGAGCACATCGTCGCCTTTCTGCTGGACGAGGGGCGTCTAGGCGGCTTCCACTTCAACGGCCGCAAGTACGCCGACGACGACCTGACGACCGGCTCGACTAACCCCTACGAGCTGTACCTGATCTACACCGAGTTAGTGGCGGGCGAGAACGACGGGCTGGCAAACGATGTCGCCTACATGATTGACGAGAGCCACACGCTCAAAAACAAGATCGCCGAAATGATCCAAAGCCTGGTCGCCCTGCAAGCGTCCTACGCCAAAGCCTTGATCGTGGCTAGGCCCGCCCTGGCGGCGGCGCGGGAGGCGGAGGACTTAATCGCGGCGGAAGAAGTGGTCAAAGCGGCCTTCGCGACCGACGTCCGGCCCCTCTTGTGGAAGGTGCGCTCCGACCTCGGCCTGCCGGACCCTGCCGACCCCGTGCGCGGCTTCGTCGAAAGCGGCTACGCCCAGGCGAAGGCCGAGGAGCGCGGAACGGGCGGCGGGGCAGGGCTGGGGGCGTAAGACATTTGCGCTTTGGGAACCGACCGAGCAGGGGGAACGCAGACACTTAATCCATGCCGGCATTGTCAGCATGATCCTCGTCCCGGCGCTCGCGGCGTTCCTCATTTTGGACAAGCAGTCAAGCGGCACGGAGACAAAAACACGGTGGACACGCTTGTTGACACCTGGCGCGCAATCATACTCGGCAAGGAAAAATCCTGGGTCTTGTTTCAGCACGGCACTTGCGTCATCTTGATGCAGCCTGAGCAAGACCTGACCGCCCAGGCCATAGAGCTAATGCAACAATGGGGGCCGGTGCATGTCGGCTCTCCCGCAGGCGACTTCTCCAGCATCACGCTCGCCGACCATCCGGGGTGGGTCGTGACGGGGCATCACCCGGACATGCTGACCTACGTTTCCCCCGACGAGTTCGGAGACACGGAGCCGTCAGAGATCGCGGTAGGCTTGCTGGGGCGGTCCAAGAGGAATCAAGATGCCGAAGACCTGCAAGTCCTGCATGTGGAAGACAAACGCCGGCGCCTTTGACCCTCAGTGCGCCCGATTAACCTGCTGGTAGTTCCGAGTCCGAGGGAAGACTAACCGCGCCTGCAAAGCGTACCCGCTTATCCGTCACGACGACAAAGCGGTCGGGTATCTGGTCTGCGTACTGCGCCAGCAGTTGCTCCAGCACAAAGATTTTGTTGGCCGCCCGCTTATCCTCTAGCCGCAGAAAAATGGCCCCATGATGCGGGCGACGTTCCCGGTACACCTTCTCGCCAAAGTCTTTATCATTCGTGATGAGTATCCAGTTCTCAGCGAACGCCTTCCCGATGAGAACGTCATCGGCGGCTCCGCGTGACTGCTCGTGAGCGGAGAATACCTCGTAGTCCTGTTCGCGGAGCCATGCGGCGGCATTCGGTCCGGTACATTCATCCACGAGGAAGCGCATCAGGCGGCCTCAGCCAGAGGCATAAAAGTGGTATTCTCCAACGACTTACTGGCGAAGAGGAGGCAGGCGGCCAAGTCCTCCGCTACCAGCCCTTCAAATTCCGAGAGGATTTCCGTTTGGGTCGCCCCATGCGCCAGCAGGTTCAGAAGGAACTCTACGCTCAGGCGCGTCCCCCGGACGGTCGGCTTTCCGGCCAGGACGCTGGGGTTTGAAGTGATGCGGACGAGCAGGCTTCGGTCGGTCATGGGTGTTCTCCTGTCTCATGTGTCGTCTATGATTTAGGAGGGGGTGGCCACACGCCCTCACTTGGGTTAGATGCTGTTCGTTTTTGTGTACCGGGCAGAACGCCCTGTTGCTTGCCAACAAAGTAGTAGATGAGCGCCCCTAGAGCATGGGTGAAGAAAATAACCAGCAACCACACGATTTTAAGGTTTGGTTCAGGAAACTGTCGGCGGGCCGCATCAACTAACTCCACAATCCAGAACACAGTGGGTAGTAACACGAAAAGCAGCGTGACCAGGATTATGATGTCCTGGGGGGGCGCCGAAACCAAAAGCGAGAGGTAGCATAAAGTTTTCCCTTCTCCTGAGCCGTCTGAACACAGCGGGCAGGCACGGCGAAAGTATATCACAGGTCGCAGGAGGTGTCAATGGGTGGGGAACAAACTTCTAATGCGCGCGCATCAGGAAGAAGAGGACGTAGTAGTAGGCGAGGGGGGCGGAAAAGAGGAGGCTGTCAATGCGGTCGAGGATGCCGCCGTGACCGGGGAGGACCGTGCCGAAGTCTTTGACGTTCAGATCGCGCTTCAGCGCGGACTCGCACAGGTCGCCGATCTGGCCGAAGACGGCGCACATGGCAGCCAGGCCGAGCGCGTGGACGAGGGGCAGGTGCAGCCACAGGCCCAGGCCCGCGCCGGTGACGAGGGAGGTCAGGACGCCGCCGATCGAGCCTTCCCAGGTCTTGCCGGGGCTGACATTGGGGGCCAGCTTGTGCCGGCCCAGGGCTTTCCCGACGAACAGCGCGCCCGTGTCGCTCATAAAGGTGCAGGCCGAGACGAAGATGACCAGCCACTCGCCCGGAGTCGTGTTCGGAAACGGCGGGACCAGGAGTGGCATGTTTTCGCCGTTCGGGCGGATCATGCCGGGCTGCATCCCGTGCAGGAGTGTCAGGTAGGAAAGGAGCCAGCCGGCGTAGACCGCCCCGATCAGAGTCGTCCCGATGGTCACGATAGGCTTGGGGCGGCGCTTGCCCAGTTCGGCGAGGAGCGTCCCGATGACGAGCACGAGCAGCAGGGCGGGCAGGTAGGGAGCGAACCGCTGGCCGTTGTGGGTCCAGGCGGCGAGTTGGAAGATGATGCAGGCCAATAAACCCAGCGGCTCGGTCGGCTCGCCACCCTGCTTCTTCACCGCGTTGTAGAATTCTTTCGCCCCGATGAAAGAAAGGGTGGCAATGAAAAGGGCGAACGGCAGGCCGTTGTTGGCGAAGACCAAGTAGATATAGAGCGCCGCCATCAGTACGCCCACGGCGATGCGAATCAGCATGGGGCGCTCACTCAGGAAGTGGCGCGGGCGGGCCGATGGGGGGCTATCCATTGGGTCGGGCGCAGCGCGTTCGGGCGTAGGTGTAATCATCGTGGCTGTCCATGTCGTAGGCAAGAACCGGCGACGCCCCCTCGACCACCTGGACCGGGCCGCCGAGGATGGCCTCGGCGCGGGCGGCGATGTCGCGCAGGCGCAGCGTCCGGGTCGCGAACTGCCAGAGCAGGCGCGGCCCCAGCAGGCCCGCCATGCGCCACTGCTCCTTGCGCGACTGGAACATCCGGCGGAACAGCGTTTCGTGACGCAGGAGCAGGTTCGGGTGGACCAGGAACACGCCGCCCAGTGTGACCGGCCCGGCGTCGGCCAGTCGGACAAATTCCGACGGCGGCGCGTCCGGGAAGGCGGCGTTGTAGTCGTCCGCCCGGATCAAGCCGACGGCAACCTCGGCGTCGGGGCGGCAGGCCGCCAGAAAGTCGCGAAGGCTTTCGGGCGTCAGCAGCGGCAGATCGGAGGCGCAGACCAGGGCCTGCCTGCCGGGCGTCGCCGAGGCCAGCCCCGCGCGGATGTTGTCCGTGCCGCTCTCGCCCGCCGGCAGCCACAGGTCTACTCCAGTGATGACCGAAGAGACGGCCGGGGGCGCGACGCAAATAACCCGCCCGATGTTGCCGCTTGCCCGCAAGGCGTCCACGACATGCTGCAAAACCGGCGTGTTCTGCGCTCCCAGCGGGGCCAGCGGGCGATAGGGCGAGCCGATGGCCTGGGCGAAAGCCGCGTCAACGGTCCCGCCGGCGGGGATGACGACATCCCAAGTCATGGGGCGGGCGCCAGAAACGGCAGCGCGCCGGGCAGCAGGCTGATTGTCGCAGGCGTCGTCCCGCAGACCTCGCCGTCAATCAGCAGCGGCTGCGGCGGGTCGGCGTCCACCGCAATCGTCCGGGCGCGCAGCATGGTCACAGCCGGATGACCGACGTGCTTGCCGGAGAAAACCTGCGTGAGCTGATACAGCAGGGCCGGTTTAGACACGGTTTCCACCAGGCAGATGTCGAGGCGCCCATCGTCCACAAGCGCTCCGGGCGCGATCTTCATGCCGCCGCCGGTCGTTTCGGCGTTGGCGAATGAAGCGAACATGGCTTCGACATGGCGCGGCGGCTCGTCATCCAGCGTCAGCGTCAGGGCAAACGGCTCGAACGTCCGCAGCGTCAGGATCGCCCCCCAGACATAGGCCAGCGGGCCGGACAGGCGCCGGATGCCCTCGTTGACGGTCTGCGCCGTCCGGGCGTCGTAGCCCGTGCCCGTCAGCACCAGAAAATGGCGCGGGCCGTCCGTGCCGTGGCCGTCAATGATCCCAATGTCAATGGGTTTCACAACGCCCAATGTCACGGCTTTGCAGGCAGTATCGAGGCTCCCGTACAGCCCCAGCGCGCGGGCGAAGTCGTTGCCGGTCCCGAAGGGGATCAGGCCGACCGTCGCCCCTGTCCCCAGCACACCGTTGACGACCTCGTGCAGCGTCCCGTCGCCGCCGACCGCGACCACTAATCGAACGCCGCTCTCAGCCGCCTCGCGCGCCAGAACGGTGGCATCGCCGCGCTTCTGCGTGTAGCGCCAGACCCAGTTCTCGGCCTTCGGGCCGAGCAACCGGCGGACTTCAGAGACCTGCTTGCCGGCTTTTCCGCGCCCCGCCGTCGGGTTGATGATGAGAACCGCATCGGGTACGGTGGGCATGAAGGCGTTCTCCTGCGGCCATTATAACACAAACCGCAATCGCGATACAAGCCATGCCGGGAGCAGGAATCGCAGGCAGCGGGGCCGAACCAGTCCCGCAGCGTTATGGGAGAACAACCATGATCCGAAAAGCCTTTGTCCTGTCCGTGGACCCGGATTCGCGCGAGGAATACGAGCGGCGTCACCACCCCATCTGGCCGGAGCTGGCGCAGGCGCTGAAGGAGCACGGCGTCCACAACTACTCGCTCTTCCTGCACCCGGAAACGTTCCAACTGTTCGGCTACGTCGAAGTGGAAAGCGAGGAGCGGTGGAACGCCATCGCCCAAACAGAAGTCTGCCGCCGCTGGTGGGCATATATGAAAGACATCATGCCGTCGAACCCGGACAACAGCCCGGTCAGCCGGGAACTGGCGGAAGTATTCCACATGGATTGAGGGGAAAGATGACTGTCGCAGACATCGGCGTGCTGGCGGGCGACCGGACGCGGGGGAGTTTAACGCCGGAACAGGTGGAGTTCTACCGGACGGAGGGCTACCTTGTACTGCCGCGCCTGCTGACCGACGAGGACATGGCCCCGGCACGGGCGGCGATGGCGGAGAAGGTATCGGAAATCGCCGCCGACCTGTACGCAGGCGGCTTGGTTTCGGACACGCGCGACAGTGACCCCTTTAAGACGCGGCTGGCGCGACTGTTCGATGGGCTAACCGATGCCGACTTCCTGGCGCGCAGCCGCCGTCACCCGGAGCGTGTGGCGACGCGGGAAGACTGGCTGGCCGGGCGGATGGAACACGAGGCGTGAAAGCTCCGAAAGAGCGAACACGAGAAGGACGAACACGAGGTTCGCCCCCTCCCTTATCTTCGTTGTGAAGGAAACTGAACATGCCGCTGGTGGATATGCCGCTGGAGCAATTGCTGACCTACACGGGGCGCAACCCGCGCCCCACCGATTTCGACGAGTTCTGGGACCGCGCGCTGGCGGAGATGCGCGCCCTGGACCCGCAGACCGAACTCGTCCCCCATCCGTTCAAGGCGTCCTACGCCGAGTGCTTTGACCTGTTCTTTACCGGCGTCGGCGGGGCGCGCGTTCATGCCAAGCTGCTGCGCCCGAAGGATGCGCCCGCCCTGCATCCGGCCCTGGTCATGTTCCACGGCTACGGCGGCAACAGCGGGGATTGGTCGGGCAAGCTGGGCTACGTTGCGCAGGGGTACTCGGTCGCCGCGCTGGACGTGCGCGGGCAGGGCGGGCTGTCGCAGGACGTGGGCGGGACGACGGGGCGGACGGCCAGCGGGCATTTCATCCGGGGCGTGGACGACGCCCCTGAGAAGATGCTGTTCCGGCAGGTCTTTTTGGACTGCGCGCAGCTTGCTGGCCTCATCATGGACATGCCGGACCTGGACGCGGGCCGTGTCGGGGCAGTCGGCGGGTCGCAGGGCGGGGCGCTGACAATCGCCTGCGCCGCGCTGGAGCCCCGCATCGCCCGCGCCGCGCCGACGTTCCCGTTCCTCAGCGACTACAAGCGCGTCTGGGAGATGGACCTGGCGGCGGGCGCGTACCAGGAGATCCGGGACTACTTCCGCACCTTCGACCCGCGCCACGAGCGCGAGGATGAGATTTGGACGCGGCTGGGCTATGTGGACATCCAGCACCTCGCCCCGCGCATCCGCGCCGAGGTGCTGATGCCGCTGGGCCTGATGGACACGATCTGCCCGCCGTCCAGCCAGTTCGCCGCCTACAACAAGATCACGTCGCCCAAAAGCCTGCTCCTGTACCCCGACTTCGGCCACGAAGACCTGCCGGGGCCAGCGACGCCGTGTTCGACTTTTTCGCCGATCTGTAATGGAGGACACGCGCAGGAATAATCGGTGACTTCGTAGAATGGGGGAATCATGCAAACAACAAAATGGAAGGCGGCGGCTGTGGCTGTGGTCGCGCTGGCAGCAAGCGGATCGGCCTCGTTCGCGGCTTATGCTCACCAACGGACTATCCGGCCTCGGAGCATCCGGCAGCAGAGCGTCATGCCGCGCTCCGCCGCCGTCCCGGAAGCTCCCTGCGCCGCGCTGGCAGTGTCACCACCAAAGTACGTCCCCCGCACCTACCCGAGTCTGTCCCTGTATAACCCGCTCTGGCTCTCCTCCACGCAGTTAATCAATCCCGACAGCCAGCGGGTCTCGGTCATCAATACCGTGACAGGGCAGGAAACAGCACTGGATGACATCAACGCTGTTCTCCAGGAGCAGAAGAAAACCAATGCCGGCCACGAGGAGATGCCCTTCTTTACGTCTTCCCTTCGACTGTCGCCCAACGGCCGCTGGCTCCTCTGGCCTTCAGGCACTAGGGAACATCCGACCTGGGAGGCAATGACCGTGGAGGGCGCGGAGCGCCGGGAATGGGACCGGGACGGTTCCTCTCCGATTTATCGAGGCGGCGGCGGAGTCGCCTGGATGCGGGATAGCATTCACTGGGTCGAAGTGGGGGAGCGGATCGGGCAGGGGCAACAACGGGACTACGTCCGTGTTTATAGCATGGATACACCCGATGTACATGAGTTCCCCCTGAAGAGGGCACCAAACCCCCTGGAGTTTCTCCCGGCCTTCCCGCAGTTCATTTTCACCACCGATGGACACGCCTGGATGGTTGCAAACAGCGGCGGCGCCTCCGACACCCAGCCGGGCGTCGTAGTTTCCAACGTGGAGTATTATGAACTTCTGCCGGGGCCAGACGTGTGGACCCTGCGCCACACTTCGTTGCTGATGCAGGCTGTTCGGGCACAAGCGGCCTCAGACGAGTTCGCGCTGTCGCCGGATGGTCAGTGGCTTGTCTGGCGGGACAACTCTAATTATGCGAGTAGACGCACCCGTCTCATCCTGAGCCGCCCAGATGGGAGTGGCTCGCGGGTGCTCTTTGAGACGACGAAGTCCCTGAGTTTCCCCCATTGGACGCCGGACGAGAAAGAGATTATCTTCCACTGGCAGGGCAGCGGCCCGATCGGGAACGCTCCCAACGGCGAGGGGATGTATGCCATCTCGCTCGATCATCTTGCGGCTTGCTTGGGTCCCTCTACCAGTCTTGGCGGGAATCAGGGAGGCCTGGCGGGGCCGTTTCCAGTCACGGCTGGGTAACCCTGGCCGACACTGACAGCGCAGGGCAGGGGCCATTAGACCATTCCCTATTAAAACACCGAGCTGGCCTGGGCCAGCGCGTCGCAAGTCTCGCTGGCGACCTGCTCGAAGTCGGCGTCCGTCAGGCCCAGCGCGGCCAGCGCTTCGGGATGGAGCATGTAGGCCAGTCCGTCCAGGCCCAGGCCGATGCCCAGGGTCAGGCAGATGGCATCGGCGACATGGACGAGGCAGGGTAGGAGGGACGGCGAAGGGGACTCGAGCGGCGCGTGGTGGTGGCGGACGGCGGCCACGAGGGAGGGCGGCAGGTTCCAGCGCTCCAGCAGGCGCGTGCCGGCTTCGGCGTGGTCAAACCCCAGGGTCTCCCGCTCCGCCTCGGCGAAGGTCAATTCGCCTCCCTGAGCGCGAAGGAGGACGCGGGCAAACTGCTCTTTCAGGTAGGTGCTGAGGACGACCTTGCCGATGTCGTGCAGCAGGCCCGCCACGAAGGCTTCTTCGGTCGCGCGGTAGCGGGCGCGACCGGCCAGCGCCTGAGCGGCGAACGCGCAGGCGAGCGAATGCCGCCAGAGCGCGCCGCGCGGCAGGGCGTAGCCGGCGACATCGCCTTCCAGCATTTCCTGGCAGCTTGTCGCCATGACCAGGTTGCGCGTCGTCCGCATCCCCAGCGTCACGACGGCCTCCGAGACGGTGGAAACGCGGCGGCTGGCCCCGTAGAAGGCCGAGTTCGCCAGCTTCAACATACGCGCCGCCAGCGCCTGGTCCGATGCCAGCGCCCGCGCGACGTCTGCCGCGCCCGCTTTGGGATCATCCGTGAGCTGCATGACGCGGGCGACGGCGGCGGGCAGGGCCGGCAGGCCGCGCACCTGACGCACCAGCGCGTCCAGGCGGGGGTCATCCATACGCCCAGGTTCCTTCCCGAATGGGCGGCACGGCAGATGCCGGGGAGGGGCTGATCCCCGTCTCCCCCGGCCCTAAAATCACCAGCAGCCGTTCCGACAGACCCACCGGGCGCACCCAGACCGTGCCGGTGCCGACGTCCAGCGTCACCGTCCGCCCGAAGCGGCCGCCGGTGTCCTCGGCGCACAGGGGGATGGAGGCGCGCGCCAGCTCTTCCTTGACGGCGCGGACGTTCCTTTGGCCGATCTCCAGCCGGGACTGCGCTTCCCCGTCGGAAGCGGCGGCCGTGAAAATCTGCGCACCGCCGACCAGGGCGGCCTGCACCTGCGCCGCCTGCCCGCCCTGCCGGGTGATCTCGGCGAGGGCGTGGGCGACCGCCGTGTCGGCGCATTTTCCGGGCGGGGGTGAGAGCGGCGGGCGCGCATCCAGGGCGGTACGCGCCAGCGTGGCGGGCAGGACGACATGCACCAGGGCGGCGAGGCGGGCATGGGCGTCGTAGAGGCACAGGCCGACGCAGGCGCCCAGGCCATGCGCTTGCAGGCGCGCGTCTGCCGAACGGGCCACCCCCGTTTCCCCCATTTCCACCGCCACGACTGATGCCATCGTTCAGGAATTCCTTTCCTTCCTGATTATGGCGGCCCGCTGCCCTTTCTCCAGAAAAGCGAGCTAATCCAGCAAAAGTACGGTGACGGCTTCTCCTACGGGAAGGGTCGAGACATCGGCAGGGATGACCAGCAGGGCGTTCGCCTGGACCATCGAGCGCATCATGCCGGAGCCTTGTCGGCGAGTCGGCGTGACACGGCAGCCGCTGCCTTCCCACGTCACGACCGCCCGCTGGTAGCTCTGCCGGCCCGGCGCGTGGCGCGCGTCTTCGGTCAGTCGGGCCGTGACGGCGGGCCGGGCCGTCTCGGTCAGGCCGCGCATCTTGCGCAGGGCGGGCCGGACGAACAGCTCAAACGTCACCATCGAGGAGACGGGGTTGCCGGGCAGGCCGAAGAAGACGGTTTGGCCCCAATGCCCGAAGGCGACCGGCTTGCCGGGGCGGATGGCGACGCGCCAGAAGTCCATCGTGCCGCGCTCGGCGAAGACGGCCTTGACGAAATCATAGTCGCCGACCGAGACGCCGCCGCTGGTGAGGAGCACGTCCGCCCCGGCGCAGGCGTCAAAGGCTTCGCGCAGGGCGTCCGCCGTGTCCCGCGCGTGCAGCCGGCGCGTCACGACCCCGCCCGCCTCGGCCACCTGGGCGGCCAGGGCGTAAGCGTTGGAGTTGTAAATCTGCCCCGCCAGGAGCGGCTGCCCCGGTTCCACTAATTCATCGCCCGTGCTGAGGACCGCCACGCGCGGGCGGGGGTGGGCGCGGACCCAGCCGCGTCCCACGACGGCGGCCATGCCGACCTCGGCGGGCCGCATGAGGCTGCCGGCCGCCACGACGACGCTGCCGGCCGCCACATCCTCCCCCGCCCGGCGGATGTGCCGGCCCGGCGTCACGGGTTCCAGGAACGCAACGCCTTCCGGCCTCGCCTCCGTGTCTTCCACGGGCACGACCGCGTCCGCGCCGGGGGGGACGGGCGCCCCGGTCATAATCCGCAGCGCGCTCCCCGGCGTCAGCCTGGGGACCACGAGCGCCCCGGCGGGAATGTCGCCCTGCACCGGCAGCACGGCGGGGATGTTCACGAGATCGGCGGCGCGTACGGCAAAGCCGTCCATGCTGCTGTTGTCGAACGGTGGGACAGCCTGGGGCGCAACGAGGTCTTCCGCCAGGACGCAGCCGAGGGCGTCGGAGAGCGGCAGTTCGTCGGGAGCGAGCGGCGCGATTTGGCTGAGGATCTGGGTGAGGGCCTGGTCGTAGGTGAGCATGATATAACCCCCGGCCCTGAAAGGCCGGGCTACTACCGAATGGAAGTCGCTCCGCGACTGAAGAAGCGTCGGTCGGCTTGTCCGCAGTGCCGGAGGCACTTTCACTGGGAGTAGCCCGGCCTTTCAAGGCCGGGGCGCGCTCGCGCCGGGGTTAGGTTGTCGGATGCCCCGTCTCGCGCACGCGCAGGACATCTACCGCATGGGGCAGCAGGGGGACGAGGCTGGCCGTGTTGTCTTTTGCGCCTGATGGGCTGCCGGGAAGATTGACAATCAGCGTTGCGCCCCGGACGCCCGCGACGCCGCGCGAGAGGGCGGCGAACGGGGTCTGCTTGAGGCTCTCCCAGAGCAGAAACTGGCTGATGTTGGGCGCGTCCCGCTCCAGCACTTTGGCCGTCGCTTCCGGCGTCACATCGCGCGGGCTGAAGCCCGTGCCGCCCGTGGTTAAAATCACGTCGCACGCGTACTCGTCCGCCCAGCGGCGCAGCGTCTCGGCGATGACCCGTTTGTCGTCCGGCACGATGGCTTCCAGGGCCACGACGAACTTGTCAGCGGGCAGGCTATCTTTGACCGCCGGACCCGACAGGTCCTCCCGCTCCCCCGCGCTGCACCGGTCGCTGACCGTCAGCACGCCGATCCGAATCAGCTCTGCCATAAAAAGTCTCCACTCTTCCCGCCGGTCTTCGAGACCAGATGGACCCCCTCGATCACCATGCGCTTGTCCACGGCCTTTGCCATGTCGTAGACCGTCAGCGCGGCCACGGTCGCCGCCGTCAGCGCCTCCATCTCGACGCCGGTTTGCGCCACCGTTGTCGCCGACGTTCTGATGGTCAACCGCCCCTCGCCGAACTCAAAGCCCACCGAAACGTCCGCCAGCGGCAGCGAGTGGCACAGGGGGATTAGCTCATCCACCCGCTTCGCCGCCAGCACCCCGGCGACCCGTGCCACCGCCAGCGCGTCCCCTTTGGCGAGTTCGTTCTGGCGAATTTTGTGCAGCGTTTCCGCCTGCATCGTCAGGACAGCCTGCGCCGTCGCCACGCGCCGGGTCGCCTCCTTGCCGGACACGTCCACCATCCGCGCCTTGCCGTGCTCGTCAATGTGGGTGAGGTCGGTCATAGCTCTAACTCGTTCACCACCAGCACATTAAGTTCGGTCACGCGGCGGAAGTGCTGCCCGTTGTTCGTCAGGAATGCCTCACAGCCTGAATGAAGCGCCGTCGCCGCGTGCAGCGCATCCGGCGTCCGCAGATTGTACCTGGCTCGTAGGTCGGCGGCGATCTCCGCAATGGCGGCGTCAACAGGAACGGAATACAGGTTGTGGCTGTGCAGCAACAGATCCTTGATCTTTTTCTGCTGCGCCTCGTCCCCGGAGCGAAATGGCCGCACCAGAGTCTCTGTCAAGGCAATAGTGGAAGTAAAGCCAGCGAATTGATTTGCGCTGATTCGGGAGAATACGTCTGATAGAAGGGCACCACGAGTGGGATCAGCCTGGACGAAATCTATGACGGCGTCCGTGTCCAGTCCCAAACGGGTCACGCCGACGAGTGCATTCTGAATTTTCGTCAGTCTCATGCGTCCCACTCATCCCGCATCTCGTTGATATATTTCTTGACGTCTACATCTTTCCAGGCGTCGCGCCCGGCCCCGTAAAAGTCCATGACGTTGAATCGCCGTTCGCCGTCGGCCTCTACGGCATCCGCGTCCTGTGACAAATCATGCATTACCACCGTTTGCACATAAGCCTTCGCTTCCAGCCCTCGCCGCCTCGCCTTCTCGCGCAGACGCTGTTCCATCTCCGGCGTCAGTTCAATCTCCAATATGCTCATTTCTTAACCTCCGTACCGCTCCGTAGAAACGCTTCCTCATGCTCCGCTCACCTGCTTACTGATCCATTCGGCGGCCTGCAACACGTCTGTGGCTATAAAATCCGGCTCAACTGTGGCCCAGGTGTGCCGGAACTCGTTCAATGAGCTTTCACCGACGCCCGTGAGTACCAGAACGCTTTTGCAGCCGGCCGCGTGTGCCATCAACATATCCGACGATCCCATGTCACCGACGACAAAGCATTCGCGTAACACCATCCCGAACTCCCGCTGTGCCTGATGAAGCATCCCAAGCTTGGGCTTCTGACAGGCGCATGTGTTGGGGGTACGATGGGGGCAACAGTAAATGCCATCTATGCCCGCCCCAGCAGTGTCAAGCTCTTCCTGAAGTTCCTTGACCCGTTCCTCGTACTCTTGATACGTCAGCAGACCCTTCGCGATATGGCTCTGATTTGTAACCACTATGGTTAGCAAGCCGATCTGCTTGAGCAAGCGAAGGGCTGGGAAAGCGCAGGGGTAGAAAGTGAAATCCAGAATGTCCCCTAAGCCATCACCGCCGAGTGTGCCTTGAAGGTCCAGAAACACCGCACGGCTACAATTCATTACGGCTACTCCTCGCCTATTATACCACGCCAACCCCTCACAAACAAGCAATAAGACCCTTGACAGCCATAGTAGACACTTGGTATAATCCCACCGTGCGTCGGTAGAACGGTGTCTACTTCCATGTCCCTTGCCTGGCTGTTTCTGGATATGAACTCGTTTTTCGCTTCGGTCGAGCAGCAGGAGCATCCTGAGCTGCGCGGCAGGCCCGTCGCGGTTGTCCCGCTGCTGGCGGACACGACCTGCTGCATCGCGGCGTCGTATGAGGCGAAGGCATTCGGGGTCAAGACGGGGACGAACGTGGCCGAGGCGAAGCGGCTGTGCCCGAACCTGCGGCTGGTGGAGGCGAAGCACGGGCCGTATCGGGACTATCAGGCGCGGATATTCAGCACGGTTTCGCGGTGCCTGCCGGTGACGGAAGTGTGGTCGGTGGATGAGATGGTCTGCAAGCTGTGGGCAAACGAGCGGCATCTGAGCGACGCGATCCGATTGGGGGAGCAGATCAAGGCGCGGATCAAGGCCGAGGTGGGCGAGTACCTGCACTGCTCGGTGGGGCTGGGGCCGAACCCGTTTTTGGCGAAAGTGGCGGCGGAGTTGCAGAAGCCGAATGGGCTGGTCGTCCTGGACACCGAAGACCTGCCGCACAAGCTGTTCCGGCTGGGGTTGACGGACTTTCCCGGTATCAACCGCCGCATGGAGGCGCGGCTGCACGCGGCGGGCGTGCGGACGACGGAGCAGATGTACGGGCTGACCTTGGCGCAGATGCGCAGCATCTGGGGCGGCATCGGGGGCGAGCGCTGGTGGCGCCTGCTGCGCGGGCATGAGGTCGCGACGCCGCCCACGGTCCGGCGCAGTGTGGGGCATTCCCATGTGCTGCCGCCCGAACTGCGGACGCCGGCGGGTGCGGCGTCGGTCGCGCGGCGTCTGCTGGAGAAGGCGGCGGAGCGGATGCGGCATCACGGCTATCAGGCGCAGGGTCTGGCCGTGCATATGCGCGCCGAAGACGGACGGACATGGGCCGCCAAGCGGCGGCTGACGCCCTGCGCGGACACCTGGACGCTGATGGAGACGTTGCGAACTTTATGGGAACATCCGTTCGCCGATGTCCGTCAGGTCGGGGTCGTGCTGTATGACCTGCTGCCGGACGGCCAGGGAACGCCCTCGCTGTTCGGGGAGGACGAGGCGCGGCGGACGGCGACCCGTGCGGTGGACGAGATCAACCGACGGTACGGGCGCGGGACACTGTCCCTGGCGTCAGTCATGCCGGCGCGGCAGACAGCGGAGGACAAGATCGCGTTTGGGAAGATCGGCGAGATGGACTAGGACGCCGTTCGCATTCGCAGGCGCAATAGGTTCAGGCCCAGACCGATGTAGAGCGTCCCCGTCACCCACTTCAAGCCATGCTGGAACCGTGTGTTCCGGCGCAACCAGCCCGTCAAGAGGGCGCTGGATGACGCGACGAACGAGAACCAGAGCGTATCCATGCCTATGAAAAGGATGCCTAGGAATAGAAACGGAAGCGGACTGTTCGCCCGGCTCGGCACGACAAACTGCGGCAGGATAGCGAGGAAGAACAGGGAAACCTTCGGGTTGAACAACTGCGTCAAAATCCCCTGCGCGTAGACGCGCCGGGTGCTGGCGGGTGCGGGAGCGTCCTCGGCGGCAAGGTGCGTCACCGACCGAGCGCGCAGCGTCTGCACCCCCAAATAGATCAGATAGGCCGCGCCCAGGGACTTGATGACCTGGAATGCGCCCTGCGAAGCCGCCAGCAGTGTAGACAGCCCGAAGGCGACGGCGATGACATGACACAGTGAGCCGGTGCTGATGCCCAGCACGGACGAAATGCCTGCCGCGCGGCCCTGCGAGATGCTACGCCCGATGATATACATGGTGCTGGGGCCAGGCAGAAGACTGATGGTGATTGCGGACATCAGGAACAGAGCCAGATTGTGCGTCCCGAACATTATGTTACTCCCCATTAATTGTTTCGTCCAGTTTACCCGATGCAGTAATTTTTGGGTATGTACCCTCATGCTTTTTCTCGGCTTAGACCTCGCCTGGGGCAACAAAAACACGTCGGGCGGCGTAGTCCTTTCGTACTCTCCCGGCAGTGGGAGCTGCGGAGCGGTCCTCGAAGTCTCCGAGACGCTGGGCGATGACGACGAGATCGTCGCCTGGGTCCGGCGTTGGAATGAGGAGGCCGGGGCGGAGGGCCTGCTGCTGGGCGTGGACGCGCCGCTGCTGGTGCCGAACAGGGTGGGGAAGCGGCCTTGCGAGGCGGAGATCGGGCGGCGGTTCGCGAAGTTCCAAGCGGGGGCGCACCCGGCGAACCGAACGATCTTTAAAGATAACGTCCGGGGCGAGCGGTTAGTGGCGCGGCTGGCGGAGGAGGGCATCACGGACAACCCATACCTTGATTCCCCGCGTCAGGCCGGTGTGCGGCAGATGATGGAGGTCTTCCCGCATCCCGCCCACATCGTCTTGTTCGGCCTGGCGCGGACGCTCAAATACAAGGCCAAGCCGGGGCGAGACTACGCGAGCAGACGGGCGGCGATGAACGAGTACAGCCGTCATCTGCGGGAGCTGACGGCTCATGACCCGCCGCTGACCCTGCCCGAAGACTGGCCGCCTGCGGATGCCGATGGACGTATCGCCGGGACGCTGAAGCGATTGGAAGACGGGCTGGATGCGCTCACCTGCGCGTACACCGTCTACTGGTACTGGTGGCACGGACGGGCAGGGGCGGAAGTGCTGGGGGACCTGACGGATGGCTATATCGTCATCCCGCGCAAGCCTCTATCGGACAATTCTCCGTCACACAATCAGGTACAATAGTCCTATGCCTGCGCCGCTTCCTGTCCTGCAAACGCCGCGCCTGACCCTGCGCCCGATGACGCTCGCCGACGCGGACGGCGTTTACAAGATGATCGCCGCTTCGCGCGACTCGTTCGCGCGCTGGTTCGGCTGGGCACGGGCCAGCACGCGCGAATCGGTGGAGGAATACATCCAGCAGGCGGCGGAGGCGATGACGATGGGCAGCGCCTGGCACTACGTGGTGCGGACGCGGCAGGGGGGGCTGGTCGCGCGGGTGGGCGTGACGCAGATTGATCCGGTCAACTTCAGCGCCGAACTGGGCTACATGCTGCGGACGGACTTTGAGGGCCGGGGGCTGATGACCGAGGCCGCATCGGGCCTCCTGTCCCATGCCTTCGGCGCGGGCGGTCTGCACCGCGTCACGGCCTACGCCGACGTGGAAAATGTGGGGAGCCAGCAGGTCCTGGCCCGGCTCGGCTTCCGGCACGAGGGAACTGCGCGCCACATGCTCCACCTGCCCGAGCGCGGCTGGCGCGACCACCACGCCTATGGGCTTCTGGAGGGCGAACTGCGTGACGGGCGAAAGTAAGCCGCCGCTTGATCTGCTGGTCTGCGCGGCGACGGAGATGGAACTGAGGGCATTCGGCGAGGTGCGCGAGGAGACCGGGCAAGACTGCTTTGTCACTGGCGTCGGCATTCCCGTCGCGCTCGCCCAAACGCTCCTCATTGCGGGGCGCGAGGAGCCTGCCCGGATACTCAACGTCGGCATCGCGGGGGCCTACCCCGGCAGTGGGCTGGTTGTCGGCGACATTGTGATCGGCACGGAAGAAGTCTATGGGGATGTCGGGTTTGAGCTGCCTGAAGATCCGGGTTTCCGGCACGTCCGCGAGGTGTCTTGGGGAGCGCCTTACGCGCAGCCCCAGCCGTTGACGGTGTTCCCGGAGTTCGCGGGCGCGGCGACGGGGCGCGGATGCACCGTCAATGTCTGCACCGGGACGGAGGCGACGGGGCGGCTGCGGGAACGCCTGTTTGACGCCGCCTTTGAGACGATGGAGGGCGCGGCGGTCGCACAGGTGGGAGACATCCTAAGAGTTCCCGTCTGCGAAGTCCGCGCCATCAGCAATATCGCCTCACGCCGAGACATGCGGCCTGAGAATATCCAAACCGCTTTAGACGCCCTCACCGCCTACTTCCACAAATGCCGGGAAAGAACGCCATGACCACTCTCAGCCTGGGCATTTCGCCCTGCCCGAACGACGTTTACATCTTCAGCGGCCTGCTGCTGGGCGCGGTGCAGGCTGACGGCCTGCGCTTCGATGTGGACTTTCAGGACGTGGAGACGCTGAACGCCCGCGCGCAGGCGGGGACGGTGGATGTGGTCAAGATCAGCTACGCCAACTTTTGCCACTGCCGGGGCCGCTACGACCTGCTGCCCTGCGGCGGGGCGCTGGGGCGCGGCGTCGGCCCCTTGCTGCTGTCGAATGGGAACAATTGGGACCCGGACGGTGAAGTCCTCGTTCCGGGCGAGTTCACGACGGCCAATTTCCTGCTGGACTTCTACGCCGGACGGCTGCTGCACAAACAGTTCCTGCCGTTTGACGCCCTGTACGCGCGTCTGCGCGGGATGGTCGGCGCGCAGGGCGTAGTGATCCACGAGAAGCGGTTCACCTACGCCGCCGACGGGCTGCGTCTGATTCAGGATTTGGGCGACTATTGGGAGCGGCAGACCGGCTTTGCCATCCCACTCGGCGCGATCGCCGCCCGCAAGGGGCTGGATCACGAACGGCTGGCGGGGGCGGTGCGCGAGAGCCTACGCTGGGCTTATGCCCACGATGAGGAAGCGTTCGCCCTCTGCCGCGAGCACGCGCAGGACTTGAACCCGGACGTCGTCCGCGCGCATATCGAACTCTACGTCAACAGCTTCTCGGAGGACGTGGGGCCGCAGGGGCAGGCGGCAGTGGACTTCTTTCTCGCCAAACAGCGGGAGTTCCTGGCCGCCGGATAGGAGCAGCCGATGAAAGAAAAATGGCAGGCAAGTTTTTGGCGCGCGGCCCTGGGCGTGACGCTGGCCCTTCTGGCGGCGCCGCGCCCGGCGTCCGCCCAGGCCGTCGTGAGCAACCCTCTGGACCCGTCGCCGTTCGGGGTCAACTTCCTGAAGTGGGAATTCCTGAAAGGCCATGCGGACGTCTGGACGGACTTGCGGCAACGGATGACGCTGATGAAGGCAGCGGGGATCACCTGGGATCGGGACGGCATAGACAAGAACACCGTCAACCCCAAGCCGGGCGTCTGGGAGTGGGGCTTCACGGACAAAGTCGTCGCGCTCGCTGGGGAGCAGCACGTCCACCTCGCCGTCATCCTCATGGGGGGGCCGCCGCCGCGCGACGAGGCGGGGCGGGCGGCCTATGCTGAGTACGTTTACCAGACCGCCCACCGCTACAAGGGCAGCATCAAGGTCTGGGAAATCTGGAACGAGCCGAACATCCCGTCGTTCTGGAAGAACCCCGACGTCAAGCTGTATACCTTGATGCTGAAGGCCGCCTACGCCGCCGCCAAGCGCGCCGACCCGTCGTGCGTCGTGCTGGGCGGCAGCGCCAACGGGCCGGGCAATGACTGGTTCAACGGCATCGCCGACGAGGGCGGCTGGGAGTCGTGCGACGCCATCTCGCTGCACCCCTACGCCATGTCGCCCGACCCGATCAAGCAGCGGCTCGACCTGATCCTGCACACGATCAACGGCGTGGTCAGGGCACACGGCCCCAAGCCCGTCTGGATCACCGAGGACGGCTGGCGGGCGGCGCGGGAACCGGCGGAGGAGGCCAAGCAGGCCACGCGGGTCTTCCAGACGTATGTCATTGCGCTGGCGAACGGCGTCCACAACATAGACTACTTCTGCATGGACGATTACGACCACTGGGGCCTGCTCCACAGCAGTCAACCGTTTGATCCTAAGCCGTCGTACACCGCCGTGCAGACCCTGACGCGCGCGCTGGGCGCCCCCGGCCCCGCCGCGCCGTTCGTCGGCTATCTCAAGATGCCCTCCGGCGTCGCCGGCTTCGTGTTCCGCAGGCCGGGCCGGCGCCGGGTGATTATCCTGTGGAACAACGACGACGAAATGCGGACGATCACCCTGCCACAGCGGACGGGATTAACGGCCATGGACATCCTCCAAAACCCCGTCCCCGTCACGCAGGGGCGGCTGACCCTGGGCCAGTTCCCAATCATCGTCTCCGGCGCGGACATCCGCCGTCTCGGCCCCGTCAGCCCGGCCTTCGACCCGTTCACGCTCCCCAAAGGAACCAATCTGATCTACAACGGCGCCCTCGACGCCGCGCCGGACACTACGGCAGGGGCCTGGAAGACGCCCGGCAACTGGTATCCCGGCATCTTCAACGCGGGCGGCAAGGACGCCGACCTGCGCGTGACGGGCGGCGGGCGCGGCGGCTCGACGTGCCTGTCCATCGCGAAGGCGGCGGGGGCCGCCGCCTGGAACAACGCCATCATCCCGGTCGAGCCGGGCAAGCGCTACAAGCTGACAGCGTGGGTGAAGACGCAGGCGGCGACGGGAAAGAACGTCGCCCAGATCGTCTGGTACAGCGGCAACATGTGGACGCCGATGGGGGCTGTGGATACCGTCTCGCAAGCCGGAACTCAGGACTGGACCCTGGTGACGACGGAGGGCGTCTGCCCGCGCGACGCCATGTTCGTGCGCGTGCATCTGCGGAGCGAAAAAAACACCGGCACAGTCTCGTTCGACGACATTGCGTTGACGGAGGAGTAGAAGATCGCCGATGGCGAGAACCGCAGCCTTGCGTGGTACAATGGACGCATTAATGCACGACAGGAGGCCCGAAAATGGCAACCCTTCAGGCGAGTCTTCTGGTGTCCGAAGAATATCGGCGCGAGCTCGTGGAGCGCGGCCAGGCTGTTTATGAAAAGCTCAAGCCAAAGCTGGAGCCGGAGTTCAACGGCCAGCACGTCGTCATCCATGTTGACACGGAAGACTATGTGGTAGCAAAGCTTCCCACCCTCGCCAGCCACGAGATGTTTCGTCGCCGCCCCGTGGATGGTCGGCTCTTTGGCCGCAAGATCGGGCCGGAGCCGGATACCGACCGGGTGGCGCAGATTGCGGCTCTGGAGATGCTGGCGGAGCGTCGGAAATGATCCTCGGCCATGTGCGAGACTATCTGCCGCGCGTCTCGCTGACTCTGCCCGGTCTTCAGGGGCCGCTGTCCATTGAGTTCGTGGTGGACACCGGCTTCGAGGGCGACCTTTCCGTACCGAGCGCCCTGCTGTTGCGGCTCAATGCCTCGTTCTTCAAAGAGCGCCATCTGCAACTCGCTGACGGCTCCATCATCACGCGGGCGGCTTACTTCGTTGACATTGACTGGGGTGGCGAGATGCGGCCGACAGAGGTCATGGTGCTGGAGAACGCGCCGCTGCTCGGCGCGATCCTCATGGATGAGAGCCACTTGGACGCAGACATGCGTACCGGCGGCGAGGTGGTCATTGAGCCGGATTAGCCGCTACAGGGGACTGCGTAATTGGTTGTAATTGGACATAATAGACCTTTCGTACCGCAAGGCAAGGTGACCCCTAGCCTTCAGGCGGGGGCGGCAAAAGACTTTAATTGTCCAAACAGATTAGTTGCAAAATCGTGCCGTTATATGTTATAATAGACGTATGGAGCGGACGGTACGGATACAACTTCACCCCACGCCTGAGCAAGCGCAAAGCCTGCTCGAAACGATGCGTCAGTTCACGCAGTCGTTTAATGCTGTCTGCAAAGAGGGCTGGCGATTGAAGGAAGGCAACGCCTACACGCTCCACCGTCTCACCTATGCTCAGTGCCGCTTTGATAGCCCCGCGCTTAACTCTAACCTGCATATCCAGGCGAGGCAGAAGGCTTCGGAAGCCGTCAAGTCGGCAATCTCTCTGGCGAAGCATAAGAATGCCAAGCATAAGAATGCCAAGAAAGGCCGCAAGGTCAACTGCCCACAGTCGGCACTCTGTCCGCCGCGCTTCAACCGTGACACCATCAAGGTGGATTGGCAAAATTCGGTGGTGAACCTCTCGACGGTAGCAGGACGAATGCTTTTGTCGTTCCGACTTTCCGACCACGCGGCCTATGCTGTGAACCATCAGGTCGCTACTGCCGACCTGATGTATCGCAAAGGCAAGTTCACCCTGCACGTCGTTCTGAAACTTGACGGTGTTGCGTTCCATGAGAACGGGCAGGCTCTTGGGGTTGACCTCGGAGTCTGCCGCCCCGCCGTGACCTCGGATAACCGCTTTCACGGCAAAAAACGCTGGCGCGAAGTCAGCAAAAGGCGTTTCCGCCTCAGAAGGAAACTGCAATCGAAAGGCTCCAAGAGTGCGAAACGGCACTTGCGGCGTCTCGCGGGGCGTGAAAACCGCTTCCGACGCGACTGCGATCACATACTGAGCAAAAGCATCCTGAACGGCATCACGGCGGGAACCACCGTCGTAGTGGAAAACCTCACGAACATTCGGCAACGGGTGAAGGCAACCAGAGGTGAAGCCAAGCGGCGTCTGCACTCCTGGTCGTTCGCCCAACTTCGGCAGTTCTTGGAATACAAGGCCGAGGCTTTGGGCGCAAGAATCGTCGGGATTGACCCTCGGCATACGAGCCAGAGATGCGCGGTCTGCGGCTTTATCTACCGAGGCAACCGCCCGTCTCAATCCAGGTTCGTTTGTCGTTCGTGTGGTCATCGTGCGAATGCCGATAAGAATGCCGCACTCAATATCCGTGATAAGTTCCTTGTCGGATGGTCTTCACCGTCCGACGGGCCGCTTCCAGACGGCCTATCGTCTCAGCCTTCGCCATTGCCTTGTGCAGAGGCGGACGTGCTAAGGACAAGCCCCCAGCCTTTAGGCGGGGGTATCTGACAATCGGGCCTAATTGGTCAGGATTACGGACAGGGAGATCGCAAAGAGCACGCTCAGTGGGTAGCGCCTCCGGCAGACCAATATGCGCTCCGGGCGCAATCTTCTGGTACAGGCACTCGAATAGCGCCTTCAGCCTCGCCGGCTTCCACTCAGGCGCCATGCGGTAGTCCAACCCAATTGGCTCCTCGAAGACGAACACACCTAAATCGGGAATTGTCGCCTCGGCGAAGAGCAGGCCGCACAGGACGCATGGAAACACTCGGCCCCTCCGTTTATGACAAGTCGCGCGGGATTCTCGACAGCATCAACGCGGATGTCCTAAGGCATAAATGCTTTTCACTTCATCCCTGGATAAGTCCTCCACATCTATGTCCGGCAAATCACCGTCGTCCGTATCGAATAAATCGTGTAGTTCGCTCCACAAATGGTGTTCCAGTTCTTCCATTACAGCGTCTCGCCGATGCCGGTGTCGAGCGCCTGCCCGTACTGGCCGGTGGCGAACGGCTCGTAGGCGGGGAAGGCTTTGAGGCGGAAGGTGAGGTTGAAGGTGGAGCCGGGGCGCAGGCCGTTGGGGGTGTCCTGGTAGGTCAGGTTCAGCTCGTAGTCGTGCCAGGAGCGGGTGACGGCGAGGCCCTTGTAATCAAAGCGGCTGGTGATGCCGTTGTAGCCGGCGATGGCGCGGAGGCGGTAGCCGGCGTCCTCGCGGCGGTCGCGGAAGAACGGCAGGTTCAGATTGCCGTTGATCGTCGTGTAGCGGTGCAGGTCCGGGGAGAACCGGCCGGACAAGTCGAGGGCGAGCAGGTCCGAGCCGCGAATGCGCAGGAAGTTCGTCAGGTCCAGCAGGCGGCTGTTGTTCAGGTCGTAAGAAAGCGTCGTGCGGAAGCGCAGCGCCTGGAAGGGGGTGTAGAGCGCCTGGGCGGAAACGGTCTGGAAGGGCGTTGCCCGGAAGCCGGGCGTGCTTTTGAGCCGGTTGAAGTCGTAGCCCGTCCCGACGGCAAGCTGGAAGGCGCGCGACTCCTGTACGGCCAGGTTCAGACCGGCGAGGTTCGTATTGCCCGTGTAGTCGAATTGGAACGGGGTGTAGCCGTAGGGGCGCAGGTAGGTGTAGGTCGCGCCCAGCGTGGATTTATTCCCTACCCGCAGGCGGTAGGCGCTTTGGCCGTTCAGGACGTACTGGGCGGTGTTGTCGCCGTACACGCCCTGCTGGAACGAGCCGCCGTAGTCGAGGGTGCTGCGGCCTGTAATCTTCTGCGTGGTCGTCCCCAGGTCCAGGTTGAACCGGGCGCGCTGCGACTTGGTCAGCGACGACGGCTCGTTGAACGCGCCCAGGGACAGGTCCATCCGGGTCGTCTTAGGGAGGAAGCGCCGCAGCAGGGACGACCGTAGGGCGTCGGTCGCCAGCCGGAACTCGGGCAGCCGCTCCAGGCCGCCGAAGAACCGCGAGGAACTGCTGCTGGCAAGCTGCGTGTATTTGGTCGCCAGCACTTCCAGGTCGAACAGCTTGCCCCGGTTACGATAGTCCAGGTTGGAGTCCAGTTCCTGCCGGCTGTCCCCGCCGCCGCCCGCAAAGCCGGGCGAGGTGAACTGCGAGAAGTCGAACCGCGTTTCGAGCTGCGAACTCCCCGTCGGCTGGTACGTGTTGTCCAGGGACGACGTCAGCGTCTGCGAGCGGCCAAAGCCGAACGAGTTCTGGGTCAGGGTCGTCAGCAGGGACGTGCTGAGGTTGCCGACGTTCCGGGTCAGTCCCAGGGTGGTGTTCTGGGACTGGCTCTTGCTCAGGCCCGCGAAGTACGAGTTCTGCTGGAACTGCGTGTTCAGCGTCGCGCTGACTGTGCCCAGCCGCTGGGTATGGTTCAAGCTGCCGTTCAGGTCGTCCACGCCCCGGCTTTTGTCATAAAGGTTGTAGATCGTGAACTGGCCGCTGCCGCGCGTGGGCCGGTCGGACGTGCCGTAGCTCTGGTCGAAGCCCAGCCCCGTCCCCTTCTTTTGGAACTCTTCCAGCCGCAGGATGCCCGGCAGGGCGGCGGCCAGGGCGTAGCCGAAGGCGAACTTGATGAAGTAGCCCTCGTCGGGCGTCTGCCCGACCGTCGGGAAGAGGGTCTGCCGCGCCAGCCTTTGATCCAGGGGCAGGAACAGATACGGGATGCTGAAGACGCGGTGGCCTTTGCGGTAAAAGGAAACATTGCGCCCCACCAGCCTCCGGCCGGGGATGATGTATGCCTGGCGCGCGCCGAACGAGTAGTGCGGGTCGGGAAAATCGCAGGTCGTGAACTGGCCGTTGCGGATGTCAATGAAGCCGGGCCGCCCGCGCACGGTCCCGCCGTAGACGTAGACCGGCTGGATCAGCCCGATCTGGGCCTGAATCTGTTCCGGCTGGATGACGGACCGCGTCCCGGTCAGCGTGTAGGTGCCCCGGTTCAGGTTGACCCGCAGCCGTCCGTCCGGCCCCACGTCGGCGATCTGCCCGTTGGGCGCGACCAGATGGACGGGGCCGGAGAACGTCGCGATCCCCCGGTTCGTGTCCAGTTCCGCCTGGTTGCCGGTCAGCACATAGCCCTTGTAGTTGATTTGCACGTTGCCCCGCCCGATCACCGTCCCCTGCGTCGTTTCTTCTGTCGTGTCGGCGGTGTAGTAGAGCTGGTCGGGGTCATACATCGAGGGCTGCGCCATACCGCTCGTGCCCGCGCTCCCCGGCAGCGGCGTTTCCTGCGTCGTCGGCGGCAGCGGCCCGCCGGTTGGTGCGCTGGGCGTGGGCGACAGCGGCGTCACGGGGCCGCCCGCCGGGGAGGCCGAGGCGGGCAGGGGCGGACTCACTGACGGGACGGGGGAAGACGCCGGGGCGGGCGTCGTTGTGACTGGCGGCGGCGTGGTCGGTCCGGGGGACGTGGGTATGGGGAGGGTGATGGGCGGCGCCTGCGCCCACCCCCCGCCGGCGTTCGCGAGGAGCAGGCCGCAGGCAAGCAAAGGCAGCCGAGCAAAGCGCATGATGCTTCATTATAACACGAGAAGACGCGAGAACGAAAGAAGCGCGCTTACTTCTTGCTCCCCCACTTACTTCTTGTTCCACAACGGCGACAGGGCAAATATCACGGCCATCGCCGCGTAGGCCGCTAGGACAGACTGGGAACTCAGCCGCTTTTCGATCCCCGGTGTGAATTGTTTGGGTACGACCTTGTAGTCAATGAAGTAGGCCGCCGTCGTCGCCAGAGCCGCCGTCAGCGGGCTGCTTTTGGTCCGAGTGACCAGCAACGCGCCCTCGTACAGCACGCCCCAGGCCGACATCGCCGTGCCGTTGACGAAGATGCCGAGCCGTGACTCGCGCGGCGAGTAGCCCGTCGGCTGCTGTTTGTCGTCGCCGTCTACGATGTGGGCGACGCAGTTCAGCGCGGCCCACGGCGAGCCGTTTTCCCGGTCGGAGGCGAGCATGATGACGGCATTGGTCGCGGCGGCCAGCGCCAGCCCGGTTTTGAGGCCGCGCGCGAGGCTTTGGGTGAGGAGTGGGATGAGCATGGTAGGGAGAGTGTACCCGAAGAACATTGCCGCGTGAGACCCGGCCTTGAAAGGCCGGGCTACTCCCAGTGGAAGTCGCTACGCGACTGAGGACGGTTATCGCGAGCCGGTCTGTAGTGCCGGAGGCACTTTCACCCAGAGTAGCCCGGCCTTTCAAGGCCGGGTCCTGTTGCGGGTGTGACATACCACAAGCCTAAAGGCTTGGGCTTCTTGCTTCTCTGAGGGTTGCTTTCTTTGAGGCGAAGCCTAGAAAGTCTGACACTCTCTCCACAAGCGTCTGCGAAACACTTAACGGACACTCGTCTGCCGACAGCGAATCGCTGTTTCCGTATGCCCTACGGTACAGAGAGATTCTACCCAAACTTGCAGGGAAACGCAGTGCCCGAATATGTCGTCTTCGGAAAGACGACGTGCTTATAGTATTCGGATTTATATCCCACGGCTGAAGCCCTGTGGGTTTTACGCGCATTACCGAATGAGCCGTAAGGCCCCTGAATTTAGGATTTATTCTTTATTCATGGGGATATAAGGCTCCATGCCTTTCCTGCGAAGCAGGAACTAGTTCCGAAGGGAAGAATGAACGCAAGGCATGAG
>JAABUZ0100001248.1_pt1 | contig 49973 bp, 40 predicted proteins | sample 5562091 | NCBI WGS metagenome assembly JAABUZ01 (sample SAMN12813069, study PRJNA571459) | rock metagenome | isolation source: Antarctica rocks | place: Antarctica: Victoria Land, Linnaeus Terrace sud | collected 2015-12-21 | reverse complement strand
TCCTGCTCTGGATCATAGGGGTGCCGCTCGCCAATCTCCTGGGAGATACGCGCGATTCGTCCATGCTCGCCTTTGTCAGCGCCTTCGATGTCGCCGCACTCTATACTATCGGGCGCTTTCTCCTTCGGGGCGGTCCGCGCACCATCCGCAGGCGTTGATCACGCTGCGATGGTGGCCGGCCAGTGCGCATGGCAGTGGGGAGCGTCGATGGTGCAACAGACCGATTCTCAGTGGGCACAGCGGCTTGCCATCTACGGCACGGCGCTACTCGTGGTGCTCGTGCTTGCCATGGGGACGGTAGCCTCGTTCGTTGAATGGTCGTACGGCAACGAAGGGCCGCTCGATGTCTGGTGGTTTATTTGGCCGGCCACATGGCTCCTGTTTGGCGCGTTCACGCTGGTCAGCACGCGACAAGCGCACTCGGGACTCACGTCCGCGCTATGCTGGTGGGCCGCGGACATCCCGTTGTGGCTCGGCGGCGTACCGCTGCTGGAGAGGTTGGGGGACAACTCACTGGTGTCCACTCTCGTCCTCATTGTCGTCTTCGATGCCGGTGCGCTAGTCGTTATAGCGCGATTGCTGCTGGCAGGTGCGCCGTCATAATGATAGCATCCTGGCTTACTCGACCTACCTCGGCGTCAGTGGCAGGGACTACGGCCAGGGCATGGCCGTGGACGGCGTGGGCAACGCCTACGTCGTCGGCGATCCCTACTCCACCAACTTCCTTACCACGCTGGGGGCGCCGCAGACGCACAGCGGCGGGGGCTCCTGCCCCGGCGGGGTCTGCTCCGACGCCTTCGTGACCAAGCTGACCGCCACGGGCGGCGCGCTGGCCTACAGCACCTACCTCGGCGGCGGCAACGACGACAACGGCCAGGGCATCACCGTGGACCGGGCTGGCAACGCCTACGTCACCGGCTACACCCTCTCCACCAACTTCCCCACCGCCAATCCCTTGCAGGGGACGAACGGCGGCGACCCCAACCACGGGTACGGCGCCGCCTTCGTGGCCAGGATCGGCGCCAACCGGCTGCCGCCCACGATCCTGCCCGGCGGGAGCGGCGCCGTGCCCTGGCATCCGCACCAGGGGGGCGGCGGCTCCATCGGCGGGGGCGTGGGCCTCAGCGTGGACCTCGCCGACGGCCACGTCGACGTGAGCGTGCCCGGCCTCGCGCTGCCCGGCCGCGTCAACCTCGCGTTCACGCGCACCTGGGACAGCGCGTTGGCTCAGACCGGCCTGGACGGGACGAGCTGGCAGGGCAGCCTGACGCCGCGCATGGGCGGCGACCTCACCGGCGTCGTCTACTACAGCGACGAGAGCGGCGCGACGTGGCCCTTCACCTACACCGGCTCGGCGACCGACCCCGGCCCCTACACCACGTATCAGACCACGCCGGGCCAGCCCTGGCAACTCGCCGCGTCCACCGCCGGCTACACCCTGACCAACATCCTGACCAGTGAGACGCTGACCTTCGACGGCCAGGGCCGCCTGCTCACGGACAGCGACGCGTACGGCAACCAGAACGCGATGACCTATGGGGCCAACGGAGCGACGACCGAGGCCAACAGCGGTGGTCGCGCTCTGAGCTTCGGCTACACCAACGGCCAGTTGGGCGACGCCACGAGCCCCCTGTGGCAGAGCAGCGGCGGGGCGCAGGGCCAGCACGTCCACGACGGCTACAACAGCAGCGGCCAATTGACCACGAGCACGCTCGGCGCGGGGACGAGCGACGCGGTCACCACGACCTTCGGCTACAGCGGCACGCAGCTGACCAGTATCACGACCGGGATGGGCCGCACCTGGAGCCTGGGCTACGACGGACTGAACCGCCTTGTCACGGTGACAAGCCCGCCATCGGGGACGGTCGGCCAGGTGGGCTACACGTCGGCCTATACGACGCAGTATACGTATATCCCCGGTCAGACGCAGGTTGTCCGTGGCTATGGGACAACGGCTGCCCTGACATCTACGAACATGCTGGACGCGATGGGAGAGATCATCACCATGACGGATGGGCTCAACCACAGCGCCAGCGCGCGCTACGACACCGATCACGATATTCTCAGTCGTACGGACGCCAACAACAACAGCACGACGTATAGCTACAGCTATATCGGCCCCAATGGCTCTACGGGGCTGGTCACGCAGACGGTCCAGCCGAAGATGCAGGCCTACAGTCCGCTCAATATGAGCATGGATCCGGTCGTCACGAGTTATGCCTACGATCCGGGGACATATGACCTGATCCAGGTCACGAAACCCGAAGGCGGGATCGTGCGCTATGGTTATGACGGCCACCACGCGGTCATGACCACAACGGTCCAACTCAATCCATCAACCTCGACCTGGAGGGGGAGCGTCACCACATACGATCAGTACGGGGAACCGGCCTCTATGGTCGACGGACGCGGGGTCAACGTCAGCACCGGTGGGACGGCGACGCTGAACGGCGCTGCCTCCCTCTATGCCCGTCATATGGGCTACGACGCGCAAGGCGACGAGACGAGCATGGGCACACCGCCCATTACCACCACGCTGCCTGGAGGGACGACGCAGGCCAGTACCCCGGTCACGACCACGTACAGATTCGACGGCGATGGCGATAAAACAGGCGTTACCTCCGCGAATGGCAATGCTATTGCGTCCGCCTATGACCATCTAGGGCGCCTGGTCACGGCCAGCGATACGCCGGTTTTGTTGTACAACGGTACGACCGGGACTCCAGGCAGCACGCTAACCTACGATGGTAATGGTAATGTGATACGCGAGGTCGATGCAAATTCCGGCACGACCACGAGCAGCTACGACCCAGAGGGCCGCGTGGTCATGCTGACCAATCCCGTTAGCGGCACGACGGTCATGACCTATTCAGCGAGCAAGAAAGTGGCCGAGCAGGACACTCGGGGTAACGTGACGACCTACAGCTATGATCCTGCTGGCCGGCTGGTACAGGCGAGTGACCCTATCAGTGGTACGGTTCAGTACCAGTTGGATTCTTTTGGCAATATGCTGGTCATCACGTCGAGCGATCGGACGACGATGACACCTATTCAGGTCGAGACGCAGCAGTACGACACCCAGAATCGAGTGCTGACGGACACCGTTACGGGGTCAACTGGTCTATCGCTGGCGACAACGATACGATATGATCACGATGGCAACGTCTACCAGGTGCAGCAGCCCAACGGCGACGTTACTATCAACACCTACGACGCGGCCGACCAACTCCACACAACGGAGATCGACCCGGTCGCGATCAGCAGCGCTACCCATGCAGTACAACAGTCGTACTCCTACGATGCCGCTGGCGACAGGACAGAGGGCTACGATTTCGATGGACGCCATTCTACTCTGACGCTCGACGGCGCTGGTCGCGATGTCCAGGCCGTTGTCGTAACGACCGCTCCCACGGGCACGACGACGATCACGACGACGGCTACCTACGACCCGGATGGCGATACTCTTCAGAAGACGACGCAGACTCAGAACGGTACGGGGCCGATCCAGACATCGGCGACGGCAGCAACATATAACGCCAACGATTGGGCGACATTCATGACCGACAACGGTCTCACGACAGCGTATGGATACGATAGTGTAGGGCGAACACGTACTCACACCATCATTGATGGTAATACTCCGGTGACGATAGCCCTCGATCCGGGGGGACGGGCTACGACGATCTCCGAGAATGTAGGCGGGACAGGTCCATACGCCACCACCTTCAGCTACAATGCTCTTGGCGAGGTAACGACGATGGCGATGCCCGGAGGTGTCCAGGAAACGGCCGGGTATGACAATGATGGACGGGTGACCAGCGTCAGTGCGACAGGTCCCGGAACAGGGTCGCCGTCCACCACACTGACCAGCGCCTACGGCTATAGCTACAACGCGCTCGGCTGGATAACGCGGACAACCACGCTCTCGGGGACGGACACCATCGCGCATGACGCCAAGGGACGCGTCACCGATGAGACGGGGCCGCAGGTCGTTGCGGCCAGCGGCGCCTACCATTGGACCTATGACCAGAACGGCAACATGCTCTCCCAGATCGGCGACGACGGCGCGCCCGTGACCTATACCTACAACTCGCGCGTGCCGAACGAGGTCCAGACCATGGTCATGGGGGATGGACAGCCCACCTCCTACTACGGCTACGATACCAACGGCGACACCACCAGCATCACCAACGGGGCGCGGATCAACACCCACATCGTGTACGACGCGGCGGCGCGCCCCACCCAGGTCGCCTATATTTATCGAGGAATCCCCACGACGGTCACTCTCGCCTATAACGCCGATGGGCAGCGGGCGCGCTACACCGTCAACGTGGCCAACCAGCCGACGCTCGACGAGCAGTTCCAGTACCGTAGCGGCCAACTTGGGCAGGTAACCGTCGTGACGGGAGGGGTGACGCTCTACGTCGACACCTATCTCTACAACCAGGACGGCACGCCGTTGGAACTCCTGCGCCAGCAAGGGGGGACGATCAATCGGTATTGGTATGTGCTCGATGGACAGGACAATGTCGTCGCGCTGACGGATGTCACCGGCAAGGTCGTGGATCGCTATGCCTACGATCCATGGGGCGAACTGGTGACCGACGACGGAGCCAATGAAACCGTCGCGCAACAATTGCGCTATCATGGATACTGGTACGACGAGAAGCTCTCGTGGTATTGGGTCAGCGTCCGCTACTACGACCCGGAGGTCGCGCGCTGGCTCCAGCCGGATCCGAGCGAGATGGATGGGGTGCGTACATATGCATACGTTGGCGACGATTCGATCGACCGGTCCGACCCAACAGGGCTAAGAGGCCAGTTGTCACGGGGCGGGGGTCGGGATGAGGGTATCCCGGCAAGAATTTCCCGATATATGGCGCCTTGTGTTATAGTCATAAGTAGAAACTAAGGTGGTTTCGGGGAGTATCGGGGGCGGGGCGTATGTGTGTGGAGCGTCAATGCGGCACGTGGTGGGCTAGCCACGCCCAGCGCCGCCACATCGGACCGGGAGCTATAGCTATCAGGAGACACCCCGAGATACACGACATACACATACGGAGTCGTCGGACGACGATGTGAGAGTGCATGGCCTTGCGCCACGCACTCTTTTTTTATATCGCGCGTCGTCGTCGATGATGCTGGAGCGTGGTAGCGCCGAAGGCGCCGGAGTATGGCGGCGAAGGCGATGCCGGAGTGAAGGATACGTACGCAGGGTGAACGGATACGTAGGCGGGTCATGTAGGATCTAGGAGTTGGAGGGGACGACCGTGAGCAGAGTGCTGGTACTCAATGCATCTTTCGAGCCGCTGAGCCTGATCTCGGTGCAGCGCGCGGTGGTGCTGCTGCTGCGCGAGAAAGCCGAGGCCATTGAAAATGACATCTCGCGCTTCCTGCACGCCGAGCGCTTCTCACTGCCCGTCCCCCTGGTCATCCGCCTGGTGCATTACGTGCCGATCCCCCGGCGCCTCAAGGTACCGCTGACCCGCAAGACGCTGCTCAGCCGCGACGAGTATACCTGCCAGTTCTGCGGCACGACCGTCGGCCCCCTGACCGTCGACCACGTGATGCCCCGGTCGCGGGGCGGCGCAACCTCATGGGAGAACTGCGTGGCGGCCTGCCTGCGCTGCAACCACCGCAAGGGCAACAAGACGCCCGAGGAGGCCGCCATGGTCCTGCGCAAGAAGCCGGCGCGTCCCGACTTCACGCACATGGCCTTCGTCATCCTCGGCGAGGCGCGCCACAACGAGGTGTTCCAGCGGTACATTTATTAGTCGTTAGTTATTGGTTATTAGTCGTTCGTGGTCAGGGGCGGAGGACGGAGGGCGGAGCTATCGCTGCGTCACTTCGGTAGCGCGTCGAGCGTGCCGCGCACGTGTTCCATGGCCTTGAAGATCCCGGCACGGGCGTCCGCGTCGAGACCAACGAGTAGTTCCTCCATTGCCTGCGTGACGTCGCCGCGCCCCGCGGCCAGACGCTCGCGGCCAGCAGAGGTAAGGTTCAGCCGCCACCGGCGGCGATCGTCGGGGTCGACCATCCGCTCGACGTAGCCGCGCTCCACCAGCCGGTCGGTCAGATGGGTCACGCGGGCGGGGTCCAGGCGTGATTCCCGCGCGATCACCGAGGGCAACGCTGCACCCTTCTCGATGCGTCCCAACACGCCGATGTCGGTCACGGTGAGCCCATCGCCCGGACCGCCGGCGCGGACACGCCCGTCCAGGGCCCGCATCAACAGCAGCAGGGTTCCCGATAGGCGCAGGGCATCAGGGACTGCCGCCACCGCCATATCCACTTGCCCCTCCGTTTGCTTTGTAACCATGATATTTGTTCTCTTCAACTATTGTCTGGTAGAATCTAGACATAGTATGCCACGGCGCGCTGGTGCTGTCGAGGGGCGGGGGAGGACGAGCAGGATAGATGGCAGTCGAGATCGAGGACGTAGAGACAGGGGCGGGACCGGCGCCCGATCCGGTGGCCGTGGGCAGCGCGGGCGTGGCCCCGCCCGCGTCAGCGCGAGTGGGGGAGCAAGGGCGCGACGCGGGCGCGTATAAGTGGATCGTGCTCTCCAACACCACGCTGGGCACGTTGATCGCCACCATCAACAGCAGCATCCTGCTGATCTCGCTGCCGGCGATCTTCCGCGGCATCGGCATCAACCCGCTGGCCCCCGGCGAGTCGGGCTACCTGCTGTGGATCCTGATGGGCTATATGGTAGTCACGGCCACGCTGCTGGTGACCTTCGGGCGCATCTCGGACATGGTGGGGCGCGTGCGTATGTACAACCTGGGCTTCGCCGTCTTCACCGTGGGCTCGGTGCTGCTGGCCCTGACGCCTGGCGACGGCAATACGGCCGCGCTGGAATTGCTGATCTTCCGTTTGCTGCAAGGCGTGGGCGGCGCTTTCCTGATGGCCAACAGCAACGCCCTGATCACCGACGCCTTCCCCACGCGCCAGCGCGGCATGGCCATGGGCATCAATCAGGTCGCCGCCATCGCGGGCTCGCTGGGCGGACTGCTGCTGGGCGGGGTGCTCTCGGCGGTCGATTGGCGGCTGGTCTTCCTGGTCAGCGTCCCCGTCGGGGTGTTCGGCACGGCGTGGTCGTTGCTCAAGCTACATGAGACGGCGGCGATCCGCCGCGGTCAGCGGCCCGACCTGCCCGGCAACATCCTCTTCGGCGGCGGCCTGACGATCCTCCTGATCGGCTTGAGCTACGGCATCGAGCCCTACGGCGGCAACAGCATGGGCTGGACCAACCCCTTTGTGCTGGGCAGCGCCGGGCTGGGCCTGGCGCTGCTGGCCCTCTTCGTGTGGGTGGAGTTGCATACGCGCGACCCGCTGTTCCGCCTCGACCTCTTCCGCAACCGCGCCTTCGCCGCCGGCAGCCTCGGCGTGCTGCTGGGGGCCATCGCGCGCGGCGGCCTGCAGTTCATGCTCGTGATCTGGCTGCAGGGGGTCTGGCTGCCGCTGCACGGCTATTCGTTCGAGGACACGCCGCTGTGGGCCGGCATCTATACCATGCCGCTGCTGGTCGGCTTCCTGGCCAGCGGCCCGCTCTCGGGCGCGCTCTCCGACCGTTTCGGCCCGCGCCTCTTCACCGTCGGCGGCATGGCGCTGGCCGCCGTGGGCTTCGTGCTGCTGACCACGCTGCCCGGCGACTTCGACCGCTGGGCCTTCTTCGGCTTGCTGCTCTTCCTGAGCATCGGGCTGGGCATGTTCTCTGCCCCCAACGCGACAAGCGTGATGAACGCCACGAGTCCCGAGGCGCGCGGCGTGGCCTCCGGCATGTACGGCACCTTCCAGAATGCCGGCATCGTGCTCTCCATCACCTTCTTTTTCAGCGTGCTGACGCTGGGCCTGGCCTCCTCGCTGCCGACCGTGCTCTACCAGGGGCTGACGCAGCAAGGCCTGCCGGGGACGCTGGCCCACCAGGTGGCGGCGCTGCCGCCCATCGGCGTGCTCTTCGCCGCGTTCCTGGGCTACAACCCGTTGCAGTCGGTCTTCCCGCCCGCCGTGGCGCACCACCTGAGCCTGCACACGCAAACGGTCATCTTCGGCAAGAGCTTCTTCCCGCACCTGATCATGCCCGCCTTCATGAACGGGCTGCACGACGCCTTCTACGTCTCGGCCGCCGTGACCCTCGTCGCGGCGCTCGCAGCGTTTGCACGGGGGAAGTGACGAGTGGCGAGTGACGAGTGACGAGTGGCGAGTGGCGAGTGACGAGTGACGAGTGGCGAGTGGCGAGTGACGAGTGACGAGTGACGAGTGCGGACGTTATGCTACACTCGCCTTACCAGACGCTACGCCAGGATAGTACGGCGCCGTTAGGATCGGCCTGCGACTAAAGTCGCATGGCAGGGACCGGACACTAAAGTGTTTCAACGCGCGCCGCCCACGACTTTAGTCGTCGTTCTGTGCCATGCGACGAGAGACGCGGCCTACTCGCCCCTGAGCTCGGGGGGGTACAGGTAAAAGTTGGCGGACGAGGCGGCCTGTCCGCCCTCATGGACCGCTGTGCTCACCTGGTGCGAATGCAAGCGCGTGGCGTCGCCGGCCGCGAACACGCCCGGCACGCCGGTCCGCTGCTCCTCGTCGACGGCGATATATCCATCCGGCGTCAGCGCCACTCCGAGGTCCGGCGCGAGACCGGTGGCCGGGGTCGCCCCGTGCAGGCTGAACAGCTGATCGAGCTCGATGCAGCGCCCATCGTGCGTCCAGATGGCTCGCAACTGGCCTTTGTCCTCGTCGCCCTCGACCGACTTGATGCGATCTTCGACCAGTTCGATGCCGGCCCACGCCAAGCGACCGCGCATGGCGGCGCCGATCTCGTGGTCATGGCTATCGGTCAGCACGGTGATGCGGTCGGTGAAGCGCGAGAGTTGCAGCGCCTCCTGGGCGGCGTTATCCGTGTTCCCGGCCACGACGGTGCGGACGCCCCGGCAGCCGTATCCATCGCAGGTCAGGCACCAGAACAGGCTGCGCCCCACGTAGTGGCTCCAACCCTCGACGTGCGGCCAATGGTCAATCACGCCAGGGCACAGAATAACGGCTCGCCCACGCCACACCCCGGCCTGCCCGCACGCCTCGAAGAGACCCTCCGCCCAGGCCATGGCCTCGACCTTGCGCTCAAAGACGCTGACCTGCGGATACTCCTCTAGCTGCCGGCGTCCCAGCTCGCGTAGGGTACGGGTCGACACGCCGCCGGGGAAGCCAAGGTAGTTGTGGTTAACCTGTGACCACGTCGAGCGCCCATGACCGGCGTCAAAGAGCGCCACACGGCGATCGTAGCGCGCCAGGTAGAGCGCGGCGGACAGGCCGGCCGGTCCCCCGCCGACCACCAATACGTCGTACAGATCGCGATCGTTTGAGGTCATACGCCCTTTAGTTTACGCCCCGGCCGTCCGCCATTCAACCGTGGCCTCCGGACGCCCGGACGCCTCACCGTGTCCTAATCCCCGCCCGTCTCCGTGTCCGTCAGGCGCCCCTCGAACTCCGGCGCCAGGCGCCGTTGGACGTACGCCCTGAGCAGGTCGAGGTCGACGCCGGTCACGTTGAACCAGGTGCTGCCTTCCTTATCGCCCGTCGTGGGGTCGAATGTGGCGAGACGCACGGTCGCGTACGTGACGCCCTGCTCGGAAACGAACTTGATGTCCGAGACCTGCGCCAGGTTGATGGCGCGCTTGTTGCCGAGGACAATCCATTCGGCCATCGTCATAATCACACTCCTGGCAACTCTATTGGCACACGGTGTCGCGGGGCCATATCGCAACGAGGAGTAAAAACAACGGGCGCGTCGGGGAGCCCCCATCCCCTTCGCGCCCGTCTGTTTCAATCCTATCCGATAGGCAGGCCCAGTTTATGACATCGCCGCTAAGAGGGATGACAATTTTAGATTTTTGGGGGCGAATTATGTCATTCCGCCGGCGATGAGCTAGCCCGGCTCCTGCTACACTCATCTGTAGAGGCGCCCGCAACGCCGACCGGACGCGGCAAGGCAACGAGAAAGCGGGGCTGGCCCGGAGGGACCGGCGCGGCCCACGTCCCGCCCCTACCTGGCCGGCCGCCGGACGCGCCGGCGCGTTGTTTATAGAGCAAGGAGAACGGGACATCGTATGTCGCAGATACCGACAGAGGCGCAGGGGGACACCCAGGGTCTCCCCGATGTCTCCCCCCTGCACCCGCGCCCGCAGCTCACGCGCGATCGCTGGATCGACCTGAGCGGCCCCTGGGGCTTTGCGTACGACGACGGGGACGAGGGCATCGACGATGGCTGGCCGGGGCGAGCGGACGTCTACACGCGCACCATCATGGTCCCCTTCCCACCGGAGTCGCCGGCCAGCGGCATCGGCGACGACGGCTTCCACCCGGTGATGTGGTACCGCCGCACGGTGCGCCTATCCACGGAGGACGTGGCTCAGGGCCGGCGCCTGCTGCTGCACTGTGGCGCGGTCGATTACCGCGCCCAGGCGTGGGTCAACGGGCGCCTGGTGGCGACCCACGAGGGGGGCCATACCCCGTTCTCGGCCGACATCACGACGGCGCTGCGCCCACAAGAGGACGCCGAGCAGGTCATCGTCATCCGCGCCGAGGACCTCCCGCGCGACCTGACCCAACCGCGCGGCAAGCAAGACTGGCAGGAGCAGCCGCACGATATCTGGTACCACCGCACCAGCGGCGTCTGGCAGCCCGTGTGGCTCGAACCGGTCCCGGCGACACGGGTCGTGGACGTGCGCTGGACGCCCGACCTGGACCGCGGTGTGCTGGGCGTCGCGGTGACGCTGGCGCGGCGCGACGACGAGCCGCTGCGCGTCCGCGTCCGGCTCTCCGTCCGCGGCACGGCCCTCAGCGACGATGTCTACACGGTGCGCGGCGGCGCGCTGGAGCGCGACGTCAGGCTCGATCAGGCCGCCATCACCATGAGCCGCGAAAGTCTGCTATGGTCGCCCTCGTATCCAAATCTGATCGACGCCACGATTACCGTGCTCTCCGGGGACCTCGTCGTCGATGAGGTCGGCAGCTACGCGGGGCTGCGCAGCGTCGGCGTGGGCGAGGGACGCTTCCTGCTCAACGGCCGGCCCTACTACCTGCGCCTGGCCCTGGAGCAGGGCTACTGGCCCCAGTCGCACCTGGCCGCCCCCAGCGCCGAGGCCCTGCGTCGCGAGGTCGAGCTGACCAAGGAGTTGGGCTTCAACGGCGTGCGCATCCACCAGAAGGTGGAGGACCCGCGCTTCCTCTACTGGTGCGACCGCCTGGGCCTGCTGGTGTGGGGCGAGATGGCCAACGCCTATCTCTTCTCGCCGCTGGCCACGGAGCGCCTCACGCGCGAGTGGCTGGAGGTCATGGCGCGCGACTACAGCCACCCCTGCATCGTGGCCTGGGTTCCGGTCAACGAGAGTTGGGGCGTCCCCAACCTGCGGCGCGACCCGGCGCAACAACACTATGTGCAGGCGCTCTACCACCTGACCAAGGCGCTCGACCCGACGCGCCCCACCATCGGCAACGACGGCTGGGAGCACCTGGTGGGCGATATCTTCGGCGTGCATGACTATTCGTTCGAGGGCGCCACGCTGCGCGAGCGCTACGGCAACATGGAGGCGGTGGAACAAACCTTGCATAACGTGCAACCGAGCTACCATGCGGTCACTCTGGCCGGCTATCGCCGCGCCGGCGAGCCCATCATGGTAACCGAGTTCGGCGGCATCAGCGAGCAACAGGACGCGCATGCCCCCTGGTACGCCTACGGCGCGGTGCGCGACGAGGCCGCATTCCTGGCCAAGTACCGTGAGTTGCTCGACGCCATCCTGGACAGCCCGGCCATCGCCGGCTTCTGCTACACCCAACTCACCGATACCGATCAGGAGAGGAACGGCCTGCTGACCGCGAACCGCGTCCCTAAGCTCGACTCGGCGGCCGTTCGCGCCATCACGACGCGCGCCTCGACGGCGGTGCCCGGCGATGTGATCGCGCAACTGCAGAAGGCCCAGGGGGTCACACCGTTCGCGGGGACCGCGACGCACAACTAGGACGTGATACGCTTGACGCGTGACAGGTCCCGAGGGAGACGCCGCCTACCATGAGTATCCTTGTCGCCATCGCCGAGGGCGTCGATGCCCGGCTTGCCGCGTACTTGTTGAGCGGGCTGGACCCGGAGGTGGCGACGGCGGGGACGATCGCCGAGGTCGAACAGCGGTTGGACGAGCGGTCGTGGTCGGCCGTGGTCCTGGATACGACGCTGCCCGACGGCAGCGGCTTCAGGGTGCTGGAGACGCTCGGCCGCATCAACTACGAAGGCGCAGTGTTGATGCTGAGCACGGTCCGGACCCTGGCCGCGCGGGTGCGGGCGCTCGACGAGGGGGCAGACGACTACCTGGTGCGGCCGTACGAGCCAGCCGAGTTTCTGGCGCGGATGCGGGCGCTGCTCCGACGCTCGCGCCGGCGCATCGCCCGGGCGGAGGGCAACGTCGTGCGCGTCGGCGTGGTGGAACTCGACATGCACGCGATGGAAGTCTCTCTGCCGGGCAAGCGACGCGAACGCCTGACGCCGAGCGAGATGCGCGTGCTGCACTACCTGATGATGCACTCCCAGCGCGTGGTCGACCACCAGGAATTGGCCACGCACGTCTTCGGGCACGGCGAAGTGGGAGCCTCGAGCGCCAATGCCATTGGCGTCTACATGCGCCGCGTGCGACGGAAGATCGAGGCCGACGTGGATCAGCCCCACTACATCGTCACGGTGCGCGGCAGCGGCTATCGGTTCAATGGGAACGAGTAGTTAGCGGCTCGTCCTCCCGGCCCATCTCTCGACGCGCAGGAGGAGTTCGTCGATAGAGAACGGCTTGGCCAGGTAGTCGTCGGCGCCGAGTTCGTCGGCGCGACGGCGCAGGTCGCCCCCGGCCGAGAGGGCAATGACGGGGATGGCGGCGGTATGCGGACTGGCCCGCAAATGGCGGCGCACCTCGATACCGTCCATGCCGGGCATGTTGATGTCCAGGAGGATCAGGATGGGATGCGTCTGCCGCGCCAGCGTCGGCCCCTCCGCGCCGACTCCACAGACGACGGTGTAGCCGGCCTGCTGGAGCACCTCGGAGATGAGGATCAGGGTCGACTGGTCGTCGTCGACCACCAGCACCTGCCGGTCGGCTGATCCGTCCTGCTGCTGCACGCGAGGGGGGCGTGAGACGGATCGCCCGTCGAACACGTATCCCTCGCCGTGCGCCGTGCGCACGTACCCGCGTGGCGCGTCGGGCCGCGCCAACTTGGCGCGCAGACGGCGCACGTAGACCGCCAGCGCGTTATGGTTGCCGCTCCCCTGCTCCCCCCACACGCTCTCCACGAGCTCGGGGTAGCGGACCACCTGACCCGGCCTGCGCATCAGCACGCGCAACAGGTCAGCCTCGCGCCGCGTCACCTGCACGCGCCATCCCTGTCCGTCGGCGACCTCGCGGGTGTCCAGGCGCAACGTCAAGCCCCCTGCGCGCACGATCTGCGCGTCCGGCTGAGACAAGGGTAGGCGCGGCGCACGCTCACCCAGCACGGTGCGCAAGTGTTCTTGCAATTCCTGCGCGGCGGCGGGCAAGGTCAGGATGTCTTGCACCCCCAACGCGAAGGCGCGCCGCCGCAGGTCCCGTCCCGTCGCGCGCGTCAGCAACACAGCGGGGACCACGCCGCCATGACGGCGCAGGGCAACCAGCCCGTCCAGGGTCTCGTCCTCGCGCTCTCCCATGACCAGTACGAGCAGCGCCGCGTCGAGCGGCGGGCTAGACGCGGCCAGCGCGTCCGGCGAGGACACCTCGATCACCGCGCAGCCGATGTCTTCGAGCAAGAAACGGAGCATGGCTCTCGTGGGCGCATCACCACCGGACAAGACGGCTAAGGAGGCGACGGGTCCGTCCCCTGGCCCTCTCATGATGATCTGCTGCTGATCCGGGTCCGTCGCTACCAATCGCCCAACCTACTCTATCTCCGCTCAACCGTGGATACCCTCACCCCCGACCCCCTCTCCCGTGCGCGGGAGAGGGGGAAGTAGCCCTCCAACGCACCCGAAACACACCCATACGCGCTGTGCAATGACCAACGATATCGTATCCCGGCTCACTGTTGCAACTACTATGCCGTTCATCGCTTGGCGCATGTCAAGAGGGCAGGGGCCGTATGCAACATGTCCCTATCCCACGACGAACGACGGCCATCATACCGCGAGAACGACATGAGGTTGCGTCCTCCCACGCCGCGGCAGACGACCCGCACGGGCATGCGGCATACTGGTACCATGAAACGGGCTGCCGCCCACCATGCTGCCGCGACAATCGGCGGCAGTTCTTTCTTTCAAGGATACAAGGATACGAGGAGGAATTGGAGATATGGCTACCATCGTCGAGACCGCACAGAACGCCGGGTCTTTCCGCACCCTGGTGGCGGCGGTCCAGGCCACCGGCCTCGCGGACACCCTCAACGGACCGGGACCCTTCACCGTCTTCGCCCCCACGGACGAGGCGTTCGACCAGTTGCCCACCGGGGCGCTGGACAAGCTGTTGCAGGATACATCCACGCTGAAGACCATCCTGACCTACCATGTCGCCGCTGGCCGCTACTCGGCGGAAGACCTCGACGGCCTCAACGAGATCACTACCGTTCAGGGCAGCGACCTGCAGGTCGACAGTAGCGGCACGGCCACGCGCATCGACAACGCGACCGTGATCCAGCCTGACCTCATCGTCGACAACGGCATCATCCACGGCATCGACGCCGTGCTGGTGCCGCTAGCCGCCCTTCAGGAATCCAACGCCGACTACAGCTATCTGATCATGGAGTGACGAGTGACGAGTGACGAGTGACGAGTGACGAGTGACGAGTGACGAGTGACGAGTGACGAGTGACGAGTGACGGTTTGGCCCTGATGTGGTCGGCACAAGGACTTATCCACGCCAGCGTGCCCGCCCGTCCTACCTCACTCGTCACTAACCACTCGTCACTCGTCACTCGTCACTCGTCAGAAGGCGGAGAGGCCCGTAATCTTGCGGCCCACCAGCAGGGTCTGGATGTGGTCGGTCCCTTCGTACGAGTAGACCGCCTCGAGGTCGGCCTGGTGGCGGGCCACGATGTTGGCCAGCAGGATACCGTTGCCGCCCATCAGGTCGCGCGCGGCGGCGGCGATGGCGCGTGCCTTGGCCGCGTTGTTGAGCTTGGCCAGCGCCGCCTGCTCCGGGGTCATGCGCCCGGCGTCGAGCAGGCAGCCCAGCCGCCAGCACAGCAGTTGCATGGCCGTGATCTCGGTCAGCATCCCGACCAGCTTCTGCTGCACCAGTTGGAAGCCGGCGATGGGCCGGCCAAACTGTTCGCGCTTCGTCGTGTAGGCCAGCGCCGCCTCGTAGCAGGCCATGGCGTGGCCCAGCGCGCCGCAGGCCACCGTATAGCGGGTGCGCATCAGCATGCGGCCCGTCTCGCGGAAGTCGCGGCTGCGGCCCAGACGGTTCTCCAATGGGATACGCACGCCCTCCAGGGTCAGATCGGCGTTGCCGACCGCGCGCAAGGTGCCCTTGCCCTCCATCAGCGTGGCGGTGAGGCCGGGCGTCCCACGCTCCACCAGGAAGCCGGCCACCTTGTCCTCGTCGTCGCGCGCCCACATCACGATCACGTCCGCCAGGTGGCCGTTGCCGATCCATCGCTTGGCGCCGTCGAGCACATAGTCGTCGCCGTCGCGACGGGCGCGCGTGCGCAAGTGGGCGGCGTCCGAGCCGACCTCGGGCTCGGTCAGGGCGAAGGCGCCGATTGTCTCTGCGCGCGCCATCGGTGGCAGCCAGCGCTCGCGCTGCTGGTCCGAGCCGCAGGCGTAAATCGAGTACATGGCGGGGCCGGAGTGGACCCCGAACAGGGTGGCGACGCTGCCGTCGCCGCGCGCCAACTCCGTCGCCACCAGCCCCTCGGCCACCGCGCTGAGGCCGGGGCAGCCGTGGCCCTGGATGGCGCCGCCGACGATCCCCAACTCGGCCAGGCGCGGCAGCAACCACATCGGCGCCTCGGCGCGCTCCCAGTAGCCGGCGATGACGGGCACGACCTCGCGGTCCATGAAGGCGCGCACGCGGTCGTGCACCGCGATCTCCGCGGGCGCCAACAGGTCGTCCACGGCGTAGAAGTCGACGCGCGGGAACTCCTGGCCGACCACGTTGGCGCTGCGTCTAGCCGTCGCCGTCGCGGCCGTCTCCTGCCCATCAGGCTGCGCGTCAGCGTCGCTGGCAACGGTGGGCCACGGAATCGTGTCGGTCATAGCATGGTGTTCCCCTACTGCTACTGCTTGACCCGCACCCTCACGCTCAAGGCAAGGTTGACCAGGACGATGAGGCTGCTAAACAACATCGCCCATATCAGAGCCTGCAACTGGCCACCATTTGGCCACGCGATCGCGATGCCAAATATCACCAAGATCAACACTAGTGAGACCAGCGCGACGGTAAGCCGGCCTTGCACCGTCATCACAGGGCGTGACTGCGCCCGGGCCACGCGCGCGTCCTGGCGCATCTCCTGGACGACCTGCGCCTTGAGCTTGTCCATGAACGACTCGACGAAGTGGTCGTCGTACTCGGTCCCGACGTCGCGCCGGGCAGCCAGGGTCGCCTTTAGTTCGTGTTTGATCTCCTCAGAGGTGGCCGTGGACGGCATGGCAACTCAATCCTCTCGTACTGCGTGAACCTGGTGGGACGCGCGCTCCCCTGATCTGTATAATACAGCGACCGGCGATATAGGGATGATAGATTGGCTTGACGGAGGACACAGAACATGCTCAGCACGTGGAGTATCTGTCGGAGGTTCATCGCCCTCGCAACTCTTGCGACCTGGAACGCCCCTACCAGCCACTCATCTGTCCCGGTTGTCTCCGGCTTCCTTGCGCCGACCGCGCCTGGCATGTTCAACGTACGATCGTCATTTCCCCATGTTTCTACCCTTGTCAGGGCATCGTTTGCCGACGCTCACCACGGTTGGCTCTCGGCGGGTAGCAGGATACTGGCTACAAACGACGGCGGACGTACCTGGACCATGCAGTACGACGCCATGGCCCACCAACAGAGTGCGGCGTACGTCGATGGGGTTGATGCGATCTCCCCGCGCCAGGTCTGGGCGGCGACGAGCCTGGGACTCCTGCATACGACGAACGGCGGTCGCGCCTGGTCCTTCGTCAACCATGACACCGCTGCTCAGCCTTTTATTCTCGACTTTCTCGATGCGCGTCAGGGCTGGCGTGTCTCTTTTGGTGGGGAGATCGTGCTCCAACGCACCCTCGACGGAGGCGCGACCTGGTCAACAGTTGCCTCTCCCTGCTCAACCGCCAAAGCCGTAGGCGCCTACCGGCTCGATTCGGCTCATTTCATAACCTCAACAGCCGGCTGGCTCCTCTGTATCGTGCCCTTTGGCGCGCGCAGCGCGGCCCTGTTTCAGACGAGGGACGCCGGTCGGCACTGGGTCATGGTCAGGCAGGACCCTGCGCGGAGTCTGCCTATCCCTAGCGAGAATCAGCAGGTCGTCACGTCGCACCTATTTTTCCTCGATGATCGCGACGGCTGGGTCAGCCTTGATACCCGCGGGCTATTCTCCACGCATAATGGCGGGCACTCCTGGCGCCGAATATCGGTGTTGCCTACCCTCCAGGGTCTCGACTTTCTCGATGCGCGCCGCGGGGTTGGCGTGGAGACGTCTCCGTCGAACGACGTGTCGGACGCATCCACGCTCCTGACGACGTGGGATGGAGGCGCAACCTGGTCGGCCATCTATCCCCCGCCCGTCCCGATTGGCCTACCGGCGTGCCGGGCGCGTGACCTGACTGCCGACGTGTTCTGGCAAGGGGCTACAGGATCGATGTACGGTGGCGTCACGTTCTCCGCACGCACCTCTGCTGCTTGTCTCCTACGGGATGCTCTCCAGATCCAGCCTCTCGATACACATAGGGCGCCCCTTCCCATCCGTATCATTCACCTCACTGGGAACAGTGTTCCGGGCGTCGTGGTAGAACCGGATCAGCGTGCCGCCATGTCCCTCTTTTGGAGCAACTACTGCGGGCCGACTGTCTCCTACCCGTTGCGCGTGCGTATCACCCTACCTGCCGGGAACGGCCAGTTCAGTGTTCCCGTGCGTAACGGTGGCGTGCCCCGTTGCGACACGCCCTCGTACCAATCCACACTCAGCGAAGGTCCCGTGCAACCACGCGACCCTCCCGTCACAGTACAAGTCGGCAGGGAGGGAGGATAGACGATAATCTCTCGCGCCTATTTCGGGGCCATGCGGATGGCGCCGTCGAGGCGGATGACCTCGCCGTTGAGCATGGGATTCTCCACGATGTGCCGCGCCAGCAGGGCGTACTCCGAGGGGTTGCCCAGGCGCGCCGGGAACGGGACCTGCTGGCCCAGCGACTGCCGCGCCGGCTCAGGCAGGCCGGCCAGCATCGGCGTGTCGAAGATGCCCGGCGCGATGGTCATGACGCGGATGCCGTAGCGCGCCAGTTCGCGGGCAATGGGCAGGGTCATACCCACCACGCCGCCCTTGGACGCGGAGTAGGCGGCCTGGCCGATCTGCCCGTCGAATGCCGCCACGCTGGCCGTGTTGACGAAGACGCCGTGCTCCTCCGTGGCGTCCGCCGCGCCGCCCCTGGTCACCATGGCGTTGGCCGCCAGCCGGATGACGTTGAAGGTGCCGATCAGGTTGACCGCAACCACCTTTGAGAACCAGTCCAGCGAGTGCGGCCCCTCCTTGCCCACCACGCGCGTGGCGACCGCAACCCCGGCGCAACTGATCGCCCCGTGCAGGCCGTCAAACGACTCATAGGCCAGGTCGATGGCCGCCTGCACATTTTCCTCGTCGGTCACGTCGGCGCGTATGAAGCGCACGCCCGCGCCAAGGTCGGCCACCACGCCCGCGCCCGCCTCCTCGTTGAGGTCCGCGATCACCACGTTGGCGCCCGCACCCGCGAACTCGCGCACGCACGCCGCGCCCAACCCCGAGCCGCCGCCCGTCACCAGAAAGGTCCTGCCTGCCAGTTGCATACACACGCTCCCTTTAGCCATTAGCCGTTAGCTCTTGTTTGGCTAACGGCTAATGGCTAATCAATTCTCTCGATGATCGTCCCATTGGCCATGCCGCCGCCCTCGCACATGGTTTGCAGGCCGTAACGGCCGCCGGCGCGCTCAAGCTCGTGCAACAGAGCGGTCATCAGGCGCGCGCCCGAGGCGCCCAGGGGATGGCCGAGGGCGATGGCCCCACCGTTGACATTGACTTTGGACATGTCGGCGCCCGTCTCCCGCTGCCAGGCCAGCACCACGCTGGCGAAGGCCTCGTTGATCTCCACCCGATCGATCTGGTCTAGAGTCAGGCCGGCGCGGTCGAGCGCCTTGCGCGTGGCCGGGATCGGCGCGGTCAGCATCAAGATTGGATCGTCGCCGGCCAGCGAGAAGGAGACGAAGCGGGCGCGCGGCCGCAGCCCCAGGCGCGCGGCCAGCCCGCGCTCCATGATCAGGATGGCCGCCGCGCCGTCGCTGATCTGCGAGGAATTGCCGGCCGTCACCATGCCGTCCGGCTTGAACGCCGGCTTGAGACCGGCCAGTTTCTCCATGCTGGTGTCGGGCCGGATACCCTCGTCGCGGTCCATCATCGCCGTGTTGCCGTCCTCGTTGCGCACCGGAACCGGCACGATCTGCCCCTCGAAGCGCCCCTCCAGTGTGGCGACAGCGGCGCGGCGATGGCTCCGCAGGCTCAGCGCGTCGAGGTCGCCCCGGCCGAGGCCCCACGTCTGGGCGATCAACTCGGCGCTGATGCCCTGCGGGACCAGCCCGTCCTCGTAGCGTCGTACCATGCGCGGCCCGAAGGGTTGGCCCGGCCCGTGGTCCACGGTCGAGCCCAGGGGCACACGCGACATAGTCTCCACGCCGCACGCGATCACCGCGTCGTAAGCGCCGCTCATCACGCCCTGCGCGGCGAAGTGGACGGCCTGCTGGCTGGAACCGCACTGCCGGTCGACAGTCGTCCCCGGCACGGACTCGGGGAAGCCAGCGGCCAGAGCAGCGTTGCGGCCCACGTTGAGCCCCTGCTCGCCCACCTGGCTGACGCAGCCGGCGATGACGTCCTCCACGAGGTCGGGCGCGACGCCCGCACGGTCCACCAGCGCCGCCAGGGTGTGCGCCAGCAGGTCGACCGGGTGCCACTCCCTGAGCCGGCCGTTGCGCCGCCCCACCGGCGTGCGCAGCGCCTCCACGATCACGGCCTCTCGCATCTCCGCCATATCCCTCTCCTCTCTGACGTTGTATCCAGCATCGTACTTGCCGGCGTCCTCGCGTCGATACAGGGCAGGCAAGGCTTACTCCTCCCCGCGTTGCCGTGCCTCCAACGCTGCCTGGAGCGCCGCGATCTGGCGCGCCTGTTCCTCGGCAAGGCTCACCGCCTCATCGGCTCTCCGGCGCTCTTGCTCCGCCGCCTGCCGCTCGCGCTCGGCCAGACGCAGCGCCTCGTCGGCCCGTTGCCGCCCTTGCTCCGCCGCCTGCCGCTCTTGCTCCAAGAGGCCCTGCGCCTCGTCAGCCCGTTGTCGCTCCCGCTCCGCCATGCGTCGTTCGCGTTCGGCCACGCGCACCGCTTCGCCCAGAGTGGGCATCAGCTGCCCGTCGCGGTCGGTCACGCGCAGCAGCATGCCCTGGGCACGAAAGGTGACGTCGACCACCCAGCTATGCCAGTGGCCACCAGCCATCGCGCGCCAGGGCACGAAGCCGCGCGGCCCGCGCCGCCAGGCCTGTACGTCTGTCCCCAGATAGTCGGTGGTTGGATCGAAGACCAGGTATTCCTGTACCCCCGCGTCGTCGTACGCGGTTTTCTTCTTCCCGAGATCGTACTTCCAGGTACTTCTACTTAGGACTTCGATCACCAGTTGAGGCGCGCCCAGAGCCACGGCGTTGAGCGACGACAGGTCACCCGGCTCGGCGGTCAGATGGACAAGGATGTCGGGGCTCGGTTGCCAATCTTCCTTGTCCGGCACATCGCCCATCAGGGTCGTCAGCTGCATGCCCACGTGCCAGGGCGTCCCACGCTTCTCCTGCACGTACAATAGGTTTTCGCACAGGGTGCGGATCGCTCTCTGGTGCAGGTCCGTGCCCACCAGATCCTCCTCGGTGTCGTCGGTCAGCACATGGGGATCGCGCGTCTTGCCCGAATCGGTTAATACCTGTATGGCCATGGAATCCGTCCTTTGCTCCACAAAAGTCTTGATGGCGGTCTCTTGCGTCCCTTATGTCCATCCGTCCCCAGATGCGTCCAGAGGCGGCCTGTTCAATTAGTTAGTTGCCGTTTGTGGCTCGGTCGCCTTTGGAGCCGAGGCATAGTCGTGGAAGCGGTCGCGCAGGGTGGACTTCTGGAACTTGCCGACGGAGGTCTTGGGGATCTCGCCCACAAAGGCGACCCCATCGGGTATCCACCACCTGGCGAAGTCGGGCTCCAGGTGGGCCAAAATAGTCTGCTCGTCGGCCTCCTGCCCCTCGCGCAGCACCACCACGGCCAGGGGCCGCTCACCCCAACGCTCGTGCGGGATGGCGATCACGGCGGCCTCGGCCACGGCGGGGTGGCCCATCAGGGCGTTCTCCAACTCCACCGAGCTGATCCACTCGCCGCCCGACTTGATGACGTCCTTGGAGCGGTCCTGGATGCGCACGTAGCCGCGCGCGTCGAGAGTCACGATGTCGCCGGTGCGGAACCAGCCGTCGTCCGTCCAGCGGTCGTCGCCCTCGGGGCTGTTGTAGTAGGCGCTGGCCACCCAGGGACCACGCACCTCCAGCTCGCCCATGGAGGCGCCGTCCCAGGGCACGAGACCCTCGCCGCCGCGGGCGCGCACCTCGATGAACTGGCCCGGTCGCCCCTGGGTGGCGCGATAGGCGTACTGCTCTGCCGGCGGGGCCTCGTAGAGATCGCCCGAGAGGCGCGAGACGGTACCCAGCGGCGCCATCTCGGTCATGCCCCAGGCGTGCACCACGTTGAGGCCGTGTCGCTCCGCGAAGCCCTCGATCAGGCTGCGCGGGGCGGCCTGCCCGCCCACCATCATGGTGCGCAGGGCCGAGAGGTCGTAGGCGCCGGGGTTCTTATCCAGCGTCTGCAGGATGCCCATCCAGATGGTGGGCACGCCGCCGGTCATGGTCACGCGCTCGTCCTGCAGGAGCTGCAGCAGGCTGGTGGGGTCGAGGTTGGGGCCGGGGAACACCTGGTTGGCGCCGATGAGGACGCTGGTGAAGGGTATGCCCCAGGCGTTGGCGTGGAACATGGGCACCACGGGGCAGGTCGTATCCCCTTCGGAGAGGTCCATCATGTCGGGCAGCGCGGCGACCAGCGAGCGCAGCACGATGGCGCGGTGCGAGTAGAGCACGGCCTTGGGCCGGCCGGTCGTGCCCGAGGTGTAGCACATCGCCGCCGCCTCGCGCTCCTCGGGCTCGTCGTCCCGGAAGGCCGCGGGGTCGGCGGCGGCCAGCAGCGCCTCATAGGACAGCATGCCCTCGGGCGCCTCGCCATCCTCGGAGATGACCACGATGTGCTCCGCCTTGACCGCGTCGCGGAACTGCGCGAGCAGCGGCAGCAGCGTCTTATCGACCAGGATCACGCGGTCCTCGGCGTGGTTGACGATGTAGGTCAGGTCGTTGGGGTGCAGGCGCAGGTTGAGCGTGTGCAGCACGCCGCCCATGGCGGGGATGCCCAGGTAGGCCTCCAGGTGCTGGTGGTGGTTCCAGGCCAGGGTGGCGATGCGGTCTCCGCGTTGCACCCCCAGACCCTGCAGCGCCACGGCCAGCCGCCTGGCGCGGTCCACCATATCGGCGTAGGTATAGCGGTGGTAGCTTTTGTCGGGCAGGCGGCTGACGATCCTCTTGGGGCCGAACAAGGCCTCGGCGCGTCGCAACAGCGCGGACACCGTCAGCTGATAATCCATAATCAAGCCGTTCATCGTCGTCGACCTCCTCGTCTCCCAATGGTATCCGTGACCATACATCTCGTCGCGCCCCATCGTCGCGCGCCCGGTGTCCCCAGTCTACACCGAATGGCGGTCAGGAGGGCGCGGGACAGGGGGAAGCACGCGGCCTGCGGCTAAAGCCGCATGGCAGGGGGAAGCACGCGGCCTGCGGCTAAAGCCGCATGGCAGGGGGAAGCACGCGGCCTGCGGCTAAAGCCGCATGGCAGGGGACGGACACTGAAGTGTCTCGGGTGCGGCGTACTATAGGCCGCGGTGATCGACCTGTCCCGGCGCGTCGTTATGGATGTGCGCCGCGTCCGTGGTCCTCGCACAGGTGTCGCAAGCTTACACTGCTGGCGTCTCCGATTGCGAGGCGACCAGGCCGCAGAGAAGGCCCAGGACGAGGCACAGCGGCGAGTACAGCAGGGCGTTCCAGCGCCCGAACGGCGTGGCCTTGACCGACAGGGAAAAGGCGGAGGCGATGAAGCCTCCGACGGCGCGAACCATTAGCACCGTCGTGAGCGTCCAGGCGCTCCAGCGAAACATCCAGCGCGGCGTCCAACGGCCCCACAGGCCCATCCGCCCCAAGACGGTGAGGCTGGCCAACCACAGCAGCGCGGCTATTACCCAGGTCGGGCCGGCCGACGGCAACGCCCCATTCTTACCGTGAGCAAGTGGACCCAGTACCGTGGCCGCGAACTGCTCCTTACTCCGCGCGGGCCAGGGTCGTCCCGTGGCCCACACCGCGTGCAAACAGCCGATGGCCGCAAGGGCCGCGGCGGCAATCAGGCCGGCCAGGCGAATTCCAGGTCGCATACGTCCCCTCCCGCAACGACTAACTCGTAACAATGCCCCTATATATAATGTAGCCACATCCGGCGTCGCGCCCGCAAATTTGTGGGCCACGCTAGGGTAACCGGGCATGCATGCTCACTGTCGCATGCTTCACCCGGCGCGACAAGACATCGCGTTGCGCATAGCGAGATTTGTTACCGGGCAACAGCTACCTGTCGCGGGTATCAGTAGCAGAATGGAACCACGACCACATTGCCGACTGCCTATACAGAGGCGCCTACCGCGCGCTGAGAGACAGTGACATGAACCAGCGGCAGGGAGCAAGGAAGATATGAACGCGGCGGACGATCTGCCCTCGGTCGTGGTCGATGGGCGAAGACTCGCCGACGCGCAGATCACGGCGCTGCTCAACGCGCTCGCGCAGAGCACGCCGGAGGCGCCGCACCCGCTGATGTCGGCCCTGAAGGCGCACGCCGACCATGCGTCCGTCGATCTCTTCGCCTGGCGCCTGTTCCAGGCGTGGCTGATCGAGGGCGCGCCGCTGCGGGAAAACTGGGCTCTCAAGGCCGTGGGGCTGCTCGGCGGCGACGCCTCGGCGCTCATGCTGACGCCGCTGGTGTGCGCCTGGCCCGGCGAGAGCCAGCATCAGCGCGCGACGCTGGGCCTGGAGTGCCTGCGCGCCATCGGCAGCGACGCGGCGCTAATGGCCATCGGCGGCATCGCCCAGAAGGTCAAGTTCAAGGGCCTGCAAGCCAAAGCGCAGGCGGCCATGGAAGACATCGCGCGGGCGCAGGGCCTGACCCGCGTCCAGCTCGAGGACCGCGTGGTCCCCGACTGCGACCTGGACGAGCGGGGATCGCGCACCTTCGACCTGGGGGGACGGCGCTTCACGTTCGCGCTGGGGCCGGGCCTGACGCCGCTGCTGCGCGACGAAAAGGGCGCCTTACGGCCAACCCTACCCAAGCCCACGGCGACAGACGATCTCGCCCTGGCCGCGCGGGCGGCGGACGACTGGAAGCTGCTCAAGAAAGGGGTCGCCGAGGTGGCCAAAGTCCAGGCTGTGCGCCTGGAGCAGGCCATGGTCACCGGCCGCCGTTGGACCCCAACCGAGTTCGAGACCTTGCTGGCGCGCCACCCGCTGATGACCCACCTGGTACGCCTGCTGGTCTGGGGCCGCTACGACGACGCGGGGACCCTCACCGCGACGTTCCGCCTGACCGAAGACGGCGGCTACGCCGACAGCAAGGACGCACCATGCGCACTCGACGGCAAGGGGTCTATCGGCGTGGTCCATCCGCTGCACCTGTCCGCGGACGAGCGGTCGGCGTGGGGCGAACTGCTGTCCGACGACGAGCTTCGATGTTACCGCGGGTGCGTGCCGGGCATGACCTTGACCGTACCAGGCTCCTCGTGGGAGGCGATAGCCCAATCGCTGTCCGTGTAGCTGACGTGCCAGAGATGATCGCGATGCGCCTGCGCCTTGCGAGAGGGGTCGTAGTATTCCTCGAGTTTGTCGAATGCGTAGACGGCGGCGTCGCGCGGATGATACGGGACACGGGAAATGCCCAGGCGGCGCAGTTCGCCCACATCGTCGAAGCCAAGCAACGAGATGTCGCCGGGGATAGTTAGCTGCTGGTCGCGCACGATCGCCGTGTACGCTTCGATCGCGGCATACGATGTGGTGCAGAGCACGGCCGTTGGCGTCGGGACGCCGGCGCGCCCTCCCACTAAAACACTCGCGTTCATGCGAATGCCATGGTAGCCGAAGGGACTATTGCCCAGCGCCGTGCTGTCGGCGTTCGGCCCCGTCGACCCGGAGATGATCAGCCGGCGATCCGGGCTGAGACCCTGCGCCTGCAACTCGTCGAGGATACCCTGGCGCCGTTGCTGCTGCACCTGGTCGTGTTCCACATCGAGGAGGACGCCGATGTGGCAGTGTCCCGCCTCGCACAGCTTGCGCACGGCCTTGCGCCCCGCATCGTAATGATCTAACGACACGACGGGCGCGCGCGTCAGCAGCGCATGCTGGTCGTCATCGGTCAGCCAGCGGTCGAGCAAGACGACCGGAACATCGGCCTCCTGCAACTGTCTGATCAGATCGCGACGGATCATCATCTGGCGCACGGACGGGCCGCGATAGAGTCCCTGGGCCGGCGCGAGGATGACGCCGTACAGGCTGTGCGCGCGGTCGACGAAGGAGTGCAGGATGTCTTGCTCGGCGCCAAGATCCTCGCCATGGGGACGCAAGATAAGGTTGTAGGTCGACCCGGCATGGATCGTGAGATGCGCGATGACACTCGACCAGAAGCTGCTGAACACAATCCCTCCGATGGCGACCGCCAGGTGCGACCGCTCGGATCGCGGCCCCATCGTGTCGAGGCCAAGATAGGTGGCCGCCAACTGATGAATCTCCGTGAGCGTGAAAGCCTGCTCGTCATGCAGGGCCTGCAGCAGTTTGGCGACCTGCTCCGGATTGGCGAAGGCGCCACGCGGCAACGACTCGATCCTAGACACGATGGCGTGCCGGCTCGCGCTCGTGTAGCCGATGCGTCGCGCGAGCTCACCTTGCGTGAGACCACGGGCGTCACGATAGCTCTGGAGCAACCGCCCGAACTGCTCGCCTCTGTACATCGCCCCTCTCCCTGTTAGAATGCTGGTCAAGCGCGGCCGCCACTGGCGCGATGGCGCTTGGGTTGGGCCAAACGGCGCGAATGGGCGCGAATGTGCGCTATAAGGCACAGCCGCTCACCCGAATAGACACATTTTAGCTTGTTCGCGCGTCCGCTGCTGGTCCACAATAGGCGGTAACGACGGCAGTCGCTCGATGATCATGGTATCGCACTTTGCCAGATGATCGCGGTGTGCGACGCCACGTCGTAGACGCAACAGTAAGCGGAGAGGAGATAAGCATCCTGGGGGCGTGGCCGACCACCATCTGGATCTGGGCCTGCGTGAAGGACGATGCTGGTGGGGATGCGCGGATGGTTGAATGGCGTGCCTATGCGTTCATTGTCGTGGCGCGCTAAACCCACGAACCCACGACGACCTTGCACTTGGACCCGCGTCGTGTTACTATACGATCATCCTTGTTAGAAAATTACCAGATATGCTCGTACGAAAAGGACCCGTATGGTATCGATTGGTGGCGGCAATCCAATGGAGCGACTGCCCGTGCGCGCCGAACGCCGTCTGCTGCTCATCGATCAGTTCCAGCGCAAGCCGTTCCTGGCCGTCAATGAACTCGCCGCGGCCCTCAACGTCTCTCCTATGACGGTGCGTCGCGATCTCCACCTCCTCGCCGAGGAGGGGGTAGTGCGGCTCATGCATGGCGGCGCTGTGCGCGTGGTCGGGCGGCCCCTGGAGAAGGTGTTCGAGCAACGCCAGGGCATTCGTGGGGCCGAGAAGCACGCCATCGGAGCAATCGCCGCGGGTTTGATACGCGAGGGCGAGGTGATCGGTCTGGACGCGGGGACAACGACTCTCGCCGTCGCCCGCGCCCTGCGTCCGCGCGAACGACTGACGGTGGTCACGCATTCCCTCGCCGCCATCGTAGACTTGTCCGCACAACCACACGTCGAGGTGATGGCCCTGGGAGGGTTGCTGCAGATGCACACCTGTGCGTTTGCCGGCGCGACCGTGACGGCGATGTTGCGAGAGCTATGCCTGCAGACGCTCTTTCTATCCGCGACCGGTTTCACCATCGAGGATGGTATGACGTGCAGCAGCCTCTATGAGACTGATACGAAGCGCGCCCTCATCGCGGCGGCGCGGCGCGTCATCCTGGTCGCCGATCACACCAAGCTGGGCCTCGTTTCCATGATGCACGTCGCGTCGCTCGACGCGGTGCATGAGGTCGTGACCGACGCCGGCTTGCCGGAGGAGGCGCGTCGCGCGCTCGAGAACCGTGGCCTACGGGTGCATATCGCGGACGTCGACCGCACACGGACGGGACGGAGGGAGGAGGTGCAACGGTTAGGGTAGGGTAAGCTGGGCCATGCCGTCCGAGGCATGGCGCCAGGATTAGGTCTGATCCAGGTTTTCGCACGCTGAATCACCGAGGAATAAAGCGCATGAAACGTTCGTATCGCCTGTTACTCGCCGTCCCGCTCGTCGCCACGCTGACCGCTGTCGCGGCGCCGACGACCCGCGCGGCCCAGCCGCAAGCCGCGCCGCGCGCCGCGGTCACGCTCAACATCGCCACGGTCGACAATCCGCAGATGATCGACATGGAGCACCTCACCCCCGTCTTCGAGAAGCAGTACGGCATCAAGGTCAACTACCAGACGTTGCCCGAGAACACGCTGCGCCAGAAGGTGACGGCGGACGTCGCGACCGGGGGCGGCCAGTTCGACCTGGCCACGGTGGGCACCTACGAGGTGCCGATCTGGGCCAAGAACGGCTGGATCGTCAACCTGCAGCCGTATTTCGCCAAGCAGAGCGCGGCGGCGCAAAGCGCCTACAACCTCGGCGACATCCTCCCACAGGTCCGCAAGGGGCTCTCGTACCGGAACAGCCTGTACTCCCTGCCGTTCTACGGCGAAAGCTCGATGCTGTTCTACAACAAGACCCTGTTCAGCCAGGCGCACCTGATGATGCCGCTGCACCCGACGTGGGACCAGGTGGCCTCGTTCGCGGCCAAGCTCAACAACCCCTCGAAGAACCAGTACGGCATCTGCCTGCGCGGCCTGCCCGGCTGGGGCGAGATGGGCGCGCCGCTGACGACCGTCATCAATACGTTCGGCGGCGAGTGGTTCGACCAGAAGTGGCAGCCGCAACTGACCAGCCCGGCCGACAAGGCGGCGGTCTCGTTCTACATCGACACGCTGCGCAAGTACGGCGAGCCCGGCGCCACCAGCGCCAGCTTCACGGCCTGCGAGACCGACTTCGCGCAGAGCAGGGTCGCGATGTGGTACGACGCCACCTCGGCCGCGGGCGTGATCAGCGATCCCAAGCAGTCCAAGGCCGCCAGCGAGGTAGGCTACGCCTACGCGCCGACCAAGGTGACGCCGCTGGGTTCGCACTGGCTGTGGGCGTGGTCGCTGGCCATGGAGTCGTCGAGCCACAACAAGGACGCCGCCTTCACCTTCCTGACCTGGGCCACTAGCAAGGCCTACATCAACCTCGTGGCCAACTACAAGGGATGGGGCAACGTCCCGCCAGGCACGCGCCTCTCCACGTTCAATAACCCCAACTACAAGAAGGCCGCGCCCTACGCGAACATCATCCTCGACTCGATTCAGACGGCCGATCCGACCCACGCCACGCTGCATCCCGTCCCCTACGTGGGCGTGCAGTTCGTGGGCATCCCCGAGTTCCAGGCCATCGGCACGCAGGTGACGACCAACCTGTCCGCCGCGATCGCCGGCAGTACGTCGGTGGACCAGGCGCTGCAGCTCTCGCAGACGCAGGTCGAGCATACGATGCGCCAGGCCGGCTACCTCAAGTAGCAGACCCTCACCTATCCCTCACCCCCAGCCCCCTCTCCCTTCGCGGGAGAGGGAGATGAGGGGACTCCCATCGGTCTGAAACATATCCAGGCGCTATTGGAAACGTCGTGGAGGGACCGGATCTTGGAAGATTCGGTCCCTACCGCACCCTGGTACGCTGTATAGGTCAGGCCATCCGATAGGGCCGATGCTGCGTCACTCGTCACTCGTCACTCGTCACTCGTCACTCTCTCGGGGGTGTAAGACATTATGAGCATGCGTGCGGCAGTCTCCGCGACAATCATCGAGGGCACGGCACGACGGTCGCGCCCGCGCCGCCTCCCCTTCCGGCTGGTCTTGCTGCTGCCCGCCATCATCTACCTCGCCGTGATGACGCAGGCCCCCTTTGCCCTGACCCTGTGGTACAGCCTGCACCGGTGGATCCTGACCTCGCCCGAGCTCGGCGTGAGCTGGGTGGGCCTGGACAACTTCGTCTACACGGTGACCCAGGACACGACCTTCCAGGCCTCCGTCCTCAACTGGTTGATCATGACGCTCGGCATCATCGTGCCGTCCCTGGTGTTGGGCATGGCGTTCGCCCTGCTGCTGAACCGCCGCTTCCCCCTGCGCGGGCTGGTGCGTTCGCTGATGATCGCCCCCTTCTTCGTGATGCCGACGGTCAACGCGCAGGTGTGGACCAACCTGCTGTTCAACCCCGTCTTCGGCCTGTTCGCCTGGCTGACCAGCACGCTCGGCTTCGGGCGCGTGGACATCCTGGCCAACGCGCCCAAGCTGGGCGTGATCACCATCGCGGTCTGGCAGTGGACGCCCTTCATGATGCTCATCTTGCTGGCGGGACTGCAGGGGCTCTCGGACGAGGTACACGAGGCCGCGCAGCTCGACGGGGCCTCCGGCCTGAGCGAGTTCCGCTACATAATTTTGCCGCAACTCGGGCGCTACATCGAGCTGGCCGTGCTGCTGGGCACGATCTACGTGCTGCAGCTCTTCGGCGAAATCTTCGTGGCCACCCAGGGTGGCCCCGGCACGGCGACGACGACGATCCCCTATTACGTCTATCAAACGATCGCGCAGAGCAACGATGTGGGCTCATCGGCGGCGCAGGGCGTGCTGGCCGTCGTGGTGGCCTCGATCGTCGCGGCCTTGCTGCTGCGCCTGCTCGTGCGAACCTTTAGCCGTAGCGTACAGGTGGAAGCATGATCGGAACAGGGACACGAGCGCGCGCGGGCGTGGCCACGACGGCCCGACGCCGCGCCAGGCCGGGCGGCGCGGCGCTGACGGCGCTGACCTACGTCATCGCCATCCTCATCTTTTTCCCGATCCTCTGGACGGTGCTGACGGGGCTCAAGACCGAGGGCAACGCGGTGGCTCAGCCACCGACGCTGATCTTCAGCCCCACGCTGGAGAACTACGGCAACGCCCTGTTCGAGCGCGGCTATAGCAGCTACTTCTTCAACTCGGTCGTGCTGAGCCTGGGGTCGACGCTGCTGGCCTTTGCGCTCGGCGTCCCCGCGGCCTACAGTCTGGCCCTGTTCCCGACCAAGCGCACGCCGGGGGTGCTCTCGTGGGTGCTCTCGACCAAGATGCTGCCCGTCGTCGGCGTGATCATCCCGCTGATCGTCATCTACAAGCAGTTGCACATCTACGACAGCCAACTGGGCATGATCCTGCTCTACGCGGCGATGAACCTGCCCCTGGTCATCTGGATGATGCGCTCGTTCTTCGCTGAGGTACCGCGCGAGATCTTGGAGGCCAGCTACATCGACGGCGCCAACTTCGGGCGCACGCTGAGGTCGGTCATCCTGCCCCTGGCCGCGCCCGGCCTCGCCGCCACGGGGTTGCTCTGCGTCATCTTCGCCTGGAACGAGTTCTTCCTGGCCCTCAACCTGACGGGTCCCAACGCGGGCACGCTGCCGGTCTACATCACGGGCTTCGTCTCCAGCGAGGGGCTCTTCTGGGCCAAGCTCTCCGCAGCCTCGACCGTGGCCATCGCGCCGGTTTTTATCGCCGGCTGGACGGCGCAGCGCGCGCTAGTACGCGGGCTGACCATGGGCGCGGTGAAATAGCTGACCGGCCTCCGGCGCAACCCCGACGTCCTCAAGCTCCGGGCTTCGGAAACGCCGCTTGAGCGTTATTGTTGCGGAGTTTGCGGCGCACCTTGCGACGGAAGCGGAGCGGTCGGCGCGCGCGGTCGTGCAGGATCTGCGACAGCAGATAGATGTCGTGACCGCGCGGGAGCGTCGCCTCCGCTGAGAGTCAAATGTGATGTTCCGGGAGTAGGACAAAGGCTGCTCGCATCTGATCATCGGGTCGTGACGGAGACGGTTGTCCGAGTGTCGATCCAGGCGTAGAGGGGCGACCAGCTGGGGCCGAAGACGCCGATCCTGAGCGTGTAGGCCCCGCGGGCCAGGGTAGGCGGGACGACCCAGGCGGCGGACAGGGAGTGCGGTACACCCGCCGTGAAGCCGACGAGACCGCGCCAGGTTTGCGCGACCAGGCGGCCGGCCGCATCGTAGACGTAGAAGTCGACGACCGTCCCCGTGAGCGGCGCGCTCGCCGTCAGCGTGGCCCGCAGCGTCGCGGCCAAGCCGGAGGTGACGGTGAGCGGCGCGACCGATGCATCGGTCGCGCGGATGGTCAGCGCCGGCGGCGTCTGGATGGTCGTCGTGGTCGGGAGAGCGGGCATGATCATGGTCACGGATGGCGCAGGATCCTGACCGGGCGGGACTGACGCGGATATGGTCGGCGCGGCCGGCGTGAGCGTTGGCGGGACCGCACCGGCAGAGGGCGTTGCCGTGCTGCCGGCCGCGGTAAGATCTGGGGGGACCGTCGCGGTGGAATCCGGCGTTGCCGTTGCGGGAGCCGGCGTCGCAGGGATCGTCGCGGCGGGAGCCAGGGTCGCGGGGACAGGCGTCGTGGGCGTGAACCCTATCGTGGCCGTGATGGCCGTCGCCGTCGTTGCCATCGTCATCACCGGGGTGGGTGCGACGCTTGTCGTGGTCGGCGGCGACGCAGGGGCCGTGGCCCCTGTGGAGATAGGCGCGGGCCTGGGCCTGAGGGTGGGCGTTCGCGGGACGAGGCCGGCGGTGGCCGGGCGCAAGACGAGGGCGGTGAGTGAGTAGGGCGCGACATACTGCCGGAAGGTGCGGGCCACCCCGGACGCGCCGCCGGTCTTGATAGCGGCGCTGCCCAACCCATAAGAGTAGACCGCGGCGCGGGAGGCAGGCGCGTATCCCCCCAGGTCGATGGTGAGATTATACCCGCGGCGAGGCGACCGGTCGATCAGTAGCACGGTCAGGCCGCCGTCAGCCTGACGAACGGCGTGGACGGCCACCTGGGCCTGGCGTGACGTGGCCGCGACCATGTGGCCGTCCGGCCGCGCCAGGAGGGCCAGCATGCGCAGCCCATAGTAGGGCGGGAACGGCGCGTTGGCCGGCGGCTCGCGCGTCGTACCCAGTGCGTTGCCGCTGGAGAGGAGGCCGAGGTCGCCGTAGGTCGCCGTCCCGTAGAGCGCTGGGCTAATATTCCCGCCCGTGTCCAGGCCATTGTGTAAGTCCCACCAACTGGCATTGGCCGCGCCGTTCTCCAGCCACGTCAGCAGGCCGTCGGCCAGGAACAGCGCGTTGACCAGGCTGACGCGCTGTTTGCCGGTGCTGTCGGTGTTCGTCTCGCCCAGCATGATAGCGATGCGCCGTCCAGCAGCCCCGCAGGCGTGGACGAGCGCGCGGCGCAGCGCGGACATCATGCCGGCGATGCGGCCGGTGCTGCGCAAGAGATCCGCGTCACCGCCTCGATTGTCGTTGGCATACCAATGCACGTCGACGAAGTCGATCCCGTGGCAGAGCACGGGCAGGATAGTACCGTCCCAGTCCGGCCGTTGCCCCTCCGGCCAGTAGCCGGGGGTGGTGACGGCCACACCAACCTGAATCGAGGGGTCCACGGCCTTCATGGTGTCGATGTAGGCCAGCGCGTTGCGGGCGTAGGCGGCGGGGCCTTTTTCGCGGTGCAGGTCGCGTTCCGACAGGCCCGCGACGTAGGGTCCGTAGCTGCCGTTGTCGTAGACTTCGTTGCCGATCTCCCAATACCTGACCCCGTAGCCCTTGACCCGGTTGGCGTAGCGCACCCATGCCGCCGCTTCCGCGGGGTCGCCGCCCCTCGTGCCCGCAGCGTTGGAGCCGTAGTTGACCGTGATCAGCGGCTGGGCGCCCACCCGGCGCGCCAGATCCATGAAGGCGTCGAAGGTGTCGGCGGGGTAGGGATGGCCGCCCCCAGTGAACGCGTTGGCCGCCCAATGGTAGTCGTCGGCGCTAGAGCCGCCGGGGAAGCGCAGCAGGGAGACGCCGGCCCGACGCAACAAGGACGGGACCGGCTTGTCCAGCAGGTGCGGGTCCCACACGGCGGTATTGACGCCAAAGGCAGTAGCCGGTACGACAGCGTGGATGACCTTGGGGTCGACGCTGATGTCGGCGACGGCCGCCGCGGGGATAATGGTCATAGGGCTGGTCTCGAAGAACCTTGTCGCCAGCGCGCCCGCGCAGAGGACGATAGCTGCGACAACGCAGGCGAGGCGCTGTCGGACGGAGAGCGGCGTCAGCACGGACTCTCTCCTTTCCAAACGTCCGAGGGGTTGTCGTGGGTGCGCGGCCCGGCTGCCGTCGTCCGGCCGGCGGACGCCGGGTCCACGTGGATTGTACCGTGTCGCCGGCCTCGCGCGCACCTATTCGCCCCTTTCGGTGTGTCATCGACGCGCCCGTTCACCAGTTGATCGCTCCCTGGCTATACCGTGCTTATGCCCATGGGATTGACGCCACTTTCATCAGATTTTCATGCCAGTCAGGGCCGCATTAGGCGGCGCGTAGCCCAAAAGGGCGCCGGGGAAACAGGACGCCATCCGTGCATCATCACCGGTGGATTCAGCCCGACGCTCATTTATAGTGACGGTGGACGGCGTCGACCGGCGATGATCGCGCGGGTGCCGTTGGTGATACCGGGACAACGATCGTCTCTTTCCCATCTCTGCTGATGCAGTACGGGGTTCTGTCATCCATAGTAGAAGATAAGAAAGGTAAGGCGTACCCGGCACATCTCATCGTGTCCTCCGCAGTCGTGCTTCCCCTCCCTCTTAGCCCATTGGGAGGACGCGCGGTAGCCACGCGGCGGGCACAAGTCCCTTCTTTCACCCCCTAGACACAATGACCGTTCGGCGCGCATTGTCCTATGCGCGCGGCGGTCGCGCGATGACGCCAGGCGCCAGGGGACGGAGCCGCCGCCTTCGACGGCATCCATGTGTACCACGGACGATACATCCATGTGCCGAGGACGGCGTACCCATGCGTGATGAACAGGGAGCCTGTACGGCTCGGATGACACATCGATGTGCAATAAACGGTATGCTTATATAAGAAAAATGGCTGGCTGATCTGCCATTACCGCTCATGAGGGGCCACTTCTTTACCCAATGTTAAACCAGCGTTAACACGTCGTTAACGCTGGGCGCGTACAGTGAAGGGTAGAGGCAGCACGGGAGCAGCCCACACTGCTCGTCCACCTCACGCCAGACAGCGTCCCACGTCTGAGCCGTCCGATGTGTCGCATACGACAACCGGCGCATGCGCCTTCCATACGTATGCGACGACGCATGCGCCCCCATAGTCCCCTCTTTGATGCCCACGTCATCGCGGACGTATACCTGTTGTATCTCCCTATGATTTTTCTCTCCGCCACGACGCGAGGAGTGTGGCGCGCCCGCGCGCCGCGGCTCCATGGTCCGCGTGGATTGGCGGCCTCATCGTTAACAAGGAGCACAGATGGACGTGCTGGATCGTGTTCGCCCCCTCACCCTACATCGACCCAAGGAGCGCCTTGGAGAGGTGCTGCTTGAGACGACAGCCCTGACACAAGAGCAACTGCGGTCGGCCCTTGACCTGCACCGGCGGGAGGGCGTGCGCATCGGCCAATCGCTGGTCAGCCTCGACTTGGTGGGCGAGGAGCAAGTGGCCGCCGCGCTGGCCCAGCAGGCGGGCCTCCCCTACACCAGCCTGGCGCGGGTCGCCCTGGACGCCGCCGTGGCGCGCCGCCTGCCCGAGGAGGTGGCGCGTGAGCGGCGCGTGCTGCCGCTATACGATGACGGGGAGGCCGCGGTGCTGGCCTGCGCGGAGGCGCCGATCCCGCCGCTGCTCTCGCAGATGGAAGGCCTCCTGGGACGGCCCGTGCGCCCCATCATCGTCGCCGATGGGGCGCTGGAGCAGGCCCTGGACGCGCTCTACCGCGACGAGTATCTGCTCCACTCCACCACGGACCTACGGGCCCGCTCGCCGCGGGATTCGGCCCACCAGGTGCTCAGCACGGGGCAGAAAGTTGCCCTGCTGCTACTGCTGGCCGCAGCCACGGCGTGCTTCGTCGCGGCGCCCATCGCGGCGTTGACGGCGATCGCCACGCTGATCACCCTGTTCTACGTCGGCTTCTGCCTCTACAGGTTCTACCTGGTCTATCGCGCGCTCACGCACAAGCTAGGGCTGGAAACGACCGACGCGGAGGTCGCGGCGCTGGACGACCGCGACCTGCCGATCTATACCATCCTGGTGCCGGTCTACCACGAGGCCGCGGTCTTTCCTATCCTGGTCAAAGCCATTGCAGGGCTCGACTATCCCAAGGCCAAGCTGGACGTCAGGGTGCTGCTGGAGGAGGATGATGAGGAGACCATCAGGGTGGCGCGCGCGAGCGCGTTGCCCGCCCACTTCAGCCTGGTCATCGTGCCACCGGGCGGCCCCAAGGGCAAGCCCAAGGCCTGCAACTACGGCTTGATCGGGGCGCGGGGCGCGTATACCGTCATCTATGACGCCGAGGACATCCCCGAGCCGGACCAACTCAAGAAGGCCGTCCTGGCCTTCCGCAAGGGTGGCCCAGATCTGGCCTGTGTGCAGGCCAAGCTCAACTTCTTTAACCGCGACCACAACCTGCTGACGCGCTGGTTCACAAACGAGTACAGCATGTGGTTCGACCTCTTCCTGCCGGGCCTGGCCGCGGGCGGCGCGCCGATCCCGCTCGGAGGCACCAGCAACCACTTCAAGACGGACGTGTTGCGCGGGCTCGGCGCCTGGGACCCCTATAACGTGACCGAGGACGCCGATCTGGGCATGCGCATGCACAAGGCCGGCTGGCGCACCGCCGTGATCGACTCTACGACCTATGAGGAGGCCAACTCGCGGCTGTATAACTGGATTCGCCAGCGCTCGCGCTGGATCAAGGGCTACGTCCAGACCTACCTGGTGCATATGCGCCATCCCCTCACGCTGTGGCGCGAACTGGGGACGCGCGGGTTCCTGAGCTTCCAGTTGGTGGTGGGCGGCACGTTCTTCGTGTTGCTGGTCAACCCGCTGGTCTGGCTGCTGACCGCGCTGTGGTTCGCCACGCACTGGGCGGTGATCCAGCAAATCTTCCCCGCGCCGATCTTCTACCTGGGCGCCATCGCCCTCTTCTTCGGCAACTTCACCTTTGCCTACCTCAATATGGCCGGCAGCCTCAAGCGCGGCTACCATGGCATGGTGCGCTACGGGCTGCTAAGCCCGCTGTACTGGGTCCTGATGTCCGTGGCGGCCTGGAAAGGCTTCTTGCAATTGTTCTACGCGCCGAGCTATTGGGAGAAGACGACGCACGGCCTGTCCGGCCACGGGGCGGCGGAGCGCGTGTTGGCCGAGCAGCTGGCCGAGCAAGGAGGGGCGGCATGAGCCTCTCTATCCCCTCCATTCCCGCGGCGCGGCGCGTCGTCCGCGCACCCCGCCCCATCCAGCCGGCGGGACGGGCGCCCGCGCAACAGGGCGCGCGCTCGTGGGCCGATACGCGCGTCGGAGCGAAGGTCTTCGCGGTTAGCGCGACCCTGAACCTGATCGCGGGCTGGTTCCTGGAGTACGTCTGGGGCATCGGCAACGCCGACGCGCTCTCGCGCACCACCAACGCCTCGTACGTGCTGTTCTCGCGCGACCCGCACCTGGCCTCGATCGGCTTCGTATGGCCCGTTTTGCCCAGCATGCTGCAGTTGCCCCTGCTGCCCTTCCTGCACGCCCTGGGGCATCCCGAGTTCGCGGGACCCCTCGTCAGCGCGCTGGCCGGCGCGGGGACCATGGTCATCCTGGCCGCCATCCTGGGCCGCTTCGGCGTGACCGGGTGGATGCGGCTGCTGTGGCTACTGCCGGTGGCGCTGCACCCGCAGTTCTGGTACCTGGCCAGCAACGGCATGTCCGAGCCACTCTCCATCTTCTTCCTGATGCTGGCCGTGCTGGCCTTCCTCAGCGTGACCACGGACGTGCTGGCGCCGTCGGCGCTGGGCCTCAGTTTGGCCGGCGCGTTCTTCGTGCGCTACGAGGTACTCTCCACCACGGCCGCAATGGCGCTGGCCTTGCTGGTCCAGCGTTGGGCGCTGCCCGAGGCCAGGACGGCGCTAGCCTCGGCCGGCGCCAGGCCGCCGGGCCGGCTGTCGCGCCTGATCAGACAGGACTGGTCCCTGCTGGAAGGGCTACTGCTGACCGCGCTGGCCCCGATCTGCTTCGCCGCCGGGCTCTGGATCTTGGCCAACTGGATGATTATGGGCGATCCGCTGTTCTTCGACCACGGCGTCTTCAGCCTGGCCAAGGCGCCCGACGTGCCCATCAACAACGGGCCGGGCTACGCGCTGCATGCTCAAATTCATTCCGTCATCCTTAGCCTGGGCTACGCGGCCTGGCGGCTGGTCGAGGTGAACCTCACGCTGCCGATCGTGGCCCTGCCGACGCTCGTGCTGGCCGTGAAGCGCAAGGATCGGCGCCTGCTCGGCCTCCTAGTCATCGTCTTCGGCACCTTTGCCCTGCCGACCTATGAGGTGTTCAAGGGAACTTTGCCCGGCTACATGCGCTACTGGTCCCTGGCCACGCCGTTTGCCGTCGTCGTGGCCGGCGCGTTGGTCGGCTTGATGGCGGGCATGAGGGCTGGTTGGTCCCGCTGGGCACGGCCGGCGCGCTACGCCGTCGCGGCCTTGCTCTTCCTATCCGCGGGCGTCAATGTCGTGGCGCTGGCGCGAGAAGGGCTCAACAGCGGAGACGAGCACCGGCTGGGCAACCACCTGATCGGCAATGCTCGAGCCGACGATGGCCCGCACGGGCTGCTGCAGGCCGACTTCAACTACCAGAAGCACCAGGACGGGGCCATCCTGGCGCCGTTACTCGACCGCTACAGCGCGCGCGGCCTGACCCTGATCGACACGGAGACGGGCTTCTCGGCCATCCTCTATGCGCATCACCCCGAGCGCCTGGCCATCAGCTCTGACCGCGACTTCCGCCGCATCCTGGCCGACCCGCGGCGCTACCTGACCTACATCGTCGCCACCGATCCGCGCGTCGGCAAGGAGCGCGACGTCATCAGCCAGCGATTCGGCGGCGAGGCGCATCCCCTGCTGTACGATGGCAAGCTGCCATGGACGCGGGAGGTGGCCCAGGCGCGGGGCACCATCGAGCCGTGGAAAGTATTCGCCGTCGAGTCCTACGACGGCCGGTGGCCGGGAAGCACTCCGACCTCTCCGACCTCCCTGCGAGCCGCACCGGCGCGACCCTGGCGACCCGCGCGTTCTTCCAAAACCAGGATTGCCGGACCAGCGGCGGCCGGCCACGCGGCGTCGAGCGCGAGGCGCGCTCTTGATGCGCCCGCTCCCGCGCTTGCGCCCGCGCCGGTAGCCGCACCCGTCCCGGTCGAGCAGCCGGTGACACGCTGATTCCTACCCGCGGACCGCGCCGGCGCGGCCTCTCGCGACACGTTATCATCATCGAGCCTTGTCGCCCCTCAGAGTGATCGACATGACCATCGTGGTGCGAGATCGCTTGCAAGTGGTCGGCGCGTCACAAGACAAGATAGGTAGGAGAGGAGGCAATAACATGACCGCCCAACAAGTCCAACCGCGGGCCATCGGCGAGGCGCCGCGCGTCCGACGGGATGTCGGTGAGGCGCCGCGCGTGAGCGAGCAGCCCGCCATCTGGCCCGTCTACTCGGTCGTGGCCCCGGTGTTCAACGAAGAGGAAACCTTGCCGCATTTCTACGCCCGCGTGATGGCGGCGATGGAGCGGCTGGGCGAGCCGTTCGAGCTGGTGCTGATCAACGACGGCAGCCGCGACGGCTCGTTCCAGGCCATGCGGGCGCTGCACGAGCGGGACCCGCGCGTACGCGTGGTCGACTTCTCGCGCAACTTCGGCCACCAGATCGCCATCTCCGCCGGGCTCGACCACGCGCGCGGCCAGGCCGTCATCATCATCGACTCGGACCTGCAGGACCCGCCCGAGGTGATCCTCGAGCTGATCGCGCGCTGGCGCGACGGGGCCGAGGTGGTCTACGCCCAGCGGGCCACGCGGCGCGGCGAGACGCGCTTCAAGCTGCTGACCGCGGCGCTCTTCTACCGCCTGATCGCGCGCATCACCTCGGTCGATATCCCGCGCGACACAGGCGACTTCCGCCTGCTCGACCGCCGCGTGGTCGACGCGCTGGTGGCGATGCGCGAGCACCACCGCTTCATGCGCGGCCTCTCGGTGTGGGTCGGCTTCCGTCAGGAAGCGGTGCGGTACGAGCGCCAGGAGCGGTTCGCCGGGACCACCAAGTATCCGCTCTCCAAGATGATCCGCTTCTCGCTGGACGCCATCACCAGTTTCAGCCACTTGCCCCTGCAATTGGCCACCAGCGTGGGCTTCGGGCTAGCTGGCATTAGCCTGCTCGGCATCCTCGTCGCCGCCATCGTGCGTCTGTTCGTGCCCGGCGCCATCATCGGCCAAGCCACGACGTTGATCATCGTGCTCTTGCTGGGCGGCATCCAGCTGATCTTCCTGGGGGTCATCGGCGAGTACCTGGGCCGCATCTACGACGAGGTCCGCGCGCGGCCCCTCTACATCGTGCGCACGGTATTGGGCGAGGAATAGTCCTCCCGGCCCCTCGGACCCGGACCCTCATATCACGCCCCTCGCGGCCATCCCTTGCGCCCCATACTCATCGCAAGCGATCGCTACTATTATGATAATGAAAGGTAATACGATCGGTGTCTACAACCGAAAGACCGGGCTCACGCGCGCGGGAGGCCACCGCTCCCGGCGCAAGCGCGACGCACGACGCCCTGCCGCGCCCCGGCGACGACGCGCTGCCGCGGATGACCGCGACCGCGGAGGATCGCCAACTCGAGACAGAGACCGAGGCCACGGGACAGGTCGCCCTGGGCAAGCGCTTCGGCGACTGGCGCACCTGGCTCTCCTTCGCCGTGGCCCTGGCTATTCTTGTGCTGGCCGTGACCAAGGCGGGCATCCGCTGGGACCTGGCCTTGCGCGCGATGGGGCACGCCAACCCCGCCTGGTTCGCGCTGGCCTTCGCGGTCTACTACGCCACGTTCCCCTTGCGCGGGACCCGCTGGCGCCTCCTCTTGCGCAATGCCAATGGGGACAACCCGGCCCTGTGGCGCGCGGTCGACCGCTCCTCGCTGTGGGGCCTGACGCGCATCGTCTACCTCTCCTACTTCGCCAACGCGGTCGTCCCGGCAAAGCTGGGCGACATCTACCGCGCCTACCTGGCGCGCCGCGACCTCGGCGTCTCGCTCTCGCGCACGGTGGGCACTATCCTGGCCGAGCGCATCCTTGATCTGGTGGTGCTCTTCCCGCTGCTGGCGGCGGCAGCGGTTCTAACCTTCCGGGCGCGGCTCTTCTCGGCCCACGACCCCACCATCAGGGTCGCGCTGTTGGTGGGGCTGGGGTTGGCCGTGGCCGCGTCCGCCGTGCTGGTGATCGTCTGGCTGGCCGACGAGAGCGTGCTGCGCGTGCTGCCGCACCGCTTCCACGACGTCTACGCGCACTTCCGCCACGGCGCGCTGCGCTCCTTCGGGCGCGACACGCCGCTGCTGGGCGGCCAGACCGTGGTCATCTGGCTGCTGGAAGGCGCGCGCTTCGCCTGCATCCTGGCGGCGCTGGGCCTGCTGGCGCCCCTCAATGGTGGTCATGGGGTGGGCCTGGACGCGGCGCTGTTTCTGGCCCTGGGCTCGACGGTCCTGACCACGCTGCCGCTGACGCCAGCGGGGCTGGGGCTGGTCGAGCCGTTCATCTTCACCGTCCTCGCGCTGCTCGCCGTGCCCGGCGGCGTCACGACGGGCGCGGCGGTGGCCGTGCTGGAGCGCATCGTCAGCTACCTGAGCATTGCCGTGTTCGGCTTCGTGCTCTATGTTGTGAGCAACAGGGCGCGGCCGGCCTCGGTGCGGCTCGCGCCGACCGCCACCGCGGCAACGGAACGGACTGCATAGGGCGCCTCATCGCCGTGCGGCGCCGCGTGGGGATAGACTGCCGCGGGGAAGGGAGCCGGACGACGAGTCCGCTCCCTCTCCCCACTCCCACGCCGCAAGGGGCGATGATAGAAAAGAGAGGATAGAGGGCATGCGGGTTGCGATTGTCGGCGCGGGGATCGCGGGATTGACCGCCGCGCACGAGTTGGTCAAGGCAGGGCATACGGTCACGGTCTACGAGGCCGCCGCGCAAGCCGGAGGATTGGCCTCCGGCTTCCGCGACGAACGGTGGGAGTGGCCGCTGGAGCGCTTCTACCACCACATCTTTACCACGGACAAGGCTATCATCGGTCTGGCGGCGGAGATTGGTTGCGCGGACAAGCTGTTCTTCCGCCGCCGCGCGACCGCGCAGTGGTGGGGGGATCGCGGGTATGCGCTGACGGGCGCCCGGCCCGCGCTGCGCCTGCCGGGTATGGCCGCCCTCCCCGTCCCCCTGCCCGACGCCGTGGCAGGCGTGTGGTCGTTGCTGCGCTTCCCCGCCCTGCCGATGGCGGACCGCCTGCGTCTGACCGCCGTGCTGGCCTATCTCAAATATGGGGTGCGCGACTGGCGGCCGCTCGAGCGGTCCACGGCCGTCCAGTGGACGCGCCGCTTCGCGGGCGACACGCTCTATCGAGACTTCTTCCTGCCGTTGCTAGAGGGTAAGTTCGGCGCGTACAGCGGCGAGGTCAACATGGCCTGGCTGTGGTCGCGGTTCAAGGCGCGCAGTATCCGGCTCGGCTACGTCGAGGGCGGCTTCCAGGGCTTCGTCGATGCGCTGCTGGCCGATGTCCGGGACCGGGGGGCGCGGGTGCTGCTGGACACGGGGATCACGGCGCTGTCCCCGCTGCCGGGCGGCGGGTGGCGGGTCGTGCCGTACCGTGACGGCGTGGCCTCGGACACGTGGGACACGTGGGACGCGGAGGAGGTCGACGCCGCGATCGTCACGGGCGCGCCGGGCCTGCTGGCGCGGCTCGCGCCGGGGCTGCCGGCCGCCTATCTGGAAGGGCTGCGGGGCCTGCGCTCGATGGGCGCGGTGGTGCTGACGATCGCCCTTACGCGGCCGCTCACCAAGGGGTTGTACTGGGTCAATTTGCCCAAGGATCAGTTTCCCTTCCTCGCTCTGGTCGAGCACACCAACTTTGTGGGACCAGAGCACTACGGGGGCGACCACCTGATCTACTGCGGCGACTACCTCGACCCCTCGCACGAGTATTTCCACCTGGACAAGGACGAGCTACTCGCCCGCTTCCTGCCGGCCCTCAAGCGCGTTAACCCAGCCTTCGAGCCCTCGTGGGTGCGGGCCTCCTGGTTGCACCGCGAGGCCTACGCGCAGCCCATCGTGCCAGTCAACCACTCGCGGGCCATCCCGTCGCTGGCGACGCCGCTGCCCGGCCTGTTCTGGGCCAGCATGAGCCAGGTTTACCCATGGGATCGCGGAACCAATTTCGCCGTCGAGCTTGGCCAGCGCGTCGCGCGCGAGGTTGCGGCCCATGCCCGGCCAGCGGTCTCCATTGGACAGGCCGAGGAGGGCGCGGCGCGCCCACTGGCCGGGCTACACGCCGGTTGACCCGCTACGCGGGCGCTTCCTGCCGTAAGATCGGGGCGTTCGCGTCGGCGTTGGGTGCGCGGCCGGCGTGCGCGTTGGCTGGAGAGTCGGGCGCGCGGTTGGCGTTGGCGGCGTCGCGAGGGGAGTCGGCGTCGCGGCGGCGTGGCGGCGCGCCTGAACGGTCGATGTGGCCGTCACGGTCCTGGACGGAGTCGCCGTCCAGGTAGGTGGCATCGTTGCGGTTGACGTGGCCGTGGGCGGCGTCGTTGCGGTGCTCGTCGCGGTCGCGGGTGGGGGCGTCATGGTTGGCGTCGCGGTGTCCGTACTGGGCGGTGCGGCAATCATCAGGGCCGACGGGGAGGATTGGGCCTCCGCGACGAAGAACGCGGAGAGGTCCACCGCGGCGGGGCGTAACGTCCAGGCCCCAACGGTGCCGGTGAAGACGCGCGTGCCGTTGTAGCGGTCCGGCGCGGCGTACCCCGCGCCGGTCCAGTAGTTGACGCCGGCCAGGTAGGGCAACCCTTGCAGGGCGTGGAACTCGGCCGCTAGCACGGGCTCCTGCACGGCGTCGCTCACCAGCGCCTGCGTGCTGTAGCCCATCTCGCCCACCACGATCGGCACGCGCCACTGGTTCTCGATCCCGTTCATCTCGTCGACGCGCGCCCGCGCCGCCGTGGCGGGGTCGGTCGTGCCGGCCTCGGGGTAGCTGTCGATCGTCAAGCGGCCAAGCTGGGCCACGGTCGACGGCTCCAGATCATGCTCGACGATGAACGGGTTCATGGAGCGCACCGTGGTGATAACGCCGCTCACGCCGATCTGCTGGAAGGCCGCGGCGGCGATGCTCGAGGTGTCGCGCACGAAAGCGTTGTACTCGCGCGTGGCCGCGTTCGGCGGCGCGGGGTTCCAGTTCCAACTGGGGCCGTAGGTCGCCGCCCAGTAGGCGCCCTGCTCCGGCTCGGGGCAGGGATCGAAGATATCGCCGGGCTGGAAGAGGCCGGGATGGGCCAGGATAAACGCGCGCAGCGCGCCCTCGTACCCGGCGGGGGTCATGGTCGGCGCCGCGCCGTAGATGCCCAGCCAGGAGTCATAGCTCATGCGGAACCACACGTGCTTGCCGGCGGCGCGAATCGCGTCGACCCACTGCCGGGCGTAGTCCGGATAGTCGTATGGCGTGTCGACGGTGATATGCGTCGTGTTGAGCGAGGCGGACAGATTGACGTCGTTCGCTATCTGCGCCGGGGTAAGCGGATTGTTGAGGCTGTCCATGCTCTCCTTCATCGTGTCCAGGGAAGCGATAAAAGAGGTAGGGGCGACAACCGCCGTCCCGCTCATGAGCGCACGACCGACGCGTGCGTCCGACCAGGCGGGATGAGGCAGCGGGGCGGCGGCGCGCGCCGGTTGGTGGGCGCTAGCGGGGACGAGCGTGGCGGACACGAGGGCGGCGAGAGCGGTGAGGCGGAGAACTGGACGCCGGGGGAGCATGAACATGCGGATGTAAGCCCTTCCTATCGTGGCGCGGTTAGCCGGTCAGAGCGGTTAACCAGTCGGACTTACGATAGGCGGTGGGGGCGGACGGCCGCAATAGGATGTGAAGATGACCGTGATAGGAGGTTCGGGGTATGCTCTATGCTCCAGGCGTGAGGTCGCCGGGCGTGCCGGGCTGGCTCGGCAGACTATCGCCAGCTTTAGGGCGGGAGAACAAAGCGTTGCGTTCGCGACAGTCGCGAACGCCTTGGCCGCGACGGGCTATGCCCCGGCAATCCGCGTCGAGAATAGGCTATCCGTCTATCCGTCTATCCGTCTATCCGTCTATCCGTCTATCCTCGCCAGTTGTTCAGTAGTATCACATCAATGATAAGATGAAGAGCGACGGAGAGGGGGAGAGACGAGGATGGCGGAGATGATGAGAGCGGCCGCGCTGGCCGTCCACGTGGCGCGGCGCGGCGGCTGCGTGGTCATGATCGGCCTGCCGCCGGAGGACAACGTCCCATACCCGCTCGTCGCCGCGATGACCAAAGAAGTGGATATCGTCACCATCTTCCGCTACGCCAACATCTACCCCGCGGCCATCGCCCTCGTCGCCGAAGGGCGCGTGGACGTCAAGAGCCTGATCACGCATCGCTTCCCGCTGGAAGAGGCCGAGCGTGCGCTGCAGTTCTCCGACCGCCGCGAGGACGGCGTGGTCAAGCCCCTCGTCGAGGTGACGCGCTAGATCCTGGATCGCCGAGGCCGGCGACATCGACGGCCCAAACGTCCGGCGGGCGGACATGATGGCTCGGCGACGCGACGGTGTGGGGACGTGGGGACGTGGGGACGTAGACCGGAGGAGGGCGACAGATCATGCGTCTGGCGGGGAAAATCGCGCTGGTCACGGGCGCGGGGAGCGGCATCGGGCGGGGCATCGCGGAGCGGTTCGCGCGCGAAGGCGCGGCCGTGGGCGTCGTCGACGTGGACGACGCGGGCGCGGCGGAGACTGTGACCACCATCCGCGAGGCCGAGGGGCAGGCCATCCCCCTGCACGCCGATGTCTCGTGCTCCGGCGAGGTCCGCGCGGCGCTGGAGGTCGTCGCGGGGCACTGGGGCCGGCTCGACATCCTGTGCAACAACGCGGGCATCTTCTGGGCGCACCGTGGCGATACCCTGGTCACCGACCTGGACGAGGAGGTGTGGGATCACGTGCTGGCCGTCAACCTCAAGGGCGTGTTCCTGTGCTGCAAATACGGCATTCCGCTGATGGCCGGCGGCAGCGGCGCCATCGTCAACATCGCGTCGATCGCCGGGCTGATCGGCCGGGACACGGCGCAGGCCTACGTCGCGTCCAAGGGTGGCGTCATCGCCCTGACCCGCACCCTTGCCGTGCAGTACGCCGCCCGCGGCATCCGCGCCAACGCCATCCTGCCGGGCCGCGTCGACACCCCGCTGGTGGCGGACGACTACGCCACGCCCGAGGACCGGGAGGCGTTCGCGCGCGCCCACCCCATTGGGCGCTTCGGCCAGCCGGACGACATCGCGGGGCTGGCCCTCTACCTCGCCTCGGACGAGGCGGCGTGGGTGACGGGAGCGTCGTACGTCATCGACGGCGGCTTCACCGCGCTGTAGCCGTCGTCGTCGGGGGAAGCCGCCGGAAGAAGTCGCGCACGGCGGCAAAGTAGTCCTCGGGCTGCTCGACGTGAGTCATGTGGCCGGAAGGTATCGCCAGAAGGTCGAGTCGGTGATGCATCACGGTATGGTACAAAGAGAGCAAAGGGGAAACGGATGAGCATCGAACAAGACGTGCTGGACAAGCTGCGGCAGTTACCATCCGAGCGGCAGCGCGAGGTCCTCGATTTCACGGAGTCGTTGCGGAGCAGCGTTGGACCCGAGAATCGCTCGTTGCAACAAGAATTCGATGTTCTGGTCGAGCAATGGCGCGACGAGACGATGATGTTGTCGTCGCCGATGACAGCGGCGATGCACCCAAGCTACCAGAGAATTATTGGTATGGGACAGCCGGCTGTGCCACTGATCCTACAAGAACTCGAACGGCGGCCGGATCACTGGTTCTGGGCGCTCCATGCGATCACAGGCGAGGACCCCGCACGCGCGACGGATGACGTCGATGTGGCTGCCACCGATTGGCTCAACTGGGGCCGGACGAGAGGATATGTCCCGTAGATGCCTATCCCGCACCTGGAGGTTTGGTTCCCTAAACTCAGAACCGATGGGTATCGAGTAACGAGCCCATCGACGCCACGATACAATTGCATCGCCTGGGCCGCCGGCCGAGACAACAAATGGTGGTGGCCGCCCATGAGCATAGGCGGGTACTACTGGCCCACCGGTATACCGACATCGACCACGATAGATAGCTTTATCAAAGCTTTCGAACTCGATGGCTACCAAAAGTGTGACGACGCCGACCTCGATCCCGCGTACGAAAAGATTGCCCTTTACGTCGACAGCGATAGAACAGCCACTCACGCTGCCAGACAACTTGAGTCCGGCGCCTGGACAAGCAAGCTCGGACGAGCCGAGGATATCGAGCACAACACCTTGTCGTCGCTTGAGGGTGAGACTTACGGTTCGGTTGCGCAAATTATGCGGCGTCCGCAGGCTTCTTGAACACTGCTCTGGGTTAATAAATCTATCCACGTACGTCATCGACGGCGGCTTCACCGCGCTGCAACTGACGGCGCCGCCAGAGTATTCCGACGGAAGAAGTCGCGCACGGCCGCACAGTAGTCCTCGGGCTGCTCGACGTAGGTCATGTGGCCGGAGTGCTCGAAGATGACCAGCTCGCTGCCGGGGATGCCCGCATGCAGGTCTTGGGCGACTTCCATCATGCCTATTGCCGAACGGCAGATGCTGCACACCCAGAAGCTGCGGCACGAGAGCGCCGACGGCTCCTCCCCCTTCGACCGCTTCACCCGCCACCACGTGGCCTACACAGCGGCGGGCGAGAATATTGGCATGTCCGGCGGATACGGCCTTCGGTCCGGGATCAACGCGGTGGATTCCGGCATGATGGCCGAGCCGAACACCGCGGGCACGCACCACTGGAACATCGTGCATGCCGCGTACACCGGCGTCGGCGTCGGTATCATCTACGTCAAGGGCCAGGTGTGGCTGACGGAGGATTTCGTCGGATAGGGCCCACGAGCCTCTGACGCTCAGCGGGTCAGCTCGACGTGGAAGCGATAGCGATCCCCGCGGTAGGTGGAGTGGACGTACTCGATGGGCGCCTCGTGGCCCTGCCAGGGCGCGAAGCTGGTGCGCTGGATGTGGAGGACCGCCGCCCCGCGCGCCATCCCCAACAGGCGCGCTTCCGCCTCGTTGGCCACCCCGGCTTCGATGTCCTGCCCCGCGCGCGTGAGGCGCACCCCGCAGCGCTGCTCCAGCAGCCGATACAGCGACTGACCCTCCAGGTCGTCGTGCGCGAGCAGCACGCCGACGTCGCCCCGCAACGTACACGACTCGATGGCGATGGGGTGACCGTTGGCCAGGCGCAGGCGCTGCACGAAGAGCGTCGGGGTTCCGACGGGCAGGGCCAGCGCCGTCGCCATGGTCTCCGTGGCGTCCCGCTGCTCCCGCGCCAGCAGGCGGGCCGTGGCCACGACGCCCCGGTCGCGCATGTCCTCCGAGAAGCCCGTCAGTCGCCCCAGGGACTGGCGCAGCTGCGGGCGCGCGACAAAGGTTCCCTTCCCATGCACGCGGACCAGGAGCCCTTCCGCGACCAGGTTATTCTGGGCCTGGCGCACAGTCATACGCGCCAGGCCGTAGGTTTTGCAGAGCTCGCGCTCCGACGGCGCCATCATCCCAGGCGTCCACTCGGCGCGCTCGATCTTGGCGCGGATAATATTCTCGAGTTGCGTGTACTTGGGCGCCGCGCCCTCGCGGCTCAGAGCCACATCCACCATGTTGTGCAACCCCACAGACCATCAGGGTCGGCATCCAATGGAGAAAAGGAGCCCTATACCATCTGGTCTAGACGTGATTGGAGCTTAGCAGCCTCATGCATGCCCTGTCAAGAGGTTGAGGTTGGTTGACGGTCCGTCCATATAATGCTATATTCCTGACTAACTGGTATGGACAAGTTCGGATGCCCGTGTGAGGATGCCCGCCGCATGAGCCCAGCTGACAAGGACGACGTTGCGCGGCCGTGCGCCGAGGCGCGCCCCCGACGTCTGCCTCGGCGCACTTTTCTTCGGGACTCTCTCGCCGGCGTAGCCGCGCTGAGCGGCGGCGAGGTGACAGCGGGCCATGCCGGGTCCCAGGGGGATCTTCACGGCACGACCCGAGGGCGCGGCGCCGCTGTCCCTACCTCGGCCGAGCAACGTCCTCGCGTCCCATCCACGATTCGTGAAAAGGTGGGGCAACTCTTCATGGTGAGTTTCGCCGGGACCACGCCGCGCTCGGACCTGCTGTCCTTCTTTGACCGCAACGCTCCGGGCGGCGTGATCCTGTACGAGCGCAACGTGACCTCCGCCGCGCAGGTACGGACGCTGATCGCCGATCTGCAGCGGGCAGCCCCCGTCCCCCTACTGGTCGCCACCGACGAGGAAGGAGGGCTGATCGCCAGCATCCGCGACGGCGTCGCGGTCTCCCTATCGGAGGCCAGGTATGGCGCCCTGGGCTCGCCCGTGCGGGTCTACCACGACGCGGCGGCCATGGCCCACGATCTGGGCGCACTGGGCCTGACCATGGATCTAGCCCCGGTGGTCGACATCCTGGCCGACCACGGCAGTCCCATCGGGACGCGCTCGTACGGCACCGATCCGCGCCTCGTGGGCCGGCTGAGCGTCGCGGCCATCCAGGGGTACCAGCGACAGGGACTCGCCGCCACGGCCAAACATTTCGTCGGCCTGGGGCGCTCGTCGATCGACTCGCACCATGCGCTGCCCACCGTGACGCTGACGCTGGACGAATTGGAACGCGGCGACCTGATCCCCTTCCGCGCGGCCATCGCGGCCGGAGTCTCGACGGTGATGGTGGCCCACGTTGCGCTGCCCGCCATCGATCCGGTCGCCCGCCCGGCGTCGCTCTCGCCGGTGGTGATGGACGGGCTGTTGCGGCGCCGGCTCGGTTTCGGGGGCGTGATCATGACGGACAGCCTCGTGATGGGGGCGGTGCCGGGCGGAAACGAGCCGGCCGCTGCCGAGCGCGCCTTCGCCGCCGGGGCCGACATGCTGCTGATCAGCGCGGACCGCGACATCGCCACGACCGTGTTCGACGAGGCGGTGGAGCGCATCGTGGCGTCCGTCACGGCAAGGCGCATCCCCGAGAGCAGGCTCGACGCCTCGGTCGCGCGCATCATGGCGCTCAAGCGGCGCTACCCGGCGCGGGTACGATGACGGCAGTGGGCAGTGGGCAGTGGGCAGTGGGCAGTGGGCAGTGGGCAGTGGGCAGTGGGCAGTGGGCAGTGGGCAGTGGGCAGTGGGCAGTGGGCAGTGG